>Ga0209755_10005960_pt1 | contig 13657 bp, 9 predicted proteins | sample TergutCo191P1_FD_187301 | JGI IMG/M metagenome (GOLD analysis project Ga0209755, IMG submission 187301) | Cornitermes sp. P1 segment gut microbial communities from Petit-Saut dam, French Guiana - Co191P1 (SPAdes) (version 2) | ecosystem: Host-associated > Arthropoda: Insects > Digestive system >... | reverse complement strand
GGTCCGGAAAGAGACAAACCTGCCGCCATGTCCGCGGCGCGGCGCTGACTCAGATAAGAGATAACTTCGTTTTCCGTTTTGTTTTTCCATGATTGCGAATATTGTACCGAGATGCCGGAAATACCGGAAACTTCTTCATAGAGCGTGCTAAAAATCAATGAGAATTCCTGCACGGCTTTTTCTCTCTTTTCCATCAGTTTAAGACCGTACATGACAAATTGCGGATCTAAAGAGTCTAAAATGTTATCAATACTGCCTGAATATTTTCCCTGAGAAATGTCTTTTAAAACAGAGTTGCGCGATTTTAAAACATGACGGTAGCGGCGAAAATCATCAAGGTAAACAGGGTCGTAAAGGCTTAAGGTCTGATCAAAAAACCATCTGCGGCGTTCCGGGGTTCCGTTTACAAATTCCATATCCTCATGGCAGAAAACGATTGTGGGAGCGATTGAGAGCAGTTCTTTTCTGTCTTCCGCGCGTTTTCCGTTGATAAATATTGATTTTTTTCCTTTTTCTGATTTTACAAGAATTTTTTCATTTTGATTGACAGAAGAATCTGAATGCGATATTTGCTTATCATAAAAAAGCTTTACTTCCGCGGAAAAATCTTTTTCTCCGTTTTTTAACAATGAGTTTTCTGACAAAGCGTTACGTGCTAATTCATTGTCCCGGATTGTCCTGAAAGATGAAGCATAAGCGCAATAATACAATGCTTCAAGAAAATTTGTTTTACCTTGTCCATTTTCTCCTATAAGAAAAACATCTTTTGCTCCTGTTAATATTTCCGCGTCAGCAAGGTTTCTGAAGGATGTTGTTCTAAGAGATGAAAAAAACATACAAAACTCGTTTTTATAACTAAACAGTTATTACTGTTTTTATAAAGATTGATGTAATTTATTCTGATAAAATCAGGATTGCATTGGCATAACAATGTGGAAAAAATCTTTTTCCGGAACTGGTTCTATTGTAATTGCTTTTACCGCGCTGTTAAAACGTAATCTTATTTCATCTTCTGTCATTATTTTAAAAGGTTCTTCAAGATAACGATAATTAAGAGCGATTGTTATATCATCGCCGTCATATTTACATGGTATTTCGTCATCAACAGTGCCAAGTTCTCCTTCTTCGGAAGAAACAGACATTTTTCCTGAGAATATTCCCAGATAGATTCTGTGTGACTTTTTTTCTACCATGAGTGAGACACGGCGTAAAGCGTCAATCATTTCACTTCTTTGTACTGAAAGGGAAAATTCCTGGCTTTCAGGAATTACTTTTTTATAATTGGGGAACATTCCTTCTATTAAAACGGAAGAAAATTGATATGAAGCAAAATTAATAAATATCATTTTATCGCTGATAGAAATATTTACGTTACCTTCATCTCCTGATCTTTTTAAAACTGTATTTAAAATTTTAGGAGGTATAATAACTCCGGAAAAATCATTAATTTTATTTCCGGCATTTTTTGAAATAAAAGCAAGACGTCTTCCATCGGTTGCTACCATTATTATTTTATCTTCCGCTTTTTCCATATAAACACCGTTCATAAAATAACGAGTTTCGTCATCGGAAACAGCAAAAACACTTTGTTGAATCATTTCTCTAAAATCTTTAATAGGCATCTCAAAGAACGGTTCTGATGAAACAGGCAATTCCGGAAATTTATCGGAAGCTATACTTTTTAATTTATATTCAGGTTTATTTTTATTTATTGGTTTAATAATAACATAATTTTCTTTTTGTGAAAATTCAATTTCATCATAAGGAAAAGAAGTAATTACACCCAAAAACTTATCCCCATAAACTGTTGTCGCTCCTGATTCTATTACTGTAACAGGAACTTCAGTTTGAAAATTAACTTTTAAATCTTTAGCTTTAATTATTAAACGATTATTTTCGGCTTCGAGATAAATATTTGATAAAATTAAAATGGCATTTTTTGAAGCTATTATTTCCTGCGCTATAGAAATTTCTTTTAGTAGAACCTCTTTATTACATGTAAACTTCATTTTATACCTCCTGTGTCAATTGCTCCGTTTAAAGAGCCTTTTTTATTAAAAATTTATATATAAATAATAATATAAATAAGCAAGGGTAAATGTGGAAAACCCTCTTAATTCTATAATTTATATATATTTATTTTTTTTAAATATATATAATAGTTATCCAGCTTATTCCACATTTTCCACAAGCTGTCTTTTATCCACAACATTATAACATCTTTTTCAATATTTTGCACTAAATTCTTTGATTGATCTGTTAATATTGTTAATTGTTGTTTCTAAACTTGGATCATTATATAATTTTTCTTCTATTTTCTTTATTGAATGCATTACTGTCGTATGATCACGGCCTCCAAAGTCCTGTCCTATCTCTGTCATTGAATAATCAGTCATTTTTCGGCCAATATACATGGCAATTTGACGGGCATTTACTATATTTTGAGATCTTTTTTTGCCTTTAAGGTCGTTTGGAGTAAGTCCAAAGTACTCAGCTGATACTCTTATTACATTATCCATAGATAAATTGGCATTTCTTGTTGAATTAAAATTGTTTTTTAAATGTTGCTGGGCAATTTCCAAAGTTATAGATTTACCCATTAACTTGGTATAAGCTATTAGTGTATTTAAGGCGGCTTTTAAATCTCTTATATTTGAAGAAATATTATTACTTATAAGATCAATAACTTCTTTTGGAATAGAAACATTTTCATCTTCCGCTGTTGCTTTTAAAATGGCACAGCGTTCTTCATATCTGGGAGGTTGAATATCAACCATCAAACCAAGACCAAAGCGGGATATTAGTCTTTCAGGGAATTTTTTTAATTCTGTGATAGGTCTGTCGCATGTAAATACAAGCTGCTTTTTTGCGTCCAGTAAAGCGTTAAAAGTGTGAAATAATTCTTCCTGTACGCCGGGTTTATCGGTAAAAAATTGAATATCATCAATTAACAATACATCAGTATAGCGATATTTATTTTTAAATGACTTCATTGTATTTGTTCCAAGAGCGTCAAGGTATTTATTGAGAAATTCTTCGGATGTGTTATATATTACATCTTTGTCTGAATTATTATGAATATAATTTCCGACTGCCTGCATTAAATGTGTTTTTCCTAGACCTACACCGCCGTAAATAAGAAATGGATTGTAAGCTTTTCCGGGATTTTCACTGATAGCAATTGCCGCGTTTGAAGCGAATTTATTATTTTCTCCTATTACATATCTGCTAAAAGTATAATCATCCCGCATCTGGGAATGCGCTTCTTTCTTATTTTTTTGTTTTTTTTCTACATTTGCTGCGGTATTTTTAATTAACTCATTTTTTACAGGGGATAATAGTGCCTCAGAAATACTATGAGCGGCTTTTTTTTCATCTTCTTTTATAATTTCCAGTTCCAGAGCTATTTCCTCTCCTGAAATCTGTTTAAATATTGAAATTATTGTATTTAAATAACATGATTTTACTTTATCGCAATGAAAAGCGGATGGAAGCCCGATTGTAATGTTTTTTCCACTTTCACGCAGATATTTTGTTTCTGAAAACCAGCCGCTGAATACTTCCTCCCCAAGTATATTTTTTAGCTGGATTAAGGTTTCATTCCAGAAGCCTTCATATTCCAAATCAGCCATTTTTTGCCCTTTACTTAATTATTATCAACAAGTTATCCACAAAAGATATATTGATAATATCTTTTTTACTCAAAATTTGCATGAATAATAAAAATATTCACTTTATATTTGAACAGTAATTAATTTGCTAATTCCTTATCCTGTAAGGATTTAGTAAAAATTCTATATCTCTGTTCAAGGTTTTTTACAATCTCTATTTATTTTAGTTTTATTTGCTGTTTTTTTCCCGTATTTATGCACAGGTTATTCACCTTTTTTATTAACCGCAATAAAAGTAAAATCAACAGGAGGTTATTATAGCCTTATTTCAAATTTTTTTGCAATAGTTAATTTTATTATTTTTGATTGATAAACAATTTCTTTAACTACTTCTATACTTGTTGTAAATTTGGTATACTGTCATAATGAGCACGCAAAATAATTATTCCGCGCAAAATATAACCGTTTTAAAGGGTTTAGAGGCTGTCAGAAAGCGCCCCGGTATGTACATCGGAACAACAGGTATTGACGGACTTCACCACCTGGTTTTTGAAGTTGTAGATAATTCTGTTGATGAGGCCATGCAGGGCTTCTGTTCCGATATTCTTGTTGTTCTGGAAGGAAATGATGTCGTCAGGGTTGAGGACAACGGGCGGGGTATTCCTGTTGATATTCACCCCACAGAGCATGTCAGCGCCCTTGAACTTGTAATGACTCGCCTTCACGCCGGCGGCAAGTTTGATAAAAAATCTTATAAGGTTTCGGGCGGTTTGCATGGTGTCGGTGTTTCTGTCGTTAACGCTCTTTCCGAGTGGTGCGAGGCTTATGTCCATATAAATGGGAAAATTCATACACAACGCTATAAAATCGGTATTTCTCAGGGTGTCGCTAAAGAAATTGACGCGGCTAATCTGCCCTATGCCAGCACGCCGGACCGCAGAGGCACTGTTATTCGCTGGAAAGCCGATTCTTCGGTTTTTGAGACAACCACACACAATTTTGACGCTCTTTCCAATCGGCTTCGCGAGCTGGCGTTTCTTAATAAAGGGCTTAAAATCACTATTCGCGACGAGCGGCTTTCCACGCCTAAAGTTCATGAATTTAAATTTGAAGGCGGCGTTAAAAGTTTTGTTGAATATTTGAATGAGAACAAAACAGTTCTTTATAAAGAGCCTGTATATATTGAGGGCAGCCGCGATGATGGTACCGGCGGTGAAATTGAGATTGACTGCGCGATTCAATATAATGACGGTTTTAACGAGATAATGTTTTCGTTTGTAAATGATATCAATACCAGAGAAGGCGGTACCCACCTTGTTGGTTTTAAATCCGCTCTTACCCGCACCCTGAATGAATTTTTAAAAAAATCGAAACATTCCAAAAAGTTAGAAGAATCTCTTTCCGGTGATGATGTGCGCGAAGGGCTTACCGCGGTTCTTTCCGTGAAGGTCCCGAATCCTCAATTTGAAGGGCAGACAAAAGGAAAACTCGGCAACTCCGAAGTGAAAGGTATTGTTGAGTCTTTTGTAAATGAGCAGCTGGAACTTTACTTTGATCAGCATCCTGATGTGATCAATAACATTCTTGAAAAGTCAGTGTTAGCCGCAAAGGCGCGTATCGCGGCGCGTCAGGCGCGTGATGCGACACGCAGAAAAAACGCCATGGATTCAGCGGGGCTTCCCGGTAAACTTGCCGACTGTTCGGAAAAAGACCCTGTTAAATGCGAACTTTTTATTGTGGAGGGTGATTCAGCGGGCGGCTCTGCCAAGGGTGGGCGGGATCGCTGCACACAGGCAATTTTACCGTTATGGGGTAAGATGCTCAATGTTGAAAAGCAGCGAATTGAAAAGGTAATTACTAACGAAAAATTACAGCCTATAATCGCCAGTATCGGCGCCGGATGCGGTAATGATTTTGATGTTTCAAAAATACGTTATCACAAGATTATCATTATGGCTGATGCCGATGTTGACGGCTCTCATATCCGCACATTGCTTTTAACGTTCTTTTACCGTTATATGACACCGCTTGTTGAAAAGGGGCATATTTACATCGCGATGCCGCCGCTTTACAAAGTAAGTTATGATAAAAAGTTTTTTTATGCTTATGATGACGCGGAAAAAGACCGCATTCTTTCCGAGTCAGGCAAGGATGTTGAAAAAGTTTCTGTTCAGCGATACAAAGGGTTAGGTGAAATGAATCCAGATCAGTTATGCGACACTACGATGGATCCTGGCAAACGGAACATTATTCAGGTTCATTTGGATGATACGGTTGAAGCGGAACGCATTTTTACCACATTGATGGGTGAAGTTGTCGCGCCGCGGAGGGAATTCATTGAAGAAAACGCGCTTCTGGTTAGTAATTTGGATGTATAAAATAGGAGGAATCGGGTATTATGTCAAAAAGCGGGTCAAAAGTTAAAGAAAAAGCATTAAAAAGGGAAATAGCGAAAATAAAGGCAAGACGAAAAACATTTATAATTATCAGTATTTTAGTTCTTGTTGTAGTCGCCGCGGCAGTGGTCGGAATAAACTTTGGAAGGCATAAAAATACAAGCATAATGCAGGATGAATTATATAGTTACGGGGGGCAGTCCGTTCAATTGTTTTCTGACGGAACATTCTCCGCGAAACTAGCGCATAACGTTAATAAAGACGGATCATATACAAGGACTGTAAACAGCGGAATTACTATTATAACCTTCACTGTTAACAATAAAGAAGAAACCGGGCGAATCGTAAATGATTCACTGTATTTGCCTAAGGAATGGGAAGACGGCCACGGACATGGAAGCGTTTTTCCAAGAAGTAATAAATAGAGAACAATTACAAGTTTACCATAATGCCGTGTAAAAATAATTAATGGGAGTAACTTTTAATGAGAATTATAAATTCATTCATTTTATTATTTCTTGCTGCCGGATTTAATCAGGCTATTATTTTTGCGGCTCCGCTTAGCGGCGAATACCCCCGCGCGTCCGGAGCGACTCCGGCTGAAGCGCGGCAGAAAGTTATAGAAGCGGCTAAAAAATATATTGGCACTCCTTATCTTTACGCGGGAATTTCAGTCAACGGGCTTGATTGCTCCGGTTTTATTTATGTTAGTTTTAACGACGCGCTGGGTGTTTCAGTTCCGAGATCGGCAGCCGGTATTCATTCGTGGGCCGAGGTAATTTCTCTTGATAACGCGCAGCCGGGCGATTTACTGTTTTTCAGAACCGGAAACACAAGAGCGATTACTCATGTCGGCTTATATATCGGCGATCGTCAATTTTTACATGCCGCTTCAGCCGGCTCAAAGACAGGGGTTATTTATTCAAGCCTTGATGAACAATACTATGTAAACACTTACGCTTCCGCAGGCAGGGCGCTCCCCGCTGCTTCCGCGAATTCATCTACCGGGAGCGGCAAGCAAAAAAAACCTGCCGGCGCTTCTAACGAAGGATCCCGCGGCGCGAAACCCGCAGGCAGCACACGCGTTCTTGTTGGAGCCGCCGCGGCGTTTAATTGGGATTTCGCGCAATTAAGCGGAAATGTACTGCGCGGTTTTACTTCTCAGATTTGTTTTGGCTTGGATTTTGGTCCAATGCTTTCATTTGGAGTTGAGCTTAGGCCGGAATATGATGACGCTCTTAAAGTTTTCCGTTTACCGTTTACATTGTCCTGGGGACCTAACGAGATGTTCAGATTCTTTGCCGGTCCTGTGCTTAGTGTTGGCAATCCATCATTTTATCTCAATGGAGATTATATAAATTATTACGGCGGAACAAGCTGGCTTGGTTCCGCGGGTATTACTTTTACACCTTTTCCGATTAAAGTATCAAATAATGAATTTTGCCCGTATCTTGAAGCTGCGTGGCAAAAGTATTTAAATGATGAGCCAAATACCAACTTGCTTGCGGATTTTTTAGCGTGTACCAGATTTTCCACCGGGCTTAGGTGGAGGATGACACTTTAGCGTATTTACAGCGAGCTTTGAAGAGGCGAAGCTTCTCTAACTTTTAATAATCTAATCGCGGATGATGATAATCATCTTTTCTACATTTTTACTATATGGTACTATGTAGGGGTGTCATCGAATCTTTAGTTTGGCACCGGGAGTTATTATGGATAAAAAAGTTAACTCGTTTTCAAGTAAGATTTGTTACGCGAGCGGTGATATTTACGGCGGCGGATCGTTCATGATCTTTAGTCTGCTGTTTATGAATTTTTTAGTTTTGGTTGAAGGTTTGCCTGTTGTCGCGACTGCTATCATTATGTTTGTCGGAAGGGCATGGGACGCGGTTACTGATTCAATTATGGGAAGAATAACCGATATAACCCGTTCAAAATTCGGAAGGCGCAGGTTTTATTTTTTAATCGGTATCATTCCTGTCTTCCTTTCTTTTTTCATGCTTTTTTATTCTTTCGGAATTCAAAATGTAACGGCAAAGATTGTTTATTACACTCTTGCCTATATGTTTTTTGGAACAGTCATCAGTATTGTCATGGTTCCGTATAATACTATTCTGTCGGACATGACAACCGATTATAATCAGCGGACAAGCTATACAACGATCAGGATGATTTTTTCCGGAGGCGCAGCTTTAATTTGCGCGGTTTTTCCAAGTATCGTCATTAAAGTTTTTGGCGCTGATGTAATTGGAATCGCGCAGAAACCCGGTTACCTTGTTATGGGTCTAATTTTCGGAGCGCTCTTCGGAGTGAGCTGGTTTGTTGTATTCTTGGGAACATGGGAGAAAAAAGATATTCCAAAACCTGAAAAAATTCCGTTTAAAAATTTCTTTTCTGTTTTTAAAAATAAATCATATAAACAATTTCTGGGGATTTTTCTTCCGTTTCAAATATCAACAGATCTTGTGCTTGCGCTGATTATTTTTTATATCGATATTGTTGTTCTGCAGTATAAATATTTTGAATTGGTTGTTGGTACTCTTCTTGTCTGTTCAACACTGCTAGTCGCGGTGCATGGTAAAATAGCAGAGAAAAAAGGCAAGGCATTTCCTCTCTTAATCGGTATACCTATGTGGATGCTTTCTACGCTTGTGTTCATCTGGCTGAAACCTCCCGCTTCTGAGGGGGATTTTTCTATAGTAGTTATTCTTTGTGTATCAGCGGCTCTGATCGCTATCGGCACATCAGCGGGGCAGCTTTCCACATGGTCGATGCTTGCTGACATTTACGACATTGACGAGATACGCACCGGAAAACGTCAGGAAGGCCTTTATTCCGGCATAACATCATTTTTACGAAAATTTTCAAGCGGGGTCGCCATCCTTCTGATAGGTTTTGGGCTTCAGGCATTGGGCTTCGATCAGAATAAATACACTATTTTAAAAGCCGAATCAATTGATTTTAACCCTGCCCAATACGCTGAAAGCAGTGTAGTAATTGGTATAAAATGGATGTTCGTTCTAATTCCTCTAATCCTTTTAACAATTTGCTTGATTTTCGCGATTAAAAATAAAATAACTAAGCGGCGTTTTGACGCTATTTTAAAAGGAATTAGCGAATTCAAAGCCTGCGGCAATATTGATACCCTGACGGAGCAGGAGACGGCTGATATTTTAATTGCTACCGGTATGGAAAAAAACAAACTTTGGGGCAAATAATTGTAAGAAAAATATACGATTATACTTAAAATGTTATTATATTTAATATATGACACTCGTAAAAGATCTCAATAAAAAACTCAAGAAAGTATTTAACGGCAAGGTCTATGCGGAGCTAAAGACAGGGTGTCTCTATTTAAAAGGAGAACTCTCTAATTGGGATGATATTGTCCGCGCTGGGCTGATGTCTGTAAATAAAAAACTCTATACAGTTGTTAATGATATTGTATATACCGGCGGTGAAATACCTTCAACAAGAATACCGCTGATCGCGAGTAATATTTATAATGGAGAGCGGCCTGATGTATTGATTATCGGCGGCGGAATAATTGGATGCTCAATAGCCCGCGAGTTAACCCGGTATAAACTGGATGTCATGCTTGTGGAAAAAGAACATGATTTGGCTCTTCATGCCTCCGGGCGTAATGACGGGATGATTCACCCGGGTCTTGATTTACACAGCGGTCAGTTAAAAAAGAAGTATAATGACGCGGGTAACCGTATGTATTCCCGGATTTGTAAGGAACTAGACGTTCCTTACCGGTATACAGGGCAATATCTTTGCTTTACTGATAATTGGCTGAAGCCTGCGGCTATCGCTTCGCTTCTCTTCTGGAAATTAAAAGGTATTCCGGCTGAATATCGCGGCCGTAATAATCTTACAATAAACGAACCGCACTTGAATGAGAATGTTAAATTCGCGCTTTTCTTTCCGACCGCCGGAATTGTTTGTCCTTACGGATTAACAATCGCTTACGCTGAAAACGCCGCGGATAACGGCGCTAAGATCAGGCTTGATACAGCGGTACTCAGTATGGATGTTGATAACGGAAAAATTAAAAGCGTTCTGACTAACCATGGCAGGATTTTCCCAAAAGTTGTTATAAATGCCGCGGGCGTATTCTCGGAGGATATAGCGCGCTTTGCCAAAGATCGATTTTTTTCGATTCATCCAAGAAGCGGCACGAGCATGATTATTGATAAGAAAGCAGCTCACCTTGTTCAAACAATTGCGTCGCCGTATTCAATTTTTGACGCGTCTGCCGCGAAGGGAGCGCATTCAAAAGGCGGCGGCATTATTCATACGGTTGATGATAATTTGCTGGTCGGACCTAACGCGGCAGAAACTTTTGAAAAAGAAAATTTTTCGACAGACAGGAAAAGTATTAAAATGGTTCTGGAAAAACAACAAAGAGCTGTTTCCGAACTTTCTGAAAAAGATATAATTACTTATTTTACCGGTATCAGAGCCGCTACTTATGAAGAAGATTTTATCGTATCGTTTGGTAAATTTACTAAAAATATTATTCACGCCGCGGGTATACAATCACCGGGCTTAACCGCCGCGCCGGCTATTGCCGAAGATATTGCCAGGATGACTGCGAATTATCTTAAGGCGGTGATTAATGAGCGATTTAATCCGATTCGTAAAGGTATTATACGCGCGGCTGATTTACCGAATGAGCAAAGAGACGCGCTCATTAAATTAAATCCTGATTACGGCGTAATTATCTGCCGCTGTGAAGAGGTCAGCCGCGGAGAGGTACTTGCCGCTTTAAGACGAAGCGTGCCTTGTGATACTCTGGACGGAGTAAAGCGCCGCGTGCGTCCCGGAATGGGCCGCTGTCAGGGCAGCTTTTGCCAGCCTCATGTAGCGCGAATAATTGCCGATGAAAAGAAAATTAGTGTAACCGAGGTCAGAAAAATGTCTGAAGACAGCCATATACTGTTCGGTGATAACAAGGAGAGCTTTTCGTTAGTGAGCGGCTTCATTCCGGAGGAAAATTGATGATTGCGAATTTTTATGATGTTATTATAATCGGCGCTGGTCCGGCCGGGCTTGCCGCGGCTCTGGCTGCGGATGAATACGGAACAAAAACACTCCTCATTGAACGTGACGCTAACATGGGCGGAATTCTAAAACAATGTATACATGACGGATTCGGCGTTATTAAATTCGGCGAAAAACTTACGGGGCCGGAATATGCCCACAGATATATCAACAGATTAGCAAAATCTAAAGTAGAGTTTGCCGCTCTTACTTTTGTAACAATGATAACAAAGCAGCCTTTTGGATTTTCCCTTACGCTTGTAAATACGGACGGTATTATTAATACAGCGTGTAAAAGCATTGTGCTGGCGTGCGGCTGCCGTGAGCGAACATCCCGACAGATAGGCATTCACGGCAGGCACACAGCCGGAGTGATTACAGCCGGAACCGCTCAGTACTACACAAACGTCTTAGGTAAGATGCCTACAAAACGATGCGTTATTCTCGGCTCAGGTGACATTGGCCTTATCATGGCGAGACGGCTTAAACTTGAAGGCGCCGAAGTTGTCGGGGTTTATGAAGCAAAACCGGAAATAAGCGGGTTATTGCGTAATGTTCACCAATGTGTTGAGGATTTTAACATTCCGCTTTTTACCAGCAAGACTGTAACGCGTGTTTTCGGCGAAGGACGGCTCAATGCCGTTGAGATATCATCTGTTGATGAAAATATGGAACCTATACCGGGCACTGAGGAAATTATTAAATGTGACGCTCTGATTCTTTCTGTCGGTTTGATTCCTGAAAATGAACTTGCCGAATGTCTTGATATATCAATAAATGTTAACACAAAAGGACCTGTTACGGATCAGGAATATATGACAATGCTTGACGGAGTTTTTTGCTGCGGTAACGCGCTGCATGTTAATGATCTTGTTGATTATGTGTCTGAAAGCGGAGAAGCCGCGGGTCATGCGGCCGCAATGTGGGCTTCGTCCGGTTGGATAAACGCGCACAGAAGCGGGAATCGTTCTTTTGCCGAAGTTACAACCGATGAAAATCTTTTATATGTCGTGCCGCAGCGTATCAATATAAACAGAATTTTATCTCCTACTACATTTTATTTCCGATCAAGAAAAGAAATGGGAAAATCGCTTCTTTCAGTAACCTTAAACGGAAATGAAATATACCGGAAAATTTATTCTCGTTTTCGTCCGCCGGAGATGGAGAGATTAGTGCTGGATTTTGAAGATTTAATTATTAAAAACGGAAGTACTGTTAATTTTTCCCTTTCTCTGGCAGGATAAGGGAATGGATGAAAAACATAATTTAAAGATTACATGTATTGTCTGTCCTGTTGGCTGCCGTATTGCCATTAATCATGTTGATGATGAATTAATTATATCCGGCAACAAATGTGTTAAAGGATTTGATTTTGTCAAAGCTGAGATAGAAGCTCCTGTTCGATCATTATCAACAACGGTTCGCACAGTTTTTTCGGAGTATCCTGTTTTGCCGGTGAAAACCAATAGAGATGTTCCAAAAGAAAAAATAATAGATATTATTCGTGAATTATCGGGTATAATTATTACTGACAGGATTGGCATTGGTGATATAGTCGCCGTTAATATTGCCGGAACCGGATGTGATATAATCGCAAGCAGTAATATTTTAAAGGAGTAAAATGTGTCAAATGCAAACCCGATTGTGTTGACTATCGATCTGGGAACACAAAGTGTTAGAGCGATACTGGTTGATAAAAACGGAAATATTTTGAAAAAAACTCAACATAATTATTCAAAACCTTATTATTCGCTAAACCCCGGCTGGGCGGAACAAAAACCTGAAGTTTATTGGAATGCTGTATGTGATGTTACAAACCGCTTGAAAATCGAAGCGGGGGATTTATTGGGAGATATTATCGCGGTAACATTAACGACAGTACGCGATACCTGCTTATGTGTAGATAAAGATGTTAAACCGTTAAGGGATGTTATTGTCTGGCTTGATAAACGTCAATGTAAAAAGTTAAAGCCGTTTCCGGCAATTCATTCCATGCTATACAGAATGGTTGGAATGACTGACACAGCGGAGCTGCAAAGAAAAATATCAGCCTGTAACTGGATCATGGAAAATGAGCCTGATATCTGGGAGAGAACTCATAAATTTATTTTTATTTCCGGCTATCTTACATATTTATTAACCGGCAGACTGGCTGATTCTGTCGCTAATATGATTGGGCATATTCCGTTCAACAGCAAGACCCGTAAATGGATGGGTAAGTTTGATTTGAACCGTCCTATTTTTGATGTTGAGGTTGAAAAACTTACAGAGCTTTTGGAGCCCGGAAAGACTATCGGATATATTACAGAGAAAGCATCTGCCGAAACCGGATTAACAAAGGGGCTTCCGTTGATAGCGACAGGTTCTGATATAGGCTGTCAAACACTTGGGTTGTCCTGCCTTAAACCGGACAGCGCCGCTATTAATTTTGGGACTACCGCGACTATTCAGTTTACAATCGACAGGTATATGCAGCCGCTGCCATTTATCCCCGCCTACCCGGCTGTAATTGACGGATACTATAATCCTGAAGTGCAGGTGTACAGGGGATACTGGCTCGTTTCATGGTTTAAAAAAGAATTTGCCGCGAAAGAAGTTGAG
>Ga0209755_10005958_pt1 | contig 13661 bp, 9 predicted proteins | sample TergutCo191P1_FD_187301 | JGI IMG/M metagenome (GOLD analysis project Ga0209755, IMG submission 187301) | Cornitermes sp. P1 segment gut microbial communities from Petit-Saut dam, French Guiana - Co191P1 (SPAdes) (version 2) | ecosystem: Host-associated > Arthropoda: Insects > Digestive system >... | reverse complement strand
CTTCTTAGAACTAATTCGCTTAATATCATTATATCCTCCTAACTTCATCATTTTAATTCACGGCAGTTGTCTTAATTACGCCGCTGCCTTAGCTGCGTTGCCGCGTTAGCTGCGCTTTTTCACAGCTTCGCTGATAAGCGCTTCCGAAATACTCTGCGGAACTTTGCTGTATTTTTCAAACTCCATTGTAAACTCGGCTTTACCCTGAGTCAGCGAGCGTAAAATCGTCGAGTAGCCGAACATTTCGCTTAACGGAACTTCCGCTTCGACGCGCGAAAATTGCCCGTCTTCGGCGGAAGATATTATTATACCTCTTCTTTGATTAATTGAACCGAAAATATTTCCCTGAAACTCAGTCGGTCCTTCTACCGATACTTTCATGATTGGCTCAAGAATGCAGGGTTTCGCCTTGCTGTACGCTTCCCGGTACGCGCCGATTGCGGCGGATTGGAATGCAATGTCAGACGAGTCTACAGGATGGCTTTGCCCGTCATTTATAACGCAGCGGATGTTAACAATCGGGAAGCCTATCAGGCTGCCTTTTTTTCCTGCCTCTTTAAAACCTTTATCGCAGCTTGGCACATATTCGGTTGGAATCGAGCCGCCTTTGATCATGTCGACAAATTCGTAAACACCGTCCGCAAACGGTTCCATATAACCCGCGACGCGTCCGAACTGACCTGAGCCGCCTGTTTGTTTTCTGTGAGTGTAATTGAAATCCGCTCTCTGCGTGATTGTTTCGCGGTAAGCAACCTGAGGCATTCCTGTTTCAACTTCGCACTTGTACTCACGGCGCATTCTTTCGATGTAAACCTCAAGATGAAGTTCGCCCATCCCCCTGATGATTGTCTGGTTCGACTCAGGATCAACAAATGTCTGAAAAGTCGGATCTTCTTTTGAGAAGCGATTCAAAGCTTTTGCCATTTGATCCGCGCTTTTTTTATCCTTAGGAGTGACCGCAAGCGAAATAACAGGAGCGGGAACGAACATTGATGTCATCGCGTAGTTGAGACCGCCGCCGCAGAAAGTATCGCCGCTTGCGCATTCAATCCCGAATAGAGCGACAATATCGCCAGGTGATCCCTCGTTGATGTCTTCCATGCTGTCCGCGTGCATGCGCACAAGACGCCCGATCTTGAATTTTTTTCGGGCGCGCGTGTTAATCAGTTCATCGCCTTTTTTTAACTTACCCTGATAAATACGCACATAAGTAAGCTGACCATATTGACCGTCTTCAAGCTTAAAACCAAGAGCGACTGTCGGGCTTGTTTCATCAGCCGATAATTCAACCTTCTCTTCGTTATTATCAAGATCGAGAGCGAAATTTTTTACTTCTGCGGGATTTGGAAGATAATTCATAACGCCGTCAAGCAGCGGCTGAATCCCCTTAAATTTATAAGCGGAGCCAAGCATAACAGGCACAAGATTCTCGGAAAGAGTTCCCTTGCGGATCGCCGCGATAATTTCATCAGGCGGAACATTCTCGCCGGCAAGAAATTTCCCGGCAAGCTCATCGCAGAACATCGAAAGCGCGTCCAGCATTTCCTCGCGGTATTTTTCCGCGTCTGCTTTTAGATGAGAGGGAATTTCAGCGATACGAAGCGTCTCCCCCTGATCACCGTCAAAATAGACAGCCTTCATTGTAACAAGATCGACAACGCCTTCCAGCTTGTCCTCAAGTCCAATGGGGATTTGAATCATCACAGCGTTAAGGCCAAGCTTCTCCCGAAGCTGGAGGCGCACTTTAAAAGGATTAGCTCCAGTACGATCGCACTTATTAACAAATGCGATGCGAGGTACATTATAACGCTTTAACTGGCGGTCTACTGTGATTGATTGTGACTGCACCCCTCCAACAGCGCAAAGCACAAGAATCGCTCCGTCTAAAACCCGTAGAGAGCGCTCAACTTCGATAGTAAAATCAACATGCCCTGGCGTGTCTATTACATTGATGGTATGATCTTTCCATGTAACCTGCGTAGCGGCTGATTGAATCGTGATGCCGCGTTCTCTTTCAAGTTCCATGTGATCCATTGTTGCGCCGACGCCGTCTTTGCCCCGGACTTCATGAATTGCGTGGATTTTTTTGCTGTAGAATAAAATACGCTCCGACAGGGTGGTTTTCCCTGAATCAATGTGTGCACTAATTCCGATGTTGCGCATTCTGTTGATTTCGATACTCATTAACAATAGCTCCTTAGCTGTAAATAAAATATATAAAAAATTTCAATATTAAAAATAATTGACAATTAATATATTAAATGTTAGGATATTCCTATGTATGGCAAATAATAACACTGTATTCTAACATATACAAGGTAATATGAAATTTAGACAAAAAACAAAAAATTAATTCAAAATAGCCAATCACCTCATAAAGAAATATTCACAAAAATATTAACAAGTTTTCCACATGAAAAAATTCATACAGTTAAGGACATCCTTCCACGAAAAGATGAAAAACAGCAAAAATTATTCATCTAACTCTATATATAGCAAGGAGTTATCACACACCGTTACGCAAATTAAAAATTAACCGGAAAAAAATTATTAATTCTCAGATAATCACAAATATATTAACAAGTTTTCCACAATATAAATATTTTATATATTCGAAAAAACTGTACAATTACTTATAACTCACATTCACTGCTAAGAAACATGCGTACATAATTAACAAATAATTGAAAATTTGTAAATAAATTCAGAAAAATCTTAACTTCCCGGCAGCGCCTTCATCTTTTCTTTCAATTCTAAAAGCATCATATCGGCGTTGGTATCGGATTTCTCAAGCTCTTTAAACTTCCTTTCCAGGTTAGAATCATTGCTTAAATCCTGAAGCTCTTTTGTGGCGTCCGCCATCGCTTCCATCTCGTCAACTTTGGCCGACATCCGGTCAAAAGCCTCAAAAGCGCTGCGGTTGCCGGATACTGTAGAAATAGTGTCTTGTATTTTTTGCTGGGCTTCCGCGCGTTTTGCCCTTGCAATAAGGAGGTTTTTCTTGCGCTGAGCTTCTTCTATCTTATTTTGCAGCTCCTTTAAACTTTCTTTTAATGAATCAACAGAAGCTTTCTGGGCTTCCCATTGTTTTTGATACTCCGCGGAGGCATTATCGTATTCCTGCTTACGAATAAGAGCTTCTTTCGCAAGGTCGTCTTTGCCGTTTGTAACAGCCAGCATCGCTTTGCGTTCCCATTCCTTAGCCTGAACAAACTGAGCGTCTTTTTCGCGTTCCAGCTTTTTTTCGTCAGCTATCGCCATAGCCACCGCTTTTTTAGATTCTATTAACTGCTCATTCATTTCGATAATGAGCTGATTTAACATTTTTTCCGGCTTTTCAGCTTTACTGATAACAGAATTTACATTTGCTGAAATAAGCGTTTTAAGTCTTGAAAAGATACCCATCTTATGCTCCTCTGGCAAAATTAGTTAGCTTCCGAAGAAGATTATTTTTCTCTGAATTTAGATAAAACCGGATAATGTTCGGCTAAAGCCAGACTGAATGAATCTAAAACCGCCCTGAAATCGTCATAATCCATAGTATCATAATGTAAAGTGTCAATTAATACGACTTTGCCTTTATCCAAAGCGTACGCGCCGTGAACTAAATCGGTTGCGTTAATTTCAAGCAATTTTGTGTACAATTCCAAAACATTACTCTTTGGAACATCCATAACCTCCGCTCTTGTTATAACAACAGAATCTGCCTGCATAACTGCAACACCCTGCAGTGCATGCTCTTCATCGTCCAACAGCCACAGATTTGAATCAATCTGCTGATAAGTGATCATAAGATCGATTAAATACTGTTCAATTTTATTGTCAGCCATATACCATCCTTTATCCCAGTAACACCTGCCCGGCTTCATCAATTGCCAGAATGCTCTTACATTCCGAACACCTGAAACGACCAGGTTTTACTGCTTTTAATTTTTTATAACATATCGGGCAGGAAACAACTTTAGGGAAAACTGACGGTTTTTCGCGCGTTTGATCGGTATTAAAGAAGTGAATTGAATCGTCAAGACTGTCCCTGATATTAAAGAACTGAGAAAATCCTAAAAGCTGAAAGACCTCGTAAACCTTTGGCTGAATGTCCAATAAAACAAGATCGCCGCCCTGCGGTTTAACTGCTTTTAAAAATGTTGTAAATGAACCAATCCCGGTGGAAGAAACGTAGTTTAAACTGCCGCAGTGAAAAATTAATCTGACAAAACCGCTTTCAATAGCTTTTTGGACACGCTTCTGGAAAAAATTTGAATTGTAAGTATCAATATAACCGGCTAAGGTCATCATAAGACATCTGGGAGCTTCGTCAATTTTATCGAGTTTTATTTTGAGACTGTCATCTTTCTCGTCATCAAAGCCGGGAACGATATCGTTGTTCGCCATGTCACTTCCTTATCGTATAGTATCTGTACAGATACTTAAAAATTATCATCATCATTATCTATAAAGACAATTCATCCCTTTAATGATACAAATTTTTGATAAATTTGTCAACTTAAACCTTAAAAATGGTATACTCATTCATGCTGCTTAAAGATATTAAAATTGTTCTTTGCAATGTGGCAGATTCCGGAAATGCGGGAGCGGTATGCAGAGCTATAAAGAATATGGGGCTTTTTGAGCTTAGATTAGCCGATCCTGAACCATTAAATATCGATAATATCTATACAAGAGCGGTAAATTCATGGGATGTCTGGGAAAAAGCGCGTATTTTTGACACTCTAACCGCGGCAGTTGCCGATTGTTCCATTGTAGTTGGAACCACGCGCAGACGCGGACACAAACGAAAGAACGTATCGATGACTCCGCGTGCGCTTGCCTCATGGCTTGCAGAGCGGCCGGGCCCTGCCGCAATCGTCTTTGGCAATGAAAGAACAGGGCTAAACGAGGAACAGCTAAATATCTGCAATATCGCTTCTCATATACCGGTTTGTGAAGCTCAGCCGTCATTAAATTTATCGCACGCTGTTCAGATTTACGCTTATGAATTGTTCATTGCAATGGAAAAACAAAAAATGGTAAAAGGCGAGCGGACAGTTATGAGTCAAAATGAAATTAACGATCATGTTATTTCGATAACAGAAGCGCTGCAGCGCGCAGGTTTTTTTATAAAACCCGGCAGAGAAGAACAAGAACGTTTTTTACGCGATTTAATCGCGCGCGCCGGTTTATCGCAAAACGAAGTAAAATACTTTAAAGATATAATTGTTAAATCGGCAAATATGATATAATGCGTTATGACAGAAATATTAAATATCGAAACAAAGAAAAAATTGATCGAAGCTAATTGGCGCATGGAGCAGTTAGATGAAGTGCCGTTTGTAATTGAAGTCGGTCCGATGCACATGGCGACAAATAAATTTTACAATAATCCTGACGCGGAAATTGAATGGTCGGAAGATCACGCAAAAAAAAGAGAAGGAGTTTACGATTACGGTTTTTCGAATATCAAGCCGAATCAGGGAATAAATATTATCGCGGGCGCGTTCGGCTGTAAGTGTAAACCTAATGACGAAGCAGACCCGTGGGTTGACTGCCTTATACGCGAAGAAAACGCGGACGATGTTTATAAATTGAAAGTTCCCGATCCTGTAAATAATCCGTATTTTGAACAGGCATGGAAACATGTCGAGGCTCTTCAGGCGAAATCGAAAATCCCTTTACGCGTTGTAAATGTTCCGTCGCCGCTTGTAACAGCTTCGTTAATCTGGGAATACACTTCGTTTATTGAAGCTCTTCTTATTTTTCCCGATGAAGTTCACGCGCTGATGGAAAAAATAACGGAAGCGACTATCGGCTACATAAAAGAAATGTTTAAGCGCATAACAAATCTTTACGGAGTAAGCCACGAGTTCTGGTATGTGCCTAAGGAAACAGGCATCCGCGTCAGCGATGACACAGCGGCACTGCTTTCTCCGAAACTTTACCGCGAGTTCGGTGTTAAGTATAACTCGATGATCGCAAAAGAATTCGGCGGCATTGTTGTACATTCATGCGGAGATGTTTCGAATGTCGCAGAGCCGATGATGGAGATACCGGGACTTAAAGGTCTTGATTTTACAATTCCGCAGGTTCAGAACTGGGAAAAAGTCCGTGACGCGGTATCGGGTAAAACTGTGCTTGCCTTGCGCCATTTTTACTGGGATCATCTTGCCGCTGACCTTCCTGATGATAAAGAAACTTATCTGGCTGATTATTCAAAAAAATTGATAGATTTCTTCGGGCGAAAAGGCGTTTTTATTCAGACATCAACGCCGACGCAGGAAGAAGCTATCGCGTTAGGTGAAAAGCTTCACAAGCTGTTATCTTAAAAATCATCCTTGTTTTTTATCTTTGCGATTTCATCTCTTATCGCCGCCGCCTGTTCAAACTCAAGATTTTTCGCATGTTCAAGCATTTCATTTTCCAAAGCCTTTATAAGCTGCTTTCGCTGCGCCGGAATTAATACATTGTAGGATTTTTTAAGAACCTCAATTGTTGTTCCCGCCGCATTATCGGCTTCTTCGATGTGGCGTGTTAAAATTTCTGATATCGCTTTCTTTACAGTTTCGGGAGTTATCCCGTGTTTTTGGTTATACGCAAGTTGAATTTCGCGGCGGCGGTTTGTTTCCGCGATTGCTTTTTCCATCGCCTCGCTCATACGATCGGCGTACATGATTACTTTTCCGGCGGCATTACGCGCGGCGCGTCCGATAATCTGCACTAAGCTTGTAAGAGAGCGCAAAAAGCCGATCTTATCGGCGTCAAGAATCGCGATAAATGAAACCTCGGGAAGATCAATTCCTTCGCGTAACAGATTGATTCCAACAAGAATATCAAACTGACCCTGGCGAAGCTGAGTTAAAATCTCCACGCGCTCAATTGTTTCAACTTCGCTGTGAATGTAACGCACTTTCAATCCAAGACCGGAAAGATAATCTGTTAAATCTTCCGCCATTTTTTTTGTTAACGTTAATATTAGAGAACGCTCTCCGGCTTTAATGCGTTTAATCACTTCACTGTAAATATTTTCCATCTGACCTTCGCTTGGGCGCACTTCAATCTCAGGATCCAAAAGACCTGTCGGCCTGATTAGCTGCTGAACCACCCGCACCGACTGTTCAACTTCGGTCTTTCCGGGAGTCGCGGAAACAAAAACAGTTTTATCAAGGCGTTCAACAAATTCATCGTAGCGGAGCGGGCGGTTATCCAGTGCGCTGGGAAGACGGAAACCGTAATCGACAAGGCTCTGCTTGCGGCTGCGATCGCCCGCGTACATGGCGCCTAACTGCGGAAGTGTTACATGGCTTTCATCGATAAAGGTTAAATGCTTTTTAGGAAGATAATCGACAAGCGTGTCGGGAGATTCGCCCTGCTTTCTGCCTGCAAGAATGGCGGAATAATTTTCGATTCCGGGGCAGTATCCCATTTCAGATAACATTTCGATATCGTATTCAACGCGCGTTTTAAGGCGCTCGGCTTCCATAATTTTGCCGTTGTTTTTAAATGTCTCAAGCCGCTCCTTCAATTCCTGTCTTATTGCGCCTAACGAGTTTGTTATCATTTCTCCGGGCATGACAAACTGCTTTGCCGGGTAAATAAGAGCGTTGTCGATATCTTCCAGCATTTCACCTGACACCGGATTAAAGTGCCGGATTCGATCAACCACATCCCAGTCAAAATCGATGCGGTAAGCTTCTTCCATATAAGCGGGATAAATTTCAAGAGTTTCGCCGCGGCGGCGGAAGCGGCCTCTTTCAAGAACAGCGTCATTGCGCTCGTACTGCAGTTCTATAAAGCGGCGCATAAGTGAATCAACATCGACTGTTTCGCCCTTCCTTACGGTGGCGTTCATTTTTTTATATACATCGGGAGTGACCATTCCGTAAATGCAGGAAACAGTCGCGACTATGATAACATCATTGCGTTCCATCATGCTGCGCGCCGCGGAGAGCCGCATACGTTCAATCTCGGCGTTTATCGACGCGTCTTTTTCGATGTAAAGATCGCGGCTTGCGACATACGCCTCCGGCTGGTAGTAATCGTAGTATGACACAAAATACTCAACGGCGTTGTCCGGGAAAAAACCTTTAAACTCACGGTAAAGCTGCGCGGCAAGCGTTTTATTGTGGCTGACAATTAGAGTAGGCATCTGCACAGCCTCTATTATCTTTGCCATTGTAAAAGTTTTGCCGGAACCAGTAACGCCTTGCAAGGTCTGATATTTGTCATTTGCTTTGATGCCGTCAGCAAGCGCGGCTATCGCCTCGCCCTGATCGCCTGCAGGTTTAAACGGAGATACAACTTCAAAATTTTTCATGATACCTCAACGGCGGTTTATGAAATTTAATAGCGTGTACACGCTACTTAATCATAGTATAGTAGTATTGTCAAGATCGATTTATCATAGTAATTGATACTTTATAAAAAAGGAGAAACTTATGTCAAATCAGGAAAACGAATGTAAATGCCCTTACTCCTGTAACCGCCACGGAAATTGCAAGGCTTGTCAGGAATATCACCGTAAAGATGGATCAAAAACAAACTGCGGAAAAACCGGTAAGGAATCAAAGTAATATCAGGAACTGAAAAAAACTGAAGTTTCTATAGATACCCCAAAAAAAACCTGACCGCTTGTTAAAACGGCCAGGTCATAATCAAACAAATTGCGCTATCTCATTGATCGCGCCGCGGACTCCCATAAAATTTCAAGTAAACCCCTTGGCACTCTGCCTTCGTTTGAGGCAAGCATATTCATCAGTTCTGTATAAAGCCAGCCGGCGTGTTCGGCGGAACCTACAGCCGCGGCTCCTCTGTATCCAAGGTAACTAGAAATTTCCGTTTGAGTGGAAATACCGCTGTCTAAACCAAGCACTCTCAATAAATCAACAGTTGATGTACGCCAGTTAAGTCCGGTGCCGGCTGCCATATTCTCAATAATTCTTTCAACTTCCGCGTATGAAAGTTGTCTGACAGAAGCTGCGGCAGGCGGCGTTGCAGATGGTGTTGCGGTGGCAGAAGTTGCATCAGGTGAAACTGTAGTCGGCGCTGTGACAGGTGATGTTGTCACTGGTGAAGTTGTACTTGGCGTTGTAACAGGCGAAACTGTAACAGGCGCAGGATCGCTTGGCAATATCTGATACTTAGCGGGATCAATTATGAAGTACGCGCCCATCACGTTAAGCTCATTCCATCCGTAATTGTAATAACTTACAAACAATCTTGCACTAGACTGCATTGTTACCCAGCGATCATAGTTAACCAAATCCCTCATCGGAATTACAAGTTTCTGACTGTCCCAATATCTTTCCAGCGCGCTGCTTGAGAACTCAGACTGGTTCCAGTCCATGGTTGCGTCAGATTGAATTTGTATCTGCATGCTTCCGGTGACCGGAGCCGCAAGCTCAAGCACAAGATGAGTCGCAGCTTTAAATACATCTACAGGTACGCCTTCTCTGCCCGCGCCAAAATTACTTGCTTGATTTTCATCCGCGCCGCTTACAGCGCCTGTTGTTCCCCAGCCCTGCTGACGAATTGGAGCGCCTGCTGCGATAAGCGGTGGTATGGGCAGACGGTAGATTGCCGGGTCTGTAATTACTCTCGGCGCCGCGCCGTCGCCTGTGCGTTCAAGCGTAAGAATATCGATATCAGCTCCATCAGGATAGAAATGATCTCTTGTATTAACATTCAAGCCGTCGTTAACAAAGAATAATTCGATGACATAATTTCCGGCTGGCAGATAAATTTCTCTGTCGGCGTCAATCATTAAAGCTCCGTTCCATCCTGCGGCTGTAAGAGGTCTGTTCGCAGGAACTGTAAACGAGGCAAGCGTATTAAAGTTTGCGTCTCTGAGTAAAATTCTCTGAGCCGTGTTTGAATTATTTATAGCGCCAAGCCTGACTCGATAAGAACCCGCTCTAGCGACATTTAGCTCATAACGTATCCATTCGCCGATATTTGTTTTAGTAATATGAGCGTTGTTATGTCCGCGTCCGCCTAAGCCGTTAGCGGGACCAAAAACAGGTTCACTGCGGGGACCGCCGAAATTATCTTTGGCAAAATCCTGTTTTGTGTGATGTGTAAAGTATTTAGTCTCATTGCCTACGGCAAATGATCTTCCATCGTCCATCCAGTCAATTAAATCAATTGTAGTAACACCCTGCGCCGGAACGTTATGCACAAATATCCACGGGATTGGAATTGTACTAACTCTGCTTTCAAAACTTCTGAACGCTGCATTCAATGTGTTATACGCGTCATCAGTTGCTCTTTGCGTCGCAAGCCTTGTTTCATAAACAGGAATCGCGCTGTTAAGAACTCCTCTCAACTCGGCGGTTGAGCCGGCGGGATACTGACCTTCCCATCTGCCTTCCGTGGCGGATGAAAGTTTATTTGTAACCTGAGCGATTAAGTTTTCAAGAGGTGTTTTGTTTGTAGGCACTCTGAGCTGGAAGTACGTATTATAAAGCGTTACAAATGTATCATGAATAACCTGAGGAGGACCTGCGGTAAGCACAGCCTCCGCCGCCGCGATTGCGGTCTGGAAAGTTGTCCAGCCGGGTTCCAGAATATCGCCGCGCTGAACTGCTTTCGCTCCTGGAATAGCAGACGCGAGATCCTCCCTTAACGCTGTCTTACGCAGAGTGATACTGTCGAGCAGTTCATTCGTATCAACGCGGAAAGTTTCAAGGATAAGATTAGTTCCGTCAATTGTCATGATTGTATATTCAGGCACATCGGGAACCGGCGGGTTCGCGCTTGGATTACCAAGCCTTCCCGGAGTGTACGCGACCCAGTTTTGAAATTCCGGGCTATAGAATTTATCGCCCGCGGTAGACAGCGCCATATATTGAATACCGTCAGGAAGAATAACCGCGCCGGGATTCGCCTGATTCAAATTCTGATCAAAGACCGCCGTCATTTGCAGCCTTTGGACTACATCGCCTTTAATAAATTTTGAACGAGCGTAAATATGATCATGTCCGTTAAAAACTACGTCGATTCCGAACTCGTCAAGGAATGGCGACCAATCCGCCTGCATTGCCGCCGAATCGCCGTATCCTGTTCCCGCATGATCGCCGACACCGTATATATCATGATGGAATGTCGCGACTCTCCATGCAGCGTTTGGATGAGAGGCGACAGCCTGCCTCATAAACGCTCTGTGAGTCTCGATATCTTTTTCATTGGAGTTAAGTGAAATATAAAGCGTATTGCCATAGCTGAAATAATAATTCCAGCCGCCGGTCTGCTGCGCCGCTTTCATTCCGTCATTCGGCCATTGATAAAGCAGCGGTATATATCCGGTAAGCTCAAACGCCGGGTCAAGATCATTATCATGATTACCGACAGTTATTTTTAACGGGAAGCTTCGAAGCTGCGGAGGGTTTACATACCCGTCGATTTCATTAAGCCTGTTTGCGTAATCAACCTGATCTCCCGCGCTGATAATAAAAGCTGCATCCGGCACGCTTCTTGTAGCCCGTCTTAAAGTGCTCTCCCAATATTCAGAAGAAGAGCCGATTTGCGGATCGGCTATTACGATCACCTTGTAACGATTCGGATTCTGAGTATTAAAAGTGAAAATATTATTACTCCACACAGTACCGGTGCCTACGCGGTAAGCGTAAGCGGTATCAGGTTCAAGCCCAGTAACAGTTACTTTGTTGGAGTCATATAAACTTGACGCGGCACTGTTCACAGCGTTAAACTGCCTTGCGTTTGAAGGCATTTGACCGTCAACAAGGTCGGAGACTTTTGCAAGCTGAAGCAACGCTGTTCTGCTGAAATCTCTAGGTGTGAACCATGAAAAGCCAAGCTGCGAAGGATTTGCGCCGGGAGCTATATTGATGTGAGTAAAGTAAGTTTCATCCAGCCATCCTCCGCCGTCGCAGTCGCAGGGAATTAATCCGGTTAAAATAACTTCTTTAAAGATATTGAACTCGGCCGCAAGATTTACGCCGTTTACGTTGTTACGTGACGATCCTCCCCTGTTCTCGCCTGCTTGTGTGTACCTGTCTGTCGCTCCGTCTTCGCCCGCGTCAACACCCATGATGATGTACAGCGTTGTCGCGGTTCTGCCGGATGCGGCATCATAAAACAATTCCTTAGGCAGCGTGATGCTCGCCGATGTTGTGCCTGTCGCCAGTACAGGATTTGTGATTCCTATTTTTTTGTTTATAAGATTAGCTGTAGTCGCGAATGTTATATTCTCAACATTACTGCCTGATAAATTTGTCCATGCTAAAATTCTTCTGCCTGAGTTATGCGCAACAATATACGGAATATTTAAAGTAACTGCCTCTCCGGCTTGTATCGCCTCAAGACTTTCCGCTGTTATTCTAAGACCCATCCTGAGCACATGATTGTCTGTGCCTGTGCGGTCGACGCCGACTTCGTCAGGATTGATACTCCACTGCGCGACTGTAACAATTTCATCGCCGGGACAGGGAACATTATAAGTTGAGGTTAAGGAAACTTCTTTAAAAATATTGAACTCGGCTGCAAGATTTACGCCGTTTACGTTGTTACGTGACGATCCTCCCCTGTTCTCGCCGGCTTGCGTGTATCTGTCTGTCGCTCCGTCTTCGCCCGCGTCAACACCCATGATGATGTAAAGCATCGTAGCGGTTCTGCCGGATGCGGCATCATAAAACAATTCTTTAGGCAGTGTGATGCTCGCCGATGTTGTGCCTGACGCCAGTACAGGATTTGTGATTCCTATTTTTTTGTTTATAAGATTCGCAGTAGTCGCGAATGTTATATCCTCAACATTACTGCCTGATAAATTTGTCCACGCTAAAATTCTTCTGCCTGAGTTATGCGCAACTATGTACGGAATATTTAATGTAACTCCGTTTCCGGCTTGTATCGCCTCAAGACCTTCCGCTGTTATTCTAAGACCTAACCTGAGCACATGATTATCTGTACCTGTGCGGACGACGCCGACTTCGTCAGGGTTGATGCTCCACTGTGCGACTGTAACAGTCTTTTCAATATCGCCGCCCTCGCCCGGAGCGTGCGCTAAGACAGCCATAGGAAATATCAAAAATAAAAAACTAATCATAAATAAAAAACAGCGAATACCGGAAGCGGCGCTGTAAGTGCGATTTACAGATACTGATTTGAAATTTGGAATTTTTATCATAAAAGACCCCTTAATTATGAGTTCTTCCATATTAACACAGAAATAAGTGACTGACACCAATTATTAGTTATTAAATATTCCCAGTATGAACATAGGTTAGTTTCTTTCCCGCTTCCTTTGCGGCATTTCTTAAAAAAGCAGGATCTGTGGGCGGAGCGTTCCAGCGGTAATCAGGGTGATAAGCTGTCAGATGCAAAGGTATATCTTTATTTACAGATACGATAAAATCAGCGATTTTATCAAGTTCTTCTTTGGTATCGTTTAAATCAGGCACTACAAGCGTTGTTACTTCCAAATGAACTTTCATGTCAAAACATAATTTTATAAAATCACAAACTGATTGTAATAGGTTCGATCCTTTAATTCCGCATGCAAGCGTTTTTCTGTAACATTCTGACGAGAAACATTTTAAATCGACATTAGCGGCGTCAGTTAATTTTAAAATTTCTTCGGCGGTGTTTTTATTTATACATCCGTTTGTAACAAGCACATTCGCGATATTGTGTTTTCGCGCCAGCACCATACA
>Ga0209755_10005957_pt1 | contig 13661 bp, 14 predicted proteins | sample TergutCo191P1_FD_187301 | JGI IMG/M metagenome (GOLD analysis project Ga0209755, IMG submission 187301) | Cornitermes sp. P1 segment gut microbial communities from Petit-Saut dam, French Guiana - Co191P1 (SPAdes) (version 2) | ecosystem: Host-associated > Arthropoda: Insects > Digestive system... | reverse complement strand
TAATTACACAGTCTGCAGCTCACTTCAAAGATGAAAACATTCACTTTAAATATGTTTAGGAAAAATCAATTAAGTGTATATTCCTGTACAGTTGGTGGTGGTGGTGATGCTTATTGTGGTAATTTCACTAAAACAGTCAACAAAACCATGCAGAAGCCATAGAATGAAGTCCCATTGGTCGACCACCTCCACATCTTCCTTAGGCTACTGCAATTTCCCTTCAGCCATACAGTCAAGTATGTTGAGAGTGGCAAGTCACTTGATACCCTTTGTCAGCAAGAAGTGGTTTGGGCTGGTTGACATAGGCCAGAGGATATGACAGTAGGCAGAGAGGGGGAAGCCTTGAGCTTCATCATTTTTACCATCCATGAGACTTCTTTGTATGGCTTCAGTGTAAGTAACTGCCATTTGTCATTTAAATTTGAAAGACTGATGCCTCATCCAAAGACATCAAGGGATCATAAATGAAGAAACCATGTGTCAGGGCAAGGTGTCAGATCCATATCTCACTCACCACAACCAAAAGCTCATATTGTTAAGAATTAACTTAGAAAATGACCCAAGAGAGATATATGGGTAGCAACAGGTTGTTGTTAATCTGAAATTAGAGTCTATACAAATTTGAATTTTCCAAAAATTTGCAGAATGAAAAACAACTGGAAACAATGCAATTAGTGAAGGACAACTCAGCTTCACACAACATAATCTGTAATGTCTGTCTCAGTGACCATAATGCAGAATCTGTAGAATGCATATCTTCCTCCTTGTGGCATTCTTCTGCGCAAATCTGGCAAATCGTGAGCTGGAGGTGAGGTAAAGCAGAACGGCACTAAATGCCTTCATATTTCCCTTCTACTAGACATGACCTCCAGATCAGGATTCAGCACTGCTTCTAAGACCAACACACTTTTGAAAATGAAGGCACTATGTTTCTCAAAGAAGTCAGGGAAACAATTACCCAGCAACATCCCAAAAGACCACCACCAAACAAGAATAATTGGAAAATGTTACATTTCATTACAAAAGTTAACCAAGAACTTCTTTTATATGTCACAACAGGTTTTGAATTTAATACACAGGAACACCCTCCCCCTGCCGGTCCATAAATCACATTAAAAAAATTCAGTGTTCATTAGTATTATATTATGTGGAAAATTTAAATTTTCTTTACAGAAATGTTAGTGGATGCACAGCCATCACAAACTGAATATGTTTTATTGTGAATAAAATATCCTCTTACAACAACAAATAGTTCTGGTTTCAGTCAACACAATAATCTATTATTTTATTTTATGGTGATGACATGTTTTGGTCATTTGATCAACATCAAGCCATCTTTACAAACCTTATTTTAACGTTTTGTAAAGATGGCCTGATGGTGGTCAAGTGATTGAAACATGTCGTCATCCAGATAAAATATAATAATATATTGTTGTGTTGACTGAAACCAGAAACCATTTTGTTTTCATGTAATTTAATTACACAATGGGATGTCCTATACAAAACAAAACAAAACAAAACAAAAAAAAACTCTGCTTTATGAACATCTTGATATCACAACCAGTGCCTAAGTGAAATTCATCAATAAATGTAGTATTTAGAATGTGATTCTGTATACAGGACACTACAATTTATGAATCCTGTAATGAAAATGTTGATTAAATTCTTTCATTTGAAACCATACATTCAATTTAGCATATGACTCATCTTCTATAATTTGTTGTGAAATGGGATATTTTAGTGCAACCAGAATTGCCCAAGTACCATCACCAGTAATGTGCATCCAGAGTGGTCCAGGGCACTCTTTTGAAGACAATGGTTTTATACATAGGATATGGTCAGTAAAAGCCCCCATTTTCAAACTACTCTTTATTCTTCTCTTTAAAGTGGGGTAATTTTACTTTAATGATACAATTACTTTCCCAAAAATAAACAAAAAGAAAATTTTAAAAATATTATTAATGTAATAATTTATAGTTGTTGACTCTCTAAGCGCTCCAAAGGAGGAATCATCTTAAACTTCATGCAGTTAAATAGCCAGTTACTGCACAGTAATGTATTGAAAAGTACAGTGTTCTCTTCAGTACAGAACTGCGCAGCACCGAGCATACAACATAACTACTGCACAGCACCGAGCATACAATGTAGCTACTGCACAGCACCGAGCATACAACATAACTACTGCACAGCACCGAGCATACAATGTAACTACTGCACAGCACCGAGCATACAACGTAACTACTGCACAGCACCGAGCATGCAATGTAACTACTGCATAGCCACGCATAATACCACCCTATATTGATAATAATAACAGCCACCTACCCTGACTCACAAATGTTACATTCCACCTGAAACTTCCATTTTATTGTTGCACTCTAACTACACTACACCCATTCGTTCAATCCCATAAGGAACACTGTACCTTCAATAATCTTCAAAAAATTCTCATGCTGGTGTCGGTTATGTTTTCATTTTGCAATGTCATCAGTATTTTAACTTCCAAAATTAGTTAGGAAGTCACATACACAGTGAGTATACAGTGAATACAGGATGTTAAATGACCACATCTCCTATGCTTGACACTTTCATGTTGTGTTTCCTCATTCCTCATTGTGATGGTTATGAAGAACTGCACTTCAAGCAAGATGGGGCACCGCCACATTTCATGTTTCCTGTTCAACTGTGGCTTGACAGCCACATTACTGGTCGGCAGATTGGCTGTGGAAGACCAGCAGAGTGGCCTGTGTGCAGTGCCGATCTTACTGCACGAGATGCTGGGCAACACAGTAAGTGTGCTGATCTTAACCAATGACATTTGAGAACAGATATCAGATACTTTTTATGGTGTTCTTCTTGATATCTCAAGGAGAAGTGTTGATTTTTTGGCTTCCAGGCTGCATTAAATGGCAGTCTATTGGCTTTAAAATAGTGCAAGAATAATACTACTAGGGTATTCCGAGTAGGAGATGCAGCCATTTAACATTGTGTATTTACCTTATCATCACCCTGTAGTTCTCCTTGATCATTTTTATAACAAATCTTGCTAATATGTTTCCTTTTAAACTTACCTTCATTTTAACATTTATACTGAAAATGAATTGTTGTAATTTCTCAATTAATGCATTGTTCAATACATAATTAATTAAACAAATGCACTATGTACAAATTCATCTCCATGCAATACTCTCATGTACACACCTTATGAAATACTTGAATCATCTTTCTCCTCTATGTTTTTGCTTGTGGCTGTTAAAATACATTCATAATATGCTAAGGAACTGGAAATGATATGAAGCTACAACATATTCTTATCACAATGAAATAGGAATTGCACATAATCAAACCTGGTACTCTGTCCTCTATCCAGATTTTCCAATCTAAGTGAATTAAATTTAGCCACCACCTATTCCACTGACAAATGAGCAAATTAACAGCTTCATCATATCTGCAGATTGAATGACATGCATGGTTAATTACTTCTGACATGGCCTCATGGATTCTTCTTCATTTCCCAGGATAGGGACAAGAAATTTTAGCTCTGACTTAATCTACCAAGTGCTGTTTGAGTTTCAAAATGTGATGTTGTTGTTGTTGTTGTTGTTTCAGAATTGGATTTGAAACTGAAAACTGTAATACCTTTTTATTGAATTCAACTGTTCTTGTGATGTGTGTCTACCTGTAACAAATGGCAGGTTCAGATGTGTTCTGAAAGCTCATTGTATCATCAGTATGTAGGCCAAATGAAACACAGTCATCTGACAAAGATTTGTGAAAATGGTACAGATACAGATAAATATATTTACAAAATAAGATTTGGCTAGTAGTAACAGCATCTTTAAAATAGCATTTTTGGCATGAAACAAATGTAACAAACTGAGTAGCTATGCATTTCCCAAGACATTATCTGTCACATAATACTGAAAGATAGTAAATATTCACAGTATCTTAATAAATAATTTTCTAATACCTTGTTTCAACTACAGTGGAACCCCAACTTGGTAATGCTTCATTTATGATTTTATGCTTTTATCTCATTTAACAACATGTTTTAGTTAACCAAAGTCTGTAACCTCAGTGTTACATTTCCTCCATTTAAGATTCCACTCAGTTTAGTGTTCAAACCCACCGCAGAATCTCAAATTGGGGTTCTACTGTAACAAAATAAAATTTTAAAAATTACTCATACACAATTGTGACTGAAAATACACGATTACAACTGCAGTGAAACGACATGTACAGAGTAGTTTTATTTTCAGAGAGAATTCTGCTGAATATATGAACATGTTTGAATGCACCTTGTTAACAAGGTCAACTACTGTGCAGAACTCTATCACGAGTGGACAAATGGTTTACAGAAACAAAACCATGTTAGAACCACACTCACTTCACACGTTTAAAATAATGAAAACAGACACAATGCTCATTCATTACAGAAGTTAACCATGCTCCTCTGAGCTTAAACTATGAGGCCAAATACTGACATGTAAATTTAAGACACCACATATTTTCATTCTTAATTAAGAGTGAAGACATATTTTCTTGGTGTTAACATGGCAGACACAACATTTCATGATACAAGGGTTTGACGCTGGGTAGTTGGGTAGATATGTACCATCATTGAACCTACTGCTTCCATCTTCAGGCTAGCTTCTGTTGCACCACTGGTACATATCTACCACAATACACAGCATTACATCTCACAGAGATGCATTTAGTGTACAGATAACACGGTGCAGGGGAGACCTTAAGTGCCAATGGCCTTCGAACCTAACATTGCCACAGGATACTGTGTTTCAAGCAGCACTAATAAGTAGAGTTCACAGGAATTGCTAAGCTTCAGTTCTGTCAACCTCTAGTGTCGGGATTGAGTGATTTAAATAATTCTTAGTAACAGACATGCTGCAATGACATCTACTTTGTAAAGACTTCTGACAGAAAATGTATCAATTACATTTATCAGAATACAAGTCATGTTTGTGAACCATTTTTTTGTAAAGTACACGAACCAGACATCCAAACATTACAACTGCAGCGTACGCATGTTGGTTCTTCGTGTAGAGTCACTGTGTCTCTACATATATCAACAATTTGTGTCTAATCCTACCGTTGCTGTGATGTCATTTCACAAAACTTCATATTTTAATCCTTGCCACTGTCAGCTGTTGTATTTAAAGTGACTGCAGTTGTACAGTTACATACACAAGTGCTAATGCACTAGAACACAGTATAGGTGCCATCATAAGTTTTACCAACTTCTGAATATCTGAAGCCATTTTGTTATTCTGTTCCACTGTGACAGTGAAGTATCATTGTTATGCTGTGTCTTGCCTTTTTGAAGCCTGTCAGCTGTGACACTGTGCACTATTTGATTTTCTTACCATTCATGGTTCATCTTGCAAACTGTGATGACAGTGAGCACCATGGAACACATTAGGGGATCAGAATGAAGACAAAATTTGGAATGAGGCAGAAGGAATTAAGAGAAAGACTCATATACATACAAATGTGAATAAAGACATTTAGGTAACACAATTCTCCAGGTTTGATTTACCTGTTTATTGAATAGGTTCAGTATCTACTAATTCATTTGTCATTCCACCACCACCATCACAGTGATTTCCATCATTACCACAATCATTAAAAGCACCATCAACACTGTATCTTGCCATGCAGCCACAGTCAACTTTGTAAACACCTCCTGCTACTCTGTTTCATATTCTGCTTCTTTCCATTTTTCTTACATGCTGATTCTGATTAGTGCAGCAATTCCATTTAAATCCAGTGAGCGCTCCAGTTTTAAGTTCTTCTACATTGCCTTAATTTTACTCTTTTGTACCACTTATAAGGCTAATAAACAGCAGGCAATAAGAGTGCCAAAATGAAATATCTGCAGTGCATATCATCAATTATACATGTGTGGAATAATCACATTAGAATCCCTGACATAACTGATTATAAATTCCAGTAAAGATGCAGTATTGCCCATTACATCTGTTTCAGCAATGAAGCAGGCTGCATATTTTCTCAAGAAGCTGAAACTTTCTATTTTATTACTTTTCTCTTTTTTGACCATCTCATACCCTTCTTCTACATTAAAAAGATAATTGTTGCACTTGTAAGTTGGCAGCACACTTCACATTCTGCAGTTTGTAAAAGGTTTTAACTGCACACACAGCCTAGTGACTTTCATTATCATACAAAGTTAAAGTCATAATGTTAAATGAGACATACTGAATGGTGTAATGACTTGTCAGGAACCTTACTGATTGATAAACCCATACAACAATGAAACCACCCTTAATTACAGCACCATCATTATAGACACTGCATTTAATTTAAATTTTAGTGGTAGAATAATCTGTAGCCTTCATATTAAATTTAGATATATTTAGTGCTGTTTTTCTTTCCAGTATTATTCAACCCTTCATGTTTTATTTTGTTTCCAGTTACAAAAATTGAGGAAATGTGTACCTTGTTTTGAAGACAAAGAGAAGCTACAAACTTGAAGAAGTGAAAATTGAATTTTTGCCACAACAGAGCAGCAGCAAGGGAAACATGTGTGCATGACATGCAGAAGTATAACTTACACTTGCAATGCTGATTCAATCAGCAACATGTCAAAATGAAAGGAAATTGAACACTCAGCTTACAGGCCACTTGATACAGCTATGTTAAAGTGCATTAATCAGCACAGTATAAGGGGCCCTTCTACTGGAATAATTTTTGCTAGCATGCAGTTTTTATGCATTAGGTATGGACCAGGATTTTGGAATTTCTCCAGTTGGTTAGCATAATTCCAGCAGCAACACAAAATTCATGAGACAGACCAAGAATAAGATGAAAGTGAATTCTGACTGAATAGGTGCAATGACCATGTTCATTTTCTTGTACATATATGTATATGTAGTAAGTAAGCTGTGCAATTAATGTAAATGCAGTGAATTTGGCAGAATGGAGGAAAACAGCAATCCAGAAGCACTAAGTGTAAAGGATTATTTGAGAGTAGTGTTGAATGCTGTATGGTTCTGTTTTTTCAGGGATGTTCAGATATTTGGCATTGTATTTGTGTACTTTTTGCATGAAAACAAAATTTCAGTCTCAATGATATGTGATGGAACAATGCAGAAAGTAGCAGTAAGTAGCATTGGAATACCTGTGCACACAGGTTTTGGTGTCAAATACTTCTGGAATAAGAGTACACATCTACACAAGACAGCAACACTCTGTATTCTACCAAGCTGTTGTTACGCTGTTTTGAGAAAGCTTTGTATAGCAGTATGAAATGTTTCTGTGCATTTAGAGGATAAAATGGAAATAAACAGCAATAAACAGAACAGCGGCATTCCTGTGCTTGAGATCATTGTTGTTGTTGGTGGTGGTGGTGGTTGTGGTGATGGTGTTGGTGATGGTAGTTGTGATGGTGATAGTGATTGTGGTGGTGGTGTCAAAGTCTTGTTGTTGCAATGATGACATGGTGCTGATCTTACCCACAGCCTGCATGTTTGTCAGTGCTGTGACATCAGTGTCCCTTGAGGGGTATAATGTATAAGAATGGATCAAAAGAAGGGTTATCTGTGGAAACTACTGCAGCAGAGACTGAAAGTATCTTACATTTAATTTAAATGGGTGCCTCACTATGCTTACAATCAAGTACTCACCACTGCAATATATTTACTATGCAGCATGTCTGGCAGAACGACAAACTGTGAATCCACAAACATTACAACAATTGCCAGTTGAAAGGGCTAAAAGAACCATTTGATTTGGTGCATTTTGTATGTGAGTTACTATTTTCAGGTTGGGCAAAATGCCATGTCATGCTGCTGGAAAATAATGCCTCCAACCTCAGGGTACTCTGAAGACAGAGGAAGTATGTTCTGCTGAAACATAAGTACCCCCCTACCAGACTGCACAGTGCCATAACCTGAAGACCATAGTAAAAATTCTTCACTGCTGTGAAAACCTCAAATCTTACAAGTGAAAATTAAATCTTACACAAAATTTAGTTCCATGAAGATCAATATGTATTTTCATTCCTATTTTTCCAAGTAAAAATCTTATCAAATATTAATAAAAAAGAGTCATTTCTGCTTGCGTCATGATACTTCACTGTTGACCTTTTCAGATTCAATGAATTAATTATACAACAGAAATGTCTACCAGATAAATAGCAAAATTTTCAGCCCAACACAGCTGTACATTTATTATGGTTTACACTCATCTTTTGGTTCTTTTTTGGATCACCATCATCAGGCTTTTGTGCAAAAACTAATAAAGTAAAGGCAACAGTGGACACAGGAATATATATAGCCTTTGTTTGTGAGACCTCACAATTACAAATCATTCATTATAGTTTATCATTCATACTGTCATCATTATAGAAACTCTGGTGCAATGAGTTTTGTAAAACTGTTGACCACTAAAACCAAATTAATAAAATTAAAATTTAGTAAATATAAATTTTCCAGTATACTGATGTCTTTCTGTTTTATTAGTCTTCTAGTCTTGTTAAGAGTTGTGCGGTTAAGTTCTGCACATATGAGGCACAAGTGTTCTTTTTTGTTGCTGATTTTCCTATATTTGATACCAAACTTTCTGTTCTTGTAGATAAAATTTGCAGACGTTTTTGTTTTATAAGTCTTCTTATCTCCCAAAATTTTTAAATTATTTTCTTTTTACAGTAATCAGTTATATTTTCATACAGTTTTCCCATTTGTATGCACCTCATGTGTATGCTACACACGTGGCAAAAAAAGCAGGAAGATTTCGTCAAGATATATGTATAAGAATGTGACCAAACTTAGCACATAAGAGGTACTACAATGATATCAACAAGGATAAAAAAATACAATGAATGGCTAGTAATTTGGGAATCTCACAAACAAAGTGTACACTTTTTCCTTATTTCTTAAGTTTTTTATACAACAGCCTGACGATGGTCCAAAAAGGGACCCAAACATGTGGCTAAACCATTATTGGACTATTTATTCTTGATACTGTAAACACATGAAATGTTGAAGGTAAAACTGCTTAGTATTATTCTTTAAAACAAAATCAATTCAGTCATCCCACTCACCAAGTCACTTGAGAAGCTACAGAGAGCACACAAATCACATGATATGTCACAGCTGTGCTTCATCTGCATCTGCACTGAATAACATTAATGCATCCATGTAACAACCATGCTGTTATTCAAGAAAACTCCCTCAGGCTGACAGCTGCATCAGGTGGTTTCAACAGACCTCTTTGACAAGCATGGCAGTCATTGGACTCCAAATATTAACTCCACTGACTGATAGGTGTGGAAAATTTGGGTACTGGTGACTAGTGCAAAGGGTTCAGTCTCTGAAACGTCAGTCTGTCTTTATCAGCCTGCGAGAATTTTCTTGAACTGTGGAAAGCTTCAAAACAGAAATGTGACTGTCACCATTTATCATTCTTTAATCAGATAGGCAAGTGTCTAACATGAACCAGGGCTGAGAATCCAGCATCATCTACGTGGTTCACTGTTTTACCCAGCTTTCAGTCAGCACCATCACTTACATTCTAACTTATGCAAGACATATTTACCTTTCAGGAAAGAAAGTCACATATTCAGTGATGGAAACAGTGTGCAATAAAAATATCATACCTTCTAGAGAGCATTGAGTGCATTAGTCACATACGCCATGCTGACACTTCGAAGTCATACTTTGTTCCGTCGGCAAATAAACCGAATGCTTTCATAGAACTTCTGAAGCCTAGAGAAACAGAAACTGAAAAATAAGCAATGTAGTATGCGAATGGTGAAACATTCCCTTTTTACTTTTTTATCTGAGGAAAAAAGAACTTTTTCTTGTAAAACCTATTGGTGTCCCATAATAACGAATGCATTTGTCACTTCCAGGTTTTGTATCAGTTTCTGGAAAATTGCATGAACTTTTTTTGAGATGTTACATTCATTTATGGATGTTAAGATACATTTGGCTTCATCACTGATAAACTTTGTGCCACTCTGAACTACACATCAACATTCTCACAGCAGTCCTTGTATTTCTTAAATCCATAGCAGTATTAATCACAATGCATTCAGTTGTGAACACACCCAAAGATATCTTTAAATTTTATCTGAATTTCTGTTAATTTCATACTGGGAATTTGCTGAACTGAATTCTCATCAACAACTGTTTCCATTTCCATCACTTATCATAACCGTTCTCACTTTTGGAGATTCTTGTCAGTTCAAATATCCATATCTCAAATGAACACTATGCAATATGCAATCACTCACTACTTTGTTGTGCTCAGTTTTAGCTACAGATACGCAGTATGACGAGAACTGTGCTCCAGCGCCGCCAACACATCTTGTTTCTGTCGCACATACAGTCTTCCCTTCTTCCATGGATTTTGTAGCTGAAGTGGCTTGAAGTCATCTCTGAGACAGCGTTCTCTAGCACCTATAACAGCAACCAGGCAGAAGTTTTTGAGCTTGTCACTTGGATAGATAGGTCCATCCTTACCCTTGAGCACCACTGCCATGTTCAGCTGTTTCACCACCAGGTCCACCACCTCACGAGCTGTTGTCCATGGTGTCACATGGAGTTTCAAGCTTGTTCCGCTTGCCAACCCTGTCTCGTAAGCTGCGTACACCTGCAACATTTTACCGCATCAATCCTATTATATTATCAACAATAGCAAAACAGCCACATGTTAAGGTGACTCAATGCACGAGTCAGACTAATCTATTATGGCAGTATATTTCACCTGTCTTATTACTTACAAGCACAAGCAGCCATTCTACAAACTGAATATGAATGCTTTCATTGTTGGTATTACAGGCCATAGTGGGTACAAGATTACAGAAAGAATAAGACACATTAATAAACTACAGCTTGTTCATGTGATTTAGAAATGAGGATTCCAATTCCATTCAAACATTCTATTGCAGTACTTTAATATCAATTTAACAGTCATGTACTAGCAAGAGTGCTGAGTGAATTTCATAATCTGCACTGACACAAGACACAAAGTTACATCTTTACATTCATGAGATTTGATGTTCTCACAGTGGTGATGCTGCAGTTTCAAGTCTTCTTTGATGTTATTGTATGCTGTTGAGTCAGCAATTCCTGACATTGTGAAGGATCCTAGTGACTTCAAATGTCAGGACTCCTGGCCCAATAACACAATGTCATGCACCAGAGGACTTGAATTTCAGTTTCAAAGGTAGCTTAATGAACTATGCTCCACAACTGTGACACTGTTTCACACAGGCTGTTACATTTAACAATACATTAGCAAACAAAATGATAAATACAGACTCAATATGTTGTTAGTTTACATTGCACAAAAGACTTAACCCAAAAAGAACTACAGTGGTTATGATCTTCTGGGATTTGGTGCTGTTCAGTCTCATTAATACATAATATGTACCAAAGTTCCAAAGGAGCTTCTTCAGGACAGAAGAAAAATGTTCCAAACTTTGTGAAGGTCCACTACCATACACAGTTTCATGGCGCTGAAATGTACTTCCCTCTCCCTCCCCAATTCTCCTTCTGACCCTACCACCCATTGCTCTCCCTGTGCAACTCTTATCTGATCTTGCAGACTGTCAGCTTCATTTAAATTATCATTTTAGCTGCTGCTTCCAAATCCCATTTGAGGACAGCAGGAAGACATGTCAGAGATAGATGCTGCTCTGAGTTTCTGGTGAGTGTAGTATTGGTATGTGTTTAGTTTAACCCTTCAAATTGTGCAGGTTTTGTTTGTTCTACTTTGTTTTACTAAAACGGGGAATGAGCTCATGAGTGGGCCACGTTGTACACAAATTATATTTGTGTTATCACACCACTTTCGGTTTCTGGTAATTATTAAATTTTGTTATCTGAAACTCTTGCATACCTGTGTTTGTTACCTGCATTGATTATGTGCCCTGGTATCCGTGGTTGGGTGGGGAGTACATTACTGTGGTTGTTAAAAATAAAAAAAGAAATGAAAAAGTGGTAACCTCCAGTGTCATGTTGTCCTGGCCAAATTTCAAGAAATGTACCAAAAACAACACAGTGTGTAGCATACCTGAAGTATTCCTGGTGCAGGTGTTGGTACAACAGAGATGTCATCTTGACTATCCCCACCTGGCAGCTTTAGTGCCAGTGAGCATGCAGGGCTAGTAGTGTCATCAGATGATGATAATGAATGCATACTGCCCCCAGATATGCCTTGCGTTGAAAGCAGTGGTGACACAGATGCCGACACACTAGCACCACTGCTTGCTATGGTAGAAGAGCGAGATCGCATGTGAGTCCGTATTGCTGGCGGAGGTAGTTTCTGTATAAGGAGTGTGTCCTCACTTCGGGATGGCGGCAATCGAGGAATCACTCCTATTTCAGACATATGAAAGTAAACTGTAATCAGTGCATTCTCCTACTCCTAAAAATTAACCAAAGAAACTTTATGAGAGGAAGGATGTGTAGAAGGCAATCATGCGGTATTATAATGAAAGTGAGACTTTATGAAATGAACGTTCTGTGTAGAATTATTTATTGCCTGTAAAAGTGATGTCTTTGTGGCTGAATAAACACAACTAATACATAGTAGTAATACATACATAGTAGTAATACATACACAATGTTAAATGGCTTGCTTGCTTGCTTGCTTACTTACTTACTTACATACTTACATTCTTACTTACTTAATTACTTACTTACTTACTTACTTACTTGCTTACTCACTCACTCACTCACTCACTCACTCACTCCTTGGAGCAGAGTCCTTCTTGAGAAGCTAACCAGTTTGTAGCTAGTCAAGAAATTCTCCACACTTTTTGGAATCCAAAGGTTCATTACTGCATTCACAATTGCCTGCCACCTGTCCCTATCCTGAGGAATTTAAATGGCTGCATTTCCTAAGTGGAATCCTATATTGCTACAACACTTGGACCATTTTAAATTCCATATACTACCATTTAGTGTCAGATTCCAACACATGTCCCCACATTTTGCACATTTGTATGCAACCTGAAAGAGAGAGACCCAACACTTATCTGTAGGAAGTCAAGAGAGACAGTGGCAAAGTATCTGCAATTTACTGTTTGGTTTATCCAATGTTCTTGGTTTTAGATAAGCAAATTCCTCTGTGGCCCAACCCCACAAGATCAGGAGTTTACAGAGGCAATTCTGTTGGACCCTGTATTCATTTTACATCTCACTGCATAAGATCTGTGCTTCTTACAGTGTCACATATTCTGATGGCAGTCTGCTACACAGTGCTGTGCATCAAATATGGAGGAAAACTATGACAGTACCATATAATCTTCCTAAAATGTTCAAGGTCAAGTCCCTCTGTACACCGTGACAGTACACAGGTGGAGTAGAACTCATTCTTAATCGTGCCGCTAGATGGAGGTGAATGGTCAACTTCCAGCTCTGGCCACTATACTCCCTGGTACATATTGAAAAGGATTCTGGGTGGCTCCCAGAGGTGGTTTGAACTTCTGGAGAAGACAACAACCCCTTGCTCTGGCCAGGTATTACATCCCAGACTGTCCACCCTGTGGCCTTGTGACTATGACTGAAAATGTCCTAATGTACACGTACATGTATATATTACTCTTAATCAAATCGGCAACAGGCCAAGACCTGTTCTGTAACATATTAAAAAAAAAAAACTGACAACCCTTC
>Ga0209755_10005956_pt1 | contig 13661 bp, 21 predicted proteins | sample TergutCo191P1_FD_187301 | JGI IMG/M metagenome (GOLD analysis project Ga0209755, IMG submission 187301) | Cornitermes sp. P1 segment gut microbial communities from Petit-Saut dam, French Guiana - Co191P1 (SPAdes) (version 2) | ecosystem: Host-associated > Arthropoda: Insects > Digestive system... | reverse complement strand
TGACGGCGAGGACAGACAGCAAATTTTTTAAAGGAGAATAACAATGGATAATGCAGTTGCGTTACGTGATGAAATTACAGAAGCAAAAATAATCGAATATCTTGACGCGGCAGGTAAAACAAAAAAATTACTTGATACCGAAAAGAAGATGTTTATAAACATAGCCAGAGAATTCGGACTTAACCCATTTAAGAGAGAAATCCACATCACAGCTTATGGTGAAGGTGAATACAGGCAATGTTCAATTATTACTGGTTATGAAGTGTATATAAAAAGAGCGGAAAGAACAGGCAAACTCGATGGCTGGGAAATGACAACAGAAGGTGAAGGACGAGATCTTAAAGCGATTGTAAAAATTTACCGCAAAGATATGAAGTATCCGTTTATACATGAAGCCTATTATGTCGAATGTGTCCAGCTTAATAAACAGGGAAATCCTAATGCAGTATGGGCGAAACAGCCAAGGTTTATGACAAAAAAAGTAGCAATAGGACAGGCTTTCAGACTTTGTTTTTCAAATGATCTCGGCGGTATGCCGTATGAAGAATCAGAAATGCCGCAGGAAGAAATTAAAAATGTGACGGAAGAACAAGCGGAGCAAACTAAAGAACCTCCAAAGAAAGTTGAAAAACCTAATAAATCAACCAAACAAAAATCTGAGCCTGAACAGCAAGCAGTCTCTGATAAAAACACAGCGCAGGAATTAGAAAACCTAAGAAAATCAGCTTGGAAATTAATACAGAAGCTGCCAGCGGAAGAGCAGGCAAAATGGATTAACTCATGCAAGGGTGCGAACATCGACACTTTTAAACAAATAATCCAAGAAGTTGATGCATGTTTATTCAATCACCAGCAAGCCGCAGAAACATCAGCCGCTGATACAACAAAGGAACGTACAGAATTAAGAAATATGATTTTACAGCTTGTTAAAAAACTCCCCGTAGAACAGCAGAAAGAATACGCGAATGTACTTGAAGGCACAGGAACAGACACAAACAAGCTGAAAGAAATAATCGGAAAATTGAATGTGCAAATCGAAGCACTCTTGGATATTTATTAAAAGGAGAAATTATGACCATTACAAACAATCAAAACCTACCGGAAGGCATTGTAAGAGCAGTAAGCACAGAACCGCACAACAAATCAGATAGAGAATTATCAGCAACTCAACTGCTAAAGGGAACAAAAGAAACAATTTTAGAGCGTAAACATTGGGATGATTTGACCGATGACGCGGCCAACAGAATATGGGCAGTATTTGGAACCGCTGTTCATTCAGTACTCGAAACCGAAGGAGATAACGATTTTACTGAATGTCAGTTCGAAGTGCCAATGGATAACGGATTAAAAATCACAGGAAAAATTGACAATTACAACATGAAAACCGGAACCATTACAGACTACAAAACCGCCAGCGTTTACAAGATACTCGTAGGAGATTTTGAAGATTGGAGAATGCAGGGCATAATATATGCCTGGCTGCTTGCGAATAACGGATTTGAAGTTTCAAAAGCCCGCTTCATTGCGATACTTAAAGACCACAGCAAGAGTAAAGCAAAATTTGACAGCAGCTATCCTCAAAGCCCTGTGGTTATATACGAGTTTCCCATAACAATGGCTGACCTTGCAGAAGCCAAGAATTACATCGAGGCGCGGCTGGACAACTATGTGAAATATCTCAGCAAGCCAGATGACGAAATACCGCCATGCACAGATAAAGAGCGATGGGCATCCGAAACCGTATTTGCAGTTATGAAAAACGGAAATAAACGCGCAGTAAAAAACTTTAATAATGCAATTGAAGCAAACCAAATGGCAGCGGAGAAAGGCGCAGGACATTATGTACAAGAGCGGCCCGGAGTTTCGCGGAAATGCGCTGATTATTGCCTGTGCTGTAACTACTGCAATTTTTATAACAGCTTTGTTAAAAACCAAACCAGCGAGGAATAGCAATAACTTAAAAACAAAATATTTTTAGGAGGTCAACTATGGAAAGAGTTGCACTAGACAAAATTCAAAACGGTGCAGTTTTCGATTTGTTTAACGAAGAATTTAAAAAAGTTCTAGTTAACATCGAAGACGAAAACACCGCGGCGAATACGGAGCGATCAATAACAATTAAGATCGCTATCAAACCCGATAAAACAAGACGAACAGGTGAGATTAAAACGCAAGTGTCATCAACGCTTGCAAAAGTTAAACCTACAGAATCATTCTTGTTTTTTGACAGAGACGAGCAAGGTAAACTTGCTGCTTATACGGATGATCCAGGTCCAGAATTGCCTGGTATATCAGACAATATTACGCCATTCCCAAAGGCAAGTAACGGAGGTTAATTAATGATGGATAATTTATCTATAGAAAAAATTGAGCAGTTGGTAAAAGACAGACTTATCGTCAAATCAGGTGATAAAGATTATACAGCAGCAAGCCTTAAGCCAATCATTTTTGATCCGCGCCCTAATACATTAATTGTTCACAGTTTAAGAGGTTTTTGCGGATTCATTAACAATGATATTGACAAGCTGATTAATGGAAAACCACATCTTATTGTAGTTAATTCTCCTGATTCTGTTGATTTGATATCAGCGGTAATAGGCGAGAATATGAAGCGTACGATATTAATATCAGCAAATACCAGCGATACGTTAAAGGAGTTCCCGTTTGCAAAATTTTTACTTCAAGAAGATTTTGCGATATTATTCCGCTCATTGTTTGTTAAAAAAGACAATGATGATTATGATTATGTACTTTCTTACGCGTCAAAACTTATCGGCGGGACACAACTCGAAAACGATGATGACGGCATAACACAAAAAGCAACCATCAAGCGCGGAGTATCTGGAGTATTAAAAGAAAAAGAAGCTCTTAGACCAATTGTTAAACTTTCGCCGTATCGTACATTCCGCGAAGTAGAACAGTCTCAAAGTGAATTTCTGTTCAGAGTGAAACTTGATGCAAATGACAATCCTACAGTTGCGCTTTTTGAAGCGGACGGTGGAGCATGGGAGAATGATGCAACACATAATATTGTTGAATACATTCAATCATTAATTCCAAATATTCCTGTAATTGCATAAAAATGAGCGAACGCAGCAATGCGGAGAGCCGCGCATGGAAACAATTTTCATTAATGATACGCGCCAGAGACGAGATCAATGGGTTTTTCAAATGCCCTACTTGCGGACAAATAAAACCTATTGATCAGGCAGATGCAGGGCATTATATAAGCCGTGTAAAAAAGGCCGTAAAGTTTGATGAATTAAATGTCCATGCGCAATGCCGCCACTGTAATAGATTTCAAGAAGGTAATCATTTTATTTACAGAAAATGGTTAATTGAAAAATATGGAATTGAAGCGGTTGAAGCATTGGAGTTACGCGCACAAATGAGAGCAGGATTTAAAACATCGGATTTACTTTTTATGGCGAAGGAATACAAGGAAAGAACAAAGGCAATTAAAACGAGGAAAGCAAAATGAAAGTAGGAATTAAAATCTTAAGACAAGAAAACGGAGTGCAGCGCGTTTATTTATCTGAAATAAAAGACGCGCATAGCAGCAAAGAAGTACTTACCGAAGTATACAGAGGCAGGCAGGCTGTAGGAAATTATAACGACTCAATAGCAATGCGCTTAGGCGATAATGAAAACTTTTACAGACTAGTATCAAAAGCGGAGATAACCGAATGGGTAGACAGAAGGTTGAAAAAGAAATAATTATTTTTATTTTTTATCAGGAGTTTGAGGTAAAATAATGAGCATAAATTATAGTGACTTTTTAAAATCAAAAATTGTATTTGCAAACGAATCAGGCTTTGAAATAACTAAAAATGATATTAACCCAATCTTGAAACCTCATCAAAAAGACGTAGTTATCTGGAATGTACGCGGCGGCAGGCGCGGCGACTTCATGTCTTTTGGTCTGGGCAAGACCATGATACAGCTTGAAACCGTGCGCATAACAAGAGAGGAAGCCTCGGTAAAATCAAAAAAGGAATCACACTCTCGCGAATGGTCGGATTGTTACGGCTTAATCGTTTGTCCGCTCGGGGTAAGGCAGGAGTTTAAGAGAGACGCGGAAAAACTCGGTATAAAAACAAAGTTTATACGCCGTATAGAAGAAGTTGAAAGCCCTGACATTATTTATTTGACCAATTATGAAACAATCCGCGACGGTAAAATGGATCCACGGTTTTTTACGGTTGTAAGCCTTGACGAAGCGTCATGCCTCCGTGGCTTTGGCGGTACAAAAACATTCCGCGAGTTTATGGGATTATTCGCTGGGGATTATAAAACCATAAATGAGCGTATCCGCTCGGACGGCGTAAAATATCGATTTGTAGCGACGGCGACACCTTCACCTAACGAATATATCGAGTTATTGGCATACTCGGCATTCTTGGGTGTCATGGATGTTTCACAGGCGAAGACGAGATTTTTTAAGCGCGATAGCACGAAAGCCGATAAGCTCACAATACACCCTCACAAGGAAGAAGAGTTCTGGCTGTGGGTGTCGAGCTGGGGGTTGTTTGTGCAAAAACCTTCAGACCTCGGACACTCGGATGAAGGTTACGATTTGCCTGAAATGGATATCTATTGGCACGAAATCGCTGACAGCCATGATAACGCTGGCGAAGAGTACAACGGTCAATTAAAGCTGCTAAAGTCGCAAGCGGTCGGATTATCGGAAGCGTCAAGAGAAAAAAGAGAGAGCCTGCCTGCGCGAATTGAGAAAATGCTTGAATTAAGACAGATTGACCCTGCCGCGCACAGGCTCTTGTGGCATGACCAAGAAGCGGAGCGGCTCGCGATAAAAAAAGCAGTCCCTTCATGTGTAACAGTCTATGGCTCGCAGGATATGGAAGAGCGCGAGGAAGCGATTATCAATTTCTCGGACGGCAAAATACAGGAGCTTGCGACGAAGCCTGTTATCGCTGGTTCGGGTTGTAATTTCCAAAGGTTTTGCGCTTGGGCGATATTCCTCGGTATCGGTTACAAGTTTAACGATTTTATTCAGGCGATACACCGCGTCTACAGATTTTTACAACAGAAAAAAGTCCGTATCGATATTATTCACACGGAGAATGAACGCGCTATAAAAGAAGTTCTCATGCGTAAATGGGAACAGCATAAACATACCGTCGCGCAAATGTCGGAAATAATAAAGAAATATGGTTTATCGCGTAACGCCATGCAGGACGTTATGAAAAGGAGGATAGGAGTGGAACGAATAGAGAGTAACGGCAAAAAATATAAGGCGATTTTAAATGACTGCATACTTGAAACGCAAAATATGGCAGATAACAGCGTCGATTTAATTTTAACGTCGATACCGTTCTCTACTCAATATGAGTACTCGCCTAATTACGCCGACTTGGGGCATACCGATAATAACGAGCATTTTTTCAAGCACTTTGAATATTTAACGCCTAACCTCCTGCGGATATTAAAGCCAGGGCGTATCGCGGCAATCCATGTAAAAGATCGCATAGTACCGGGAGGACTTACGGGGCTTGGGTATCAGACGGTTTATCCTTTCCACTGTAAAACTATCGACCATTTTGTTAAGCATGGTTTTGGTTATATGGGAATGAAAACAATCGTAACCGACGTGGTGCGCGAAAATAATCAAACATATCGCCTCGGCTGGACAGAACAATGCAAGGACGGCAGCAAAATGGGCGTAGGTATGCCCGAATATTTATTACTGTTTAGAAAAACGCCAACCGATACGACCAATTCATACGCCGATGAGCCTGTTGTGAAAAGTAAGTCGAAATATTCTAAAGCGCGTTGGCAGATTGACGCTCACGGCTTCACGCGCTCTGGCGGATGCAGACTTTTAACGCCTGAAGAATTGGAAGTGCTGCCGCATGAGACGATTTTTAAATGGTTTAAGGTTTTTAACATGGAAAATGTTTATGACTTTGAGTATCACGTTAAAGTCGGCGAGCAGCTCGAGGAATATAAACGCCTGCCCTCTTCATTCATGCTTTTACAGCCGCCGTCGTGGAGTGATGAAGTTTGGAGCGACATAGCGAGAATGAGAACGCTAAACATGCTACAGAGCCAAAAAGGTAAAGAGCAGCATTTGTGTCCTTTACAATTCGATATCTGCGACAGAGTAATCGAGCAATTCACAAATAAAGACGAAACAGTCCTTGACCCATTTGGCGGGATTATGTCAGTGCCTTACAGAGCGATATTAAAAGGAAGACGTGGTATCGGTATAGAGTTAAGCGACAAATATTTTTACGACGGCTTGTATTACCTGAAATCAGCTGAAGAAGAAATAGATGTGCCTAATTTGTTTGAACTGGAAGAGACCGCTGTATGACAATACAAAAATACTACGTAGACTATCTTGCCAAGAAGCGTTGTGAACAGAACCTAACAGTACAACAAATAGCAGTTAATAAAGAATTATTTTGATTTGGGAGAAAATATGGAAAGAGAGAGTTTTATTTTTTATAAAAGTTTCGCAGATGCGATAGATGATTTACCTGATAATGAGCAATTATTACTTTATAAAGCAATAAAAGAATTTTCTCTTAATGGTACTGAAATTGACTTGCAGGGACAAGCTAAAACACTTTGGAAATTAATAAAGCCACAGTTAATCGCAAATAATAAAAAATTCAGTGATGGTACAAAAGGAGGCAGACCAAAAAATAAACCAGTGGTTATAGATAATGAAAACCAGGGGTTATCAGAAGAAAAAACCAGTGGTTATGAAAAAGAGAAACCTAATGTAAATGGAAATGTAAATGGAAATGTAAATGGAAATGTAAATAGCAGTTTTTCTGAATCTGGTTTTAAATACATTCCTGAAGAAGGTCAGAAAGCCAGAGAAGATGCCACGATAGTATTTAACAAGGCCCGAAATCTCTGGAATGAGCTTCAAGTGCCGCCTGAATGCCGCGATATCATAATACCGCATACCCAAAGTGAATGTTTGAGGACTCTTCAGAATTATTCATGGCCGGAAATTGAGAACGCAATAAAAAATTATCACTTTCACAAAACTAAATGCGACAACGATTGGAAACCGCCGCCGCCTTACGGTTCTCTTTACAGGTTCTTAAAAACGGGTGTAGAGCGTTATTACGATGACAATGCTTTTGAACAGCAATTCAAGGAGAAATAAATGGCATATGCGGAAAAAAAAGACAATGTTGAAAAAAAATCATGGCCGCATAGAATCTGTCCAAAATGCAAGAGAAAAATATGTGTAGACCGCAGGTATTGTATTTGTGGAACAGATATGAATTGGGAACACATATACAGAGATGAATCAATCGAACGTCCAAAAATGCTTGAGGAAAGAAATCTTGATTTACCTTACTTCTCTTGTGACGCCTGCAGCGGGAATTGCTCTTGTTGTGAATCTTATGCCACACCGAATAAAAATTATAAAGGCTGGGGAGGGCTCGATTGCGAGCATAAGCAGAATAATATTAAATGCACTTGCTGCCAATTAATGATTAAACGCTGGTCAGATACACCAGATATTGATACAGCGATAAAAGAGGCGTTAAAAGGTGTAGGTAATATTTTAAACCGAAGAAATACAGGCAACAATTATTCTGATCAAAAAATTGCTATTTAGGAGGAATCATGAAGTATAAACCTTTTCATTTACTGATATTAATGTTACGCGGAAATATAATCACAAGAGAAAGTTTTATTTACGAGTGGGGATTATGCCAATGCACGCAACTGAAAACAGTCTGAAAGATATTTGGCAAGAGCCGTTAATACAAGAATTTCCGTGGAGGCAAAATGAAAATTAAATACAAAACGAAAATAAATATTGAATGTCTAACGCCCTGCCCACACGGAAAAACAAGTAAGGTAGGCTCTCAATGTTGCTCTGATTGTGAGCATATGAAAAATCACGATATAAAAAACAAGATTGTAGAGTGCGAATATTCAATGGAAATAATTATGAAAAACCCCTGTAAAGCTTGCAATAACAACATTAAACCACATATATGGTGCGATAAAAAACGTGAATATATAAAGTATCTGGATGGTAATACAGTATTAAAAGATAAATCAATCTCTGTCAGTTCTAAGGCAATGCCTGCAAGGAAAAGGGGGAGCAAGTGAATAATTTTTGGTATGGATTTATTGCAGGTATTCCATTGTTTACATTTGTTGGAATGTTAATAGGAAATTATTTAAAAATACCTGAAAGGAGAAATAAATGAAATATTACTGTCCTGAATGTAAAAGTGAGTATAAGTTTAAAGATGAACCGCCCAATACTAATAATTGGTGCCCTATTTGTTATTTTAAATATACCAATTATCCAACCGAAGTTGTGATGAAATTAATTCCCGACTTTGAAACCCCTCAACAATACGAAAAGCGCACAGGGAAGAAGTGGAACGGTGCGGTGTGGTTTAGATACAAATTATGTAATGAAGACAAATGGTCAGAATGGCAAGCGCATAATCCGTTAGACACAACTACAGATGAACGCCGTCAATTTCTATGCGCCACTTCATCCGAACCGCCGCCTGATGATTATGTGCCGGAGGAGGAAGCATGAAAAAGAAATACAGAATCAGTTTAAAGAGTAAATATTATGGAACAAGTATAATAATGAGTTTGACAAAAAGGGAAAAAGAACTTTTAGAAGCAATACATTATTTATCCAAGGATGCAGCAAAAAATGGCAACGTTATAGATGTTAATAATCAACCGTATCTTACAGTGGAGGAATTATGAGCAAAGACGACAGAGAAGATTTAATTCACGACGCCTACAATACGCTGAATGAAATGGTACACAACAGCAATGGAAAATATTACGGCGATGAGAAAATAATTACCATTCGTAACTTGTTACGAGAAGTGGTTTATAACAAAGAGCCTGGGGAGTAATAAAAATGGATTGTCCTTAAGAGATTGTATGAGTAAAGAAAATGAGAATACTATGCACAGGTACTGATTCCTACACCGGAGACGAGTTGATCGAAGGTAAATACTATGAAGCCGTAGAAGTAGATACACCGACTGAGAGACAAAACAGAGCTTTCCACGCGCTAATACAAGAGTTCTGGGCGAGCGGTTGTCACAGCTATAATGCCAAGAGTTTTAACCAATTCCGTAATTATATAAAAAGAGACATAGGCGCAGGATTTGAACGATATAAATATGTCGAACAAACAAGTAACGGGCTTAAATGGGGAGATTGTAAAACATCAGATGGCATTCCTGAAAATGTAGCACGAGACGAACGTGGCAATCCGCTTGCGTCCGGAATATTAAAGAGTTGGAGTGATTATTCAAAAAAAGAAAGAACTGAGACTATAGACAGACTTATTAATATTATGATACAATGCGACGTCAACAGTAAAAAGTTTTATGAAATTATAGACGGCATGAGGAGCGATGCGTACAAAGACACGTCACAACAGTAAATTATCTTAATAAACCCCGCAAAAGAGCAACCCCGCAAAGATTACCATTTCTAGTTGTTTTTATCGCCTTTAATAGACCTAATTCATTGCCATATAAGGATTTAAGCAATCACATAGCAACCCCGCTTTTTTCCACATCGGAGGTATTAATATGACCCTAGACGATAGGGATATTAAAGACCTTGCAGATGCGCGAGATTTAGTAATACAAACAGAAAGTATGTTAAAAGCTAAACTCGAAATATTACAAAAAAATATTAATTTAGTGTCCATTGCCAAAAATAAAATAAGCAAAATTTTGTACAAATTGACAGGGAATAAATTTTATAAACCAGAGGGAGGGGAATAAAATGTTTTTTTATCCATTGGAAACTAATATTGCAATTGATGTAAACAAACTGTCTATCGAACACATGATATTTATAGGTTCTTTTTTTATCCTGATTGTTCTGATTATATTTGTTAACGGTTTTTCGATTAAATTAGGCAATAAAGAAATTAATATTGGCGGTATATTCAGGTTTTTAGCGAGAAAAGATGAAGATGTGCTATTAAAAGAATCACTTCATAATTATTCAGAAGAGGTTGATCACGAGCTTAACGGCGATTTATACGATCTAGTTGACAGCCTTAATTACAAAATTGAAGAATTGGCATTAAAACAACATTGTTATTTTACATTTGAGAAATTTATATCTATCGTAAAATCCGAACTTGAAAAACGTGTAAGACGTAATAACTTAAAAGAAAAATTGGCAAAGAAGAACCGAGAGAAATATGTAGATTCTTTATTAAGCGGCATTGAATCAAAATATGAAATGCTACAAACAAAAGTGAGTATATTAAAATGTGGCGAATCATACGCTGATTTCTCAGCCATAAAAATAGCCACACGGAAAATACTATACCAGTTTTTTGACGGCGCAAATGATTTATTAATCAAAGCAAGTCAAAAAAAGAATAAAAAATACAATGAGAGCGAATGCAAATTTAAAACAGCATCAGCCAGAAATTTCTCATGCGTAATTCCTAAAGCAAAAAACGAGGAATATATCAAAAACCTACAAGGAGAATAAAAATGAGAGACGGAATACAGACAGGCTTTCCGAATGAAGAATTAAAAAAATTCGGCTGTTATTTTTTTGTTTTATGCAGGATGGCTGAATATGTAAGCAATAGTAATTTTTCAGATACAGATATAATAACGCTTTTTAATATGTGTAAAATGAAGGGATGGGTAGGGCGCAATAGCTGGATAGTTGATCCTGTATCTATATTAAATCTAATGCAGACACAGAAAGTATATAAATCTGTATCTCATTGTGAAAAACAACCGCAGGCGATGTTTTATCCTGTTTATTTTAAAGTAAACGATAATAATACTCATTTTACTTTAGGATGCAATGGAGAAATTGTATTCGACAGCTGGTCGCCATCTGCAATGGAAAGGAAAATGCCATTGCACAGCTATAGAAACATAACTTAGGAGGAACAATGTGTTTAAAAAATTCGGTACTACTTTTATTTATGTTTTTATTATTTCCGGTTGTATTTGCGCAGGATTTAACTCATGCGCAACAAACGGAAAATTGGTATCTGATATCGGAAACGGAACTACAGAGTATAGAGCAATACAAGGAGAAATCCGAAGCGGAGAGGCAGAATTGGCTATCACAGGTACAATACTTGAGGGCGAGAGCCGAGAACTCAGAAGCGAGATCGCGGAGATTGGAGACGGAATCAGGGAACTTGAACAGTCAATTATCGCAGGCCAGGGATCAGCACAGGACATTGGAGACATTATTCAACAAATACGAAGCAGACCAATTGATATTGATCTCATCCAAGAATCACGAAATAGAGGAATTAAAGCAGATAGTATTGAATAAAGACAATACGATTCTGAAAAGAAACAACGCAATTTTGTGGCTTTCTATTGTGTTGTTTATTATTATATTAACCATTGCAGGATTTGTTTTATTGTTCTCTAAAAAGGTTAAAACTTAAACGGACAATATGCTATGCCAAAAGGCGATAAAATCAATACAAGACAGCGCCTGTTCTGTATTGAGTATCTAAAAGACTTAAACGCTACGCAGGCCGCTATAAGAGCAGGATATCCTCAGAACTCAGCTAACCGTGTCGGCCCCGAAAACCTGTCAAAAATGGTTGTACAAAACGAAATATCAGCACAGATACAAGAAATATTAAAACAATCTAAATTATCATTGGAAAAACAGATATTTGATTACTGGATAAAGAGAGCCTTTTATAAAGTAACCGACATAGTAAGCACAAAAGGCAATATCAAATTAAGTGAAAAGAAATTAAAAGAGACTGGTTTGGATGTTTGCATTGATGGTATCAATAAAAAAGTAAACGCTCAGGGTGTAGAAACAGTTGTAATTGAATTTGCTAATAAAGACAAAGCCCTTGAAATGTTATCAAAATATATCCGAATGATTAAGGAGGAACAACCAGTATCAAATACGACAAATAACAACAAATTGGTCAGCTTGAAAACATTAATTATTAACCAAGTAAAAGCATCACCACAGGAAGGAGACCGGATAATTGGAGAACTTGAAAGACTTGCAGGTTACACAGAGTGAAGTCTTAAATCTATTACATACAACATCTCCATATCATTATGTAAAGAGCCTGAATTATAAATCACCTTATGATTGGCAGGCTGCTATACTCAAAAGCCGCCATAAACGAAAGGTTATAAACGGAGCAAGGCAGGCAGGGAAAAGTACAATAATCAGCGCAAAACCCTGTCATATAGCAAAGCATTACCCTGAAAGCGTAAGTATTATTATCGCGGCCACAGAGTATCAGGCTTTTTTGGACATGGAAAAGGTGAAAGAATTTATAGCGCACGATCCTACATTCCCGGAACTAAAAAGAGAAAGCGACAGGTTAATAGTATTGGATAATAAAAGCTGGATCATGGTAGTACCAGCTACCGAGAAATCCGCGAGAGGCCCAAGCGCACCTAGATTAATTTTATTGGACGAGGCAAGCAGAATTGAGGATATTGTATATACATCGGGTGTAATTCCAATGCTTACAGATAACCCAGACGCTGAGTTAATCAGTATCAGTACACCGAACGGAAAATCAGGGTTTTTCTTTAAGAGCTTTAAAAATCCCAAATGGGAGAGATACGAGATAAGAAGCCCGTGGAAAGTGATAGAATCAGATTTAAGATTAGAACCAGCCGAGCCGGAAGACGAATACAAAGCAAAATGCGCAAAGAAAGGAATAATCGGTTTTAATTCCCCGCGACACATGGACAGAGCGGAACAGCAGTTTAACCTTGAGGAGATGGGAACGCTTATGTATAAACAGGAATACGGTCCGCTGTTTGTCGAACCAAAGGATCAGGTATTCGATTATGAAGACATTGAAAGGTTAATGAACAGTAACATTGCACCGTTTGAACCAGATAAAATTGGTATAGCAGAACCATTGATATTATAAATCTGATATGATATTATTATTAATCATATCTTAATAAGAGGTAGTGCGTACACGAATATATACTTTGCGCTGATATAGCAAAAAAAAGAGACTATTTTGCTCTCATGTTATTTCATGATAACGCGCAGATTGTATCAGGCAATAAAACACTAAGCACACCCGATCGAGTAATCCACTATTACGACATAACTAGAATAGAAAAATATCAAGACATCGGCTATCAGGAAATGGTAGATCGCACCGCTGTGTTAATGCAGCACCCGAGTTTACGCATGAATACAGACTTAATTGTTGACGGTACAGGTATCGGCGATGCGACAATTGAACTTATGAGAAGCCGCGGATTGTTCCCAACACCAATAGTTTTTAGCGGAGGAGAAACGCCGCGGGAACATTACGCGGAATTCGGAAGCATATTTAAAGATACTCAGGGTAAATTGTCAGGAGCAAAAATTATTGACTACATAAGCGTACCAAAAAAGGATTTGGTTGACGCAGGCAAGTTATTAATACAGCAAGGAAGGTTACGAGTAGCCCCTGGGAGATGGAGCGATGATTTAACAAAACAACTTTTAAATTTCAAAGGCAAGGTTAACGAGAAAACCAATCACATAAAATATGAAGCAGAAACAGAACAGATACACGATGATCTTGTGGTTGTTTTAATAATGGGATCATGGTGGATATTGAACCGCAGAGACAAAGGCGTACCAGAACAGACCAGTGAGGAGAACGTAACGTTAGA
>Ga0209755_10005955_pt1 | contig 13662 bp, 10 predicted proteins | sample TergutCo191P1_FD_187301 | JGI IMG/M metagenome (GOLD analysis project Ga0209755, IMG submission 187301) | Cornitermes sp. P1 segment gut microbial communities from Petit-Saut dam, French Guiana - Co191P1 (SPAdes) (version 2) | ecosystem: Host-associated > Arthropoda: Insects > Digestive system... | reverse complement strand
AGAAAATCCGCCGCTATCATAGATAGCCCTGTAAGGAAAACAAGCGCGAAAAATGATAAATGATAATTAGTGCTTTTCATTGTACTATTTTAAGAAAAAAATTAAATTTATTCTAGTACATTTTCTACGAATTCAACTGCATTTTTTACCATTTCGCGCCTTTTAATGATGTTTCTACGGTATTATTCGCCTTTTATAAGCGAGTAAAGCGCAAACCAGTTAGAAACGGGCAGAAATATAAAATTCACCTTTTTTTATTAATTGAAATAATATTTTCCATTATATACAATGATTCAAGTCTGAAATTGACAGGCTAAAGGCAAATAATGACAAAAATATATCACTTCAGCGGTACAGGCAACAGTCTTTGGTCAGCAAAAAAAATCGCGAATGTTATAAGCGCCTCTTCGCCTGAGACGCAATGTCTTCTGTACAACATTGGAACCGAAGAAAAAAAGAGCGAAATAGTTATTGAGGCGGATGCTGTCATTTTGGTTTTTCCGTCATTTGCGTACAGTCTCCCGCATGTTGTCAGCCGTTTTGTGAAGAAAGCCGAATTTAAAACGCAGTATATCGCGGCATTTGTCACTTATGGATCAAGCCCTCTTGGAACGCTTGGGGCGCTGCGGCGGATTTTAAAAAAGAAAGCAAATTGTAAAATGTTTTTTGATAAAATCCCCGCGGTGGAAAATTATCTTGCAATGTTCGGAACGCCGAAAGCAAAAAATATTAAAAAGCGGATAGAAATGCAGAGAAAGGCGTCAGATAAAGCCGCGCGCGCAGTCATCGAAAAAAAAGAAAATAAAGTAAATACTTTTACTCCCTTTTCGTTGTTTGTTTCGCTGCTCTTTACGCTTGGCATAAAAATTTTTTATAAATATTACAAGGTTAGCTATAAATGCGCCGGATGCGCTATTTGCGAAAAAATCTGTCCCGTATCAAGCATCAAAATGGAAAATAGACGTCCTGTTTTTTCTTCCTCGTGCGAACACTGTCAGGGGTGTGTGAATATCTGCCCTTCCCGCGCAATACAATTTGCGCGTAAAAAATTCGACATGGAAGGTTATCATCATCCTGAAATACAAATAAAAGATTTATTCCGTTAACGCTGTAGAAATATTCCAGTAATTAATGTTATAATGCTCTTATGAAACAATGCCCATGCGGCTCCGGCCGCGAATATTCAGATTGCTGTGAACAGTACATTCGAGGAGCGCAAAAAGCTCCAACCGCAGAAGCGCTGATGCGCAGCCGTTATTCCGCTTACGTTGAACACGAAATAGATTATATCATCAACACCTGCGTACACCGCGGAAGGGAAGATATTGATTTTAAATCGACGCGTGACTGGAGCGAACAGTCAAAATGGATAGGACTTAAAATTATCTCCAAAGAAAAAGGCGGCATAACCGACACGGAAGGAACAGTAGAGTTTGAAGCCATATATGAACGCGACGGTTTAAGAGACATACACCGCGAAACCGGAAAATTCAAAAAAGAAAAAGACGAATGGCTTTATGTTGAAGGACGCATTTCCCCGACAACAATTGTGCGATCATCTCCAAAAACCGGACGCAACGACCCTTGCCCCTGCGGCAGCGGTAAAAAGTACAAACACTGCTGCGGAAAATAGTTATGAAGTATCAAATTATTTACGCCGATCCTCCCTGGGCATACCTTTGGGGTACCGGAAAAGACGGCGGAAATTTTGCTCCTGAAAAACATTATCAAACAATGTCCACAGATGAAATATGCGCCATCGATGTAAAATCATTACGTGATAAAAATTGCGCGTTACTGCTTTGGGCTACAATGCCTGCTTTGCCTGACGGTATTAAAGTTATGGAAGCATGGGGATTCAAATACAAGACATGCGCGTTTACATGGGTAAAAATTAAAAAAGACGGACAACCTCTTGCCGGAATGGGCAGTTACACGAAATCGAATGTTGAAATTTGCCTGCTTGGTATGCGCGGACATATCAAAGCTGTAGATAAAACAGTTCCGCAGATTGTAATGCACGAGAGGATAGGGCACTCCGCAAAACCTCCTGTTGTGCGCGATAAAATTGTGCAGCTCTTCGGCGATATAAGCCGTATTGAATTATTCGCGCGGCAAAAAATTGACGGCTGGGACGCAATTGGTTATGGTATTGATGGAATCAGCATACAGGATAAAATCAAGCAGATTAGTAATCCTGATTATGTTTTCCCGCATATAGAAACAAATGAAAAGATAACCGGCGTAAAGTCGATACAGCAATCGCAATTTTCATTCGCATAGGATTGATTCACTTTAATATAGTATCCAATCTATTGTAATTATTTCCTATTAAATGATATACTCCTCATATGTTAGATTACAAATTTATCGCAGAAAATCTGCAGGCGGTTATGGCGAATATCGCCGACCGTTTTATGAAAGCCGATGCCGAAGCTGTGGCGCGTCTTTATAACAAAAGAACAGAACTTACCACAGGTCTTCAGGCTCTGCAGCAGAGACGCAACGCCAACGCCGACGCCATGAAAGGCAAGATGGAACAGGACGCGAGAGCCGCGTTAATCGAAGAAGGAAAAAAACTTAAAGAAGAGATCTCCGCTGCGGAAACAGAGCTTACCTCTGTTGAAGCGGAACTGTTAACTGAAGCGCGGAAGATACCGAACATGGCGCATCCCGCCGCGCCTGTCGGCAAAGAAGATAAGGATAACCTTGAAGTAAAAAAATCAGGAAAAATTCCAACATTCGACTTTGAACCTGCCGACCATGTAAAACTTGGGCAGGACCTTGATATAATAGATTTTGATTCCGGCACAAAAGTATCCGGCACCAAATTTTACTATCTTAAAAACGAAGGCGTATATCTTGAACTTGGTCTTATCCGTTATGCGCTAGATATTCTGCAAAAAAAAGGTTTTACTCCTTTTATTACTCCCGACATCGCGCGTGAGGAAATTCTTGAAGGCATAGGATTTAATCCGCGCGGAGCGGAATCAAATGTTTACACTCTGGAAGGCGAAGATGCTTGTCTTGTTGGAACCGCCGAAATCACTTTAGGCGGTTATTATTCCAACATGATTCTCCCGCGGGAAAAATTACCGCTTCGCATGGCAGGTCTTTCGCACTGTTTCAGGCGCGAAGCGGGAGCCGCAGGGCAGTTCTCCAAGGGATTATACCGCGTTCATCAGTTTACCAAACTTGAAATGTTTGTTTACTGCCTGCCCGAAGAATCCGACAAATTCCACGAAGAACTGCGCGGGATAGAAGAAGAAATTTTCGAAGGCTTAAACATCCCGTTCCGCGTCGTAGACACCTGCACAGGCGATCTCGGCGCCCCCGCGTACCGCAAGTGGGATCTTGAAGCATGGATGCCCGGCCGCAACAACGGCGAGTGGGGCGAAGTCACCTCGACATCTAACTGCACAGATTATCAGGCGCGCAGATTGAACATCCGCTTTAAAGACAAAGACGGCAAAAACAAATTTGTTCACATGCTTAACGGAACCGCAATCGCCATTTCCCGCGCCATCATCGCAATTCTGGAAAACAACCAGCAGGCAGACGGCACAGTTCGCATCCCTCGCGCGTTAATACCTTATGTCGGATTTGACGTGATTGGGAAGAAGTGATAAAAGTACGCTAATAGATAATAAACTTTTTTAACCATAAAAAGTTTACATATAGATATTTCTTGGTGTTGTCAGGCATAGTTAACAGCTAACGTAATTAATACTAAAAATGTTATATTTAATTTCACCATTTTTTAAGCGTATGCACGCTATGCTCCGGCGGGGTGTCGGTGGCAAAGCGGCGTTCGTGCGGAGCGCGAACGGCGCTTTGGCAGCCGACAGGACCCCCGATAATATATCGACGCATACGCTTGTAAAATACCTCATAGATTGATAAATTATCTATATGACAACCCAGTTATCCCCCTACCGCTTAAGCAAAGCGCGTGATGTATATAATTATTTTAATATTTTTAACGCCATATCATGGAACCTGCTTGTAGGGATTATTATCACTCTTTTTGCTCTTAGGCTTGGAGCGTCTCCTACTTATATCGGACTTTTGGGATCGACTTTCTACATAGCGTTATTTTTACTTCCTTTCGGAAAAATGCTTACAAAACGATTTTCGATAATTGGCATTTTTGCTTTTACCTGGATTGGAAGATCGATTTGCATGGTATTGGCGGTCGCCGCTCCTTTTGTTGACTATGCAGGGCACAGAAAAACCGCGCTTTTATTAATTATGCTCGGCGTGCTGCTTTTCCATCTTATCCGCGGCATTGGAATGATAGGCAATAATCCTGTTTTAAGTCTTTTAGCGTCCGGTCCCGATCGCGGCAGTTACATGACTCAGATACAGATAATCAACAGCGCAATTGGAATGTTCGCGAGTTTTTTAATCGCGATGGTGCTTGGCATGGAACCGCCCATTTTTATTTTTTCCATTTTGTTAAGCGCGGGCGTTGTTACAGGCGTTATAAGCGGATGTATTATTAAAAAAGTGCCTGAGCCCGAGCGCGCAAAAGACGATCATAGCGCTAAATTAACCGACATTTTTAAAGAAGCTCTTTCTCAGGATCATCTACGCCATTTTATTTTGATATTTTTCCTTGTTGTTCTGGTGTCAGGCGTTACGCGAACATTTGTTGTTGTTTACGCGCGCGATGTATTCAGCCATGGCGACGGATTAATTTCTCTTTATTCGGTATTCGGCGGGCTTGGTTATCTGATGGCGGGCATTATAGTCAAATTTCTTGTTGACAGGCTTGGAGCGAAACCGCTGTTTCTAGTCTGTGTCATTCTTGGAATTGTTAGTCTGATTCCTGTTATTTTATTTCCGCAGACGGCTATAGAAAATGTGACAGGTTCAATCCTGTTTATGGTATTTTTATTTTTTATGCTGAACTTTGGGTTTCTCGGCTCTGAAGGAATCGCTCAAACGTATTTTTTAGGATTGATTCCGTCAGAAAAAATGCTTGATATGGGAATTTTATATTTCTTTATTCTTGGCGCGGCGGGTTCGATAGGCACATTTCTTGGCGGACTTCTTATCGATCTTTTACTATTAATAGGTTTATCTTCTTTTGTATCATTTAAAATTCTTTATTTAATCATGTTTGCATTGGCGGTGTTGGCTCTGACTATGCATAAGAGAATGAAATCTTTAGGTTCTCTGCCGCTTTCAGACGCGCTTGAAGTTATTTTTTCTTTTAGGGACTTGCGCGCAATCAGTCTTTTGGATAAGTTAAACAAGGCGCAGGATTCCCATGAAGAAGGGCTGCTGCTTGAAGCGTTACACGACACTCCATCCCACCTTGCGACGGACGGGCTTTTAGAAAGAGCGCGCTCTCCTAAACTCGCGACGAGGCAGGAAGCTGTAAGAGCGCTTGAAAAACTGCACAGGCTTAACAAAAACGCGGAAAAGGCGCTGCTTGACGACATTGCGAATAACCCTTTTACAACAGCGTATATCTCCGCCCGTATTCTTGGTAATAAAAACTGCACAGACGCGATCCCAAAACTAAGAGAGCTTTCCAATTCCGAGGACTATATGCTCGCGGGCGAATCTGTTATCGCTCTTGCGAAAATGAAAGACGAGGAATTCCGCCCCGAAATTGAAAAACTGGTTCTTGATTCCCGTAACCCAAGATTAAAAATTATGGGAGCGGAAGCGCTTGGGTTTTATCATAACAGCGAATCAATTCCGGTTTTATTGGATATTCTGCGCGTAAAGGATCCGCCGCCGTATCTTCGGGACGAGGTAATTCTCGCGATTGCGGCGATTGTAGATACGCAAAAAAAGTTTTATAATATTCTTGCGCGTTACAGCGCGAACAACGCGCTTGCCGCAATGCTGGCGGCGGACGAAGCGGAAGCGGCTATTGAATTTGTGAATAAGGCGCTGGACAGAAAAAAATCAAAAGACAGCGTAGTCACAATAAGTTTATTTGCCGGAAATTTCCAGACAGTGGTTAACAATTATTTTAATAACAACAACGGCGCGGAATTATCACGCTGGATTTTAGAGCTTCCCGATGAATATTCAAGAACAACAAGCGCCGTTAGAACTTTGTTTTCAGAAGCTGTGATTGACGGTGATTTAAGCAGGCATGACTGTCTTCGTTTGTTAATTATACATTGGGCAGCGCATGAATTGCGCATTTGGGCAGCGATGCTTAAATAAAAATATATTAGGAATGAGGATTTATGTCTGAAGAAAAAACAGCTTCCGGGGAATTGCGGCAAAACGCGCGGTCCGACGCGGCAAGTAAAATCGGCACTGAACCTGTCGGCAAGTTATTATTAAAATTCTCTATTCCGGCGATTACCGGTATGGTTGTAAACGCTCTTTACAATTTTGTGGATCGTATTTTTGTAGGGCAGGGCGTAAACGAAATCGCACTTGGAGGGCTTTCTCTGGTTCTGCCTCTTATGACAATCGGCATGGCGTTCGCGATGCTCTTTGGAATAGGAGCCGCAAACATGATCTCCATGCGTCTTGGGCAGGGCAGGAGGCAGGAAGCTGAAAACGCGCTTGATCATTGTTTTTTCCTGTTGATTGGATCGGGCATTGTTATAATGATCATAGGATTAATATTTATCGATCCTATTCTTTCGCTTATGGGAGCGGCAAAAGGAAGCGAAGCGCTTGGTTACGCGAGGGATTATTTTCGTATAACACTTTATGGCGTTGTTTTATTTATGGTAAGTTTCGGACTTTCTCACTGCACAAGAGCGCAGGGGTTTCCGGCTGTTACTATGATAGGAATGATTCTTGGCGCGGTTTTAAATATAATTTTTGACGCGATTTTTATTTTATGGTTTAAATGGGGCGTTCAGGGCGCGGCGTGGGCAACGCTTGTCGCTCAAGGCTGTTCGTCAGCGTACATATTAAGATTTATTCTCAGCAAAAAAGCTGTGGTAAGATTAAATTTCCGCATGTTAAAACCTGATTTCTCCATCGTTACGCAAATTATGGCTTTCGGTTCCGCGCAATTTTTAATGCAGTTTTTAATGTCTCTTGTTCAGCTTCTGAACAACAAGAGCGCGGGCTGGTACGGAGCGGCTGCTCTTGGCGTGGACAACGGCGGCGACATCGCGCTTTCCGGGATGAGCATAATGGGAGCTGTGTTAATGCTTATTTTAATGCCGGTGTTCGGAATCAATCAGGGAGCGCAGCCGATACTTGGATACAATTACGGAGCGCAATTGTACCGCAGGGTGTTACGCGCATATATCGGAGCGATCGCGGCGGCGACATCAATCTGCATTGCTGGCTTTGCGGTTGTGCAGATTTTTTCAGTCCAAATGGTCGGAATGTTTGCGCCTGAAGTAAGCGGCGCCTTAATGGAATTTGCGCCCCGCGCGATGAGGATCAATATGCTTTTACTTCCGCTTGCGGGTTTTCAAATTGTGTCATCTAACTTTTTCGTTGTTACGGGCAGACCAAAAACATCGATACTCCTGTCTATGCTGAGGCAGTGCATAGCTTTGATACCATGTATACTAATTTTTGGAAAATTCTGGGGTCTTTGGGGCGTAATTTACGCGACTCCCGCCGTTGACGGCTTTTCGTTCATTATTACAGGTCTATTAATCTATTTTGAACTTAAAAAATTATATAAAAAGAGCAAAGAATAGGCTGCAAACCGCCGATCTGTCCAACTTGACAAGTGTTTTTCTGTTCTATATGCTTGAAACATGGGTAAATCAGGCGGAAATGGCAATATGTCAGTCTTTGCAGTAAGATTAATAGCCGCTCTTACTATAGTTTTTGTAATTATCATCGGCGCTGGGCTTGGTTTATCATTGGCGATGACCGCAAGTATCAAGAATCAGGAGAATTTTGTTGAATTTGCTCCGGCGCTTCCCACAAGAATTTTAGACATTCAAGGGAATTTAATTACCGAGTTTGCTTCCGACGAAAAGCGCGAGCTTGTTTCTTTAAGCGAGCTGCCCAGACATTTAATATACGCTGTTCTCGCGCGCGAAGATCCCGATTTTTATAACCACAAAGGTTTTAGTATCCGCGCCATTACCCGCGCGGTTGTCGGACAGCTCCTTCGCAAAGAATGGGGCGGCGGTTCCACGATTACCCAGCAGGTGGCAGGCACTCTTTACGCCAACAGAAACGAACGCACCATCAAGCGAAAAATCAGAGAGCTATGGTGGGCGCTGCAAATCGAAAGGCGTTATACGAAAAATGAAATTTTAGAAATCTACCTTAACTATATGCCGATGGGTCCCGGCACTTACGGCGTTGAAACCGCGAGCAGATATTTCTTTAAAAAAAGTTCAAGAGAAGTGAATCTTGCGGAGTCCGCGGTTCTTGCGGTTTTACTTTCCGGTCCGAGCCGTTTCGATCCGTTAAGAAATCCGAATCTCGCGAGAAACCGTCAGCACTTTGTGCTTGAACGCATGGTTCAGTTCGGCTATGCCGATAAAGATGAAGTCGAAGAATCATTTCAGGATTATTGGGATAATTTTGACTGGACGCAGCCCGCTCTTTCGGCGTATCTTACGCGCGAAGACAAAGCGCCGTGGTTCAGCGAATATGTGCGCAGAGAGCTAGATGAGCTGATGTACGGCACCAGGGATTATTACCGCGACGGTTATATAGTATATACAACGCTCAACCTTGAACATCAGCAGGCTGCCCAGACTTATATGGCTAGAGGACTTGAAAGAGGCAACAGGGAATACACGGCATTGAACAGAAGAAGCAATATTCAGGCGGAAAGAATTTTTCTTCCGATTGTTGATATGCTCACCCTTGTTTATGATTTAACCGATATACGCGCCGTTACATCCGAACAGAACGAGGTAAGAGCTATTGCGCGTTATTCAAGAACGATTAATCCCGTTGTCGATATCGCGGCTCTTGTTTTCGGCATTCCCGAATTAAAGGAAGCGACAGGAAGAGGTTTTGCGCAGTTACGTGAAAACACCGCGCAAAATCAGGTTGAAGGCGCTCTTATTACGATAGAAAACGAAACAGGTTATATCACCGCGATTTTTGGCGGTTCAAAATATGATGAATCAAATCAGCTTATAAGGGCGACGCAGGCGAGCGTTCAGCCGGGTTCTTCTTTTAAACCGCTGTATTATTCCGCGGCAATAGACGCGCGGGTAGTTACTTCGGCGACCATGATTTACGACATTCCGATGGCGTTTCACAACGAAGACGGCACGCCGTATGTTCCGAACAATTACGGCGGAGCGTGGAGAGGACCGATTCTTCTTTACAACGCGCTTTCGTTATCGCTGAATATTCCGGCTCTAAAAGTTCTTGAGATGGTCGGCTTTGACGCCGCAATAAGCAGATCCGCCGCGCTATTGGGCATAACGGATGAGGCGCAAATCCGCCGCGTGCTGCCGCGTTACTATCCGCTTGGATTGGGCGTTAATTCAACTTCGCCGCTTGCTATGGCAAGGGCGTTTTCGATATTCGCGAATCAGGGCAGAGTAGTCACTCCGATCGCGATACGCACAATCGAAGACCGCAACGGCAGGGTTGTTTTCGACGTTGAAAGGGATGTCCGCCAGCGGCAGCAGAGAATGGCGAATAACGGTCAGATTGTAAGCCCTCAGAACGCGTATGTAATGACGCGGCTTCTTGAGTTTGGCGTAACGGCAGGAACTCTCGCGTACGGAACTGAAGCAGGATCGAAATTTACATACAGGGACAGCGACGGCAGAACATACAGAATGCCTGTTGCGGGAAAAACCGGAACCACTCAAAACTGGGCGGACGCGTGGGTAATCGGATACACTCCCTATTACACAACTGCGATATGGTACGGTTTTGACAAACCGGGAAATTCTCTTGGAATATCTCAGACAGGCGCAGTTCTTGCGGGTCCTGTTTGGGGCGATTATATGCGCGATATAAACAGAGGTCTTCCGCAAAAAAGTTTTTCGCGTCCTTCATCAGGCGTTGTAGAGGTGACCGTTTGCAGAGGATCAGGGAATCTGATGACTGAAAACTGCAATCAGGGAGCGATAACTCTTCCATTCCTTGAAGGGACAACGCCGGTCCGCTACTGCGAACTTCACGGGGGGACGTCCCCTCACGGCACAAGAATGCCGGGCTCTACAACAAGACTTAATGACGTAAATATTGATCCTACCGTTCTTGATGATATTCCAAGAATTCAATTGCCTGCCGATCTGTTCCCTGAATTGTCGAATCCGCCTACGCCGCAAAGAGGAACCCAGAATACCAGAACGCAGAGAAATCAGCGCAATGCGCGCTCTCCTTACACCAGCCCATTCCTTGATAACGAACCGCCTGCATACGTTCCGCCGGATGATGATTTTGATTACGAACTTGACAGACTCCCCGACGCTGAAATTCGTTTCGTTCCCGGAGAGGAAGAAACAATTGAGTTTGCGCATGAAGAAGATGATCACCTCCCTCCCTGGAACCAAATGGAATGACGCCTTGACTTAAGCCAATTATTAAGCTATTCTGAATTTAATTTAAAAAGGCATAATAAAAAATCCCAAAGGGATTTTTTATTTAAGCAAGGCGCCGTACCCAAGCGGTAAGGGAGCGGTCTGCAAAACCGTTATGCATCAGTTCGATTCTGATCGGCGCCTCTCGATATGAATGGATCTAACACATATTATGTTGCTATTGTAATCTCGCTTTTATTGCTGCTGAGTCTGTCAACTTTTTTTTCGTCGTGTGAAATGGCTTTTTCAACTTTGAACAGAATCAAGCTTAAAAACATGGCTGTAAAAAGCAAGAGGGCGCGGTTCGTTCTTAAAATGCTCGAGACTTACGATAAGATTTTATCCACAGTTTTAATCGGCAACAATATTGTAAATATCGCGGCTTCCGCGCTTGCGGCGGCTCTTTTTATCGATCTTTTCGGACCAAAGGGCGTAAGCCTTGCCACTTTGATTATGACTATGCTTGTTCTTGTTATCGGTGACATTTCTCCGAAAGCTCTCGCGAAGGAAACGCCTGAATTAACGTCTATGAGAAACGCGCCGCTGCTGCGCCTTTTTGTTTTTGTATTCTCGCCAATCAATGTTATTATGACAGGCTGGAAAATACTTCTTATGAAAATATTTCCCGTTAAAGGCGATCGGGCAACCACGGAAGACGAGCTTTTAACATTTGTCGGAGAAGTCCGTCAGGAAGGCGCGATTAATATTCATGAAGAGCATATGATTCGTCAGGTGATTGAATTTGACGATCTTAAAGCTTCGGGAATATTCACCCCGCGCATTGACGTTGTCGCGGTTTCAGATGATTGTGCGCCTGAAGAAATCGATAAAATATTTATTAACACTGGTTTTTCGCGCCTGCCTGTTTACCGGGAAACTATCGATAATATTACAGGCATCATTCTATTAAAAGATTTTTATCATAATGTGATGAAGGGGCTTAAGACACCCGCGCAGATTGTTAAGCCTGTGGTTTTTGTTACAAAGACGATTAAAATCGGCAAATTGTTAAAAACCATGCAGGAGAAAAAAGCGCATCTTGCCGTGGTGGTGGATGAACACGGCGGCACTTTGGGAATTGTAACCATCGAAGATATTGTCGAAGAGCTTGTCGGCGAAATTTGGGATGAACATGATAAGGTGGTAGAATCTGTTAAAAAAAGCGGCGACGGCAATTTTACAGTGATGGGCAGCGTCAACTTTAAGGATATGCTGGACGCGATTAATAAAATGATAGAAAAGCATATTCAGGCTGAAGCCGAAGAAATACCAAATACGACTGTCGCTAACTGGATGATGGAAAATCTCGGAAGATTGCCGAAAGCAAATGAAGATTTAACTTGGAAAAATTTGACAATCAGGGTTTCCAAGGTTATAAAACAAAGAGTGATGGAAGTTAAAGTTATTATAGGGAGTAATGAATAATGAAGAAAAGAAAATATTTACCGCTTGTTATTTTTTTATTAACCGGAGTTTTATATGCGGCGCCTATCATGGAAGGTTCCCATATTGGAAAATCAGGCGAGCTTGTTCTGCTTCACACGAATGATTTTCACGGCGCTCTTTTGCCTAACGGCGGACGCGGAGGTCTTGCGAATGCAGCGATGTTTATTAACGCCGTAAGGGCTGTCAACGCGGATGTCCTTCTTGTTGATTCAGGCGATTTTTCCACAGGCAGCGCGCTTTCCAATATGTTTAACGCGGAACCTGTAATCCTCGGCTATAACATGATGGGTTACGACGCGATAACCTTTGGAAATCATGAGTTTGACGGCTCGCTTGAAAAGCTCAATGATCAGATCGCTCTTGCGGATTTTCGCTTTGTTTCATCTAACATAAAAAAACAGGACGGCTCGTACCTTGGCGGCAACAGATATGTAATTAAACAATATAACAATTTTAATGTCGGTATTTTTGGAATTACAACCCTGCGCACAAAAGTAATCGCAAGCCCGGATAAGTCACTTGTGTTTGTAAACGAACTTGAAGCCGCGCGCGAAGTTGTGGATATTTTAAGAAATACGGAAAAAGTTGATATTGTCATCGGTCTTACCCACATGGGAGACGTAAAAGAAACCGATGAGCACATAACATCTGTAGAACTTGCGGCGGAAGTTGAGGGAATCGACGTAATTGTAGACGCTCATTCCCATTCATATTTTAAAATAGCAAGAAGAGTCGGCGATACGTATATCGTAACCGCGGCTGAATTGGGAAAATATATCGGCTACGGAAGAATACTTTTAATTAACGGAAAGATTGAAGGATTTAGCTGGGCGCCTATACCCATCGGCCCTGATCATGATATTGATGAGATGTTAAAAGAGTATATCGAAAAATCCGATGCGGAGCTAAAGAAGGTAATAGGAAACGCGAAAGAAACATTTGTGTTTGGAAACCGTCTGCCCCGCTATCAGGAGACTGCGATTGGCAATATGATTTCTGACGCGAATGTCTGGTATTTCAGAAACGTGTCAAAACAGCGCGTTGATTTTGCTTTTCATAACGGCGGCAATATTCGCGCGGAACTTGCAAAAGGACCTATCACTCAGGAGATGCTTTTAACAGTTTTGCCTTTTGAAAATTATCTTCATATTGTTTCCATGACCGGAGCGCAGATAAATGAACTTTTTAGTTTTATCGCGTCAATTCCGCAGGGTAACGGCGGCTTCCCGCAATTTTCGAGTGATGTCCGTTATACGGTCGATAAAACCGGCGGCAAGGGAGTGATTAAAGACCTTACAATCGGCGGACAGAAAGTTGATCCTAATAAGGTATACCGTTTCTGCACAAACGATTACATTCTTGGCGGCGGCGACGGTTATGCGCCGATGTTAAACGCCACGGATCGTTTTAACACCTCGCTTTTGCTCTCCTATGTTGTAACCGAATATTTCAGGGCGCAGGGAGGCGAAATAAGTCCTGTTACCGACGGCAGACTGACAATAATAGGCGGAGTTACGCCTTAATTTATTAAAGAGTAAAATATGGAAATGCAATTTAACGGAAACTCAGGCGGAAATAAACAGTTGCCCGATTCGCCTTATGGCTATGAAATGTGGAGCGCAGGCGGAAATGATCATAAACTAACATGGTACGGAGCTGACAAACGCGGAGGCGCCGCTTTCAAAGCCGAATGGAATAATCCTGATGATTTTCTTGGGCGTATAGGTTTTTACTGGAACCGAAACAAGCC
>Ga0209755_10005954_pt1 | contig 13663 bp, 11 predicted proteins | sample TergutCo191P1_FD_187301 | JGI IMG/M metagenome (GOLD analysis project Ga0209755, IMG submission 187301) | Cornitermes sp. P1 segment gut microbial communities from Petit-Saut dam, French Guiana - Co191P1 (SPAdes) (version 2) | ecosystem: Host-associated > Arthropoda: Insects > Digestive system... | reverse complement strand
TAGAACTTTTTGTGCCAAAAGACTGGACTGTACGAGACGACCTTAGAGCTTCGCTCGGAAGTGCTGAAGTAAACGGCATGAAAAAGCAACCCGGCGACGGCCCCGAGCTCCGCATAAACGGCGCAGCATCATTCGGAAGCATAGAAGTCAACAGGATATAATGATTTTAAGTGCATATCATTACGGCGCAATCAGGCGTGTGCTTATTTATGGTCTTACAAGTGAAAAAGCGGCGAGGGGAGACCCTCGCTGCTTTTGACTTTAATCGCGCCGCCTGCAATATTTGTAGATTTATTACTGCGAGCTATCGTTATGGCAGTACGCAAAAGGTGCACGGTTTTTACATTGTTATAAGGCAAAATCGGGGACTAGGCTGTTTCTCTCAATACTTTACTGTGACAGGCATTCTTTTTTCTGCCGACTCTATCACCGCCAATAAAGCAAGAGAAGTCATCGCTGCATCTTCCACATTGACTAAAAAAGGATTCCCGTCAATTAAACGATCAACAAAAGAGCGAATACTTTCAAAGGCAAAACCTTTTGGAACACCTTCAATGTATTGCTGCACTATGACATCTGGCACAATAACTTTATCCTCTGTGGTTAATTGAATCATATTATGTGTAGACGCATCAATATTCACCATACCTTCAGTACACAATAATGTAAACTTTATGTCATTTACACATGGATTACCATTTGGGGTCACCCACGAGTTTTCCATTTGTGCTACGCATCCGTTTTTGAACTCAAGAGTGGTTAAGTAGATATCTGTTGTGTCAACTCCGAGCTTTTTCATTATGCCATCACGCGAAACACAGTAAACCCTTTCAACCTCACTGCTAAACATCCAACGAAGGGTGTCTAAACTATGACTTCCTAAAAACCATAGAATTGACGAAGCTGCCGTCCATGATAACATATCTGTAGCAACCCACTTATTATCTGTCATCCGATAATATGCACTATATGGTTCACCAATTTTTCCCGAATCAACCTCTTGCTTCGCCACATGAAATGGTGGGTTCCATCTGTTGTGAAGATCCACCATCACTCTGACATTGTTCTTTTCGACAGCTTCAATAATGCTGAATACGTCAGATCTTGTTGTAGCTATCGGCTTTTCTATAAGAATATGCTTTTTTGCATTTGCCATGGCAATGGCCGGGTCGGCATGCAGGTGGTCCGGCGTTGCAATACTGACTGCATCACAGTTGCATTTTACAGCCATCTCGTTGAAATCCGAATAAGTATCCTTGACACCATATTTTGCAGCAACAGCCTCTGCGCGCTTAATATCTAAATCGCAAATTGCAGTTATTTCAACCATATGGTGGTTGCTGAAAATAGAGGCATGGCGCTCTCCCCAAGTTCCCGCTCCGACAATACCCATTTTTATCTTTTCGTAACTCATAATTGGACCCTCTCTCTTTAAGATGTAAATTTATACACGGAACGGTACTTATAAAGTTGGCCGCTCTTTAGTATTGGTGATGGAAAATGTGGATTATTTAAACCATTTGGGTATACCTGAGGTTCAAGGCACATCGCACTTTGCTTCACATAAGCTATGCCGTTTTTTCCTTTTTTACTACCGTTCAAATGATTTCCGCTATACATTTGAAAACCCGGTTGATTGCTGAAAATTTGTAGCCGACGGCTGCCATCATCATTAGTTAGTTCACAACAAAGACGCACACCGTCATCTTCCGGCAGAACCCAGTTATGGTCGTAGCCACCGCAGTATTGTAGTTCTTTATCGGGATAGGAAATTCTCTCGCCTATACTGCGAAATTCTCTAAAATCATACGGAGTGTCAGATACAGGGAAAACATTTCCGGTAGGTAATCCTTGCTCATCAACTTCAGTGTATTTTTCAGCATAAATCTTTAGCTTATGCTCTAATATGGACTCTGATTGTGGGCCGTTGAGATTAAAGTAAGCGTGATTCGTCATACTGAGTATGGTGTCAGCATCGCATTCACCATCAAAATCCAGGCAAAAAGAGTTGTCATCACTTAAGATATATGTAACCGATATATTCAAATTTCCTGGAAAATTCGCCTCACCATCTTTACTTAAATATTTAAAAATCACACTATTTTCTGTTAGTGATTCAATATTGAACAATCGACTGTGAAATCCACCGGGGCCACCATGCATGGTGTTATCAAAATCATTTATAACAGTATGATAAGTTTTGCCATTTAAAGTGAATACACCCTTCTCAATCTGCCCGGCGTGCCTCCCAATGGTAGCACCCATGTAGTAGCTGTTGTCTTCATAACCTGAAACATCATCAAACCCCAAAATAACATCTTCTAAATCGCCCGATTTATCCGGAGCAAGTATTGATACTAAAGATGCCCCGAAATCTGTGACGTGTAGACTCATGCCGCTTTTGTTGGTCAAGGCAATTAGATGTGCTTGCCTACCTTCTTTAGTTGTTCCAAAGTTCTTCACACTAACCACGATTTTCACTCTCCTTAGCTAAAAATCTACTTTCTTTTTTCCATCCGTTTTCTCTAATACGTTCCATAATACTGCTAACACCGACGTGTTTAGCAATACTATCAGCTTTTTCTATCGCCATGCCGGCACATAGGCATCCCAGCTCTAAAGCACTTGCAAGTGGTGTTTCTCCAAAAGTCGTATCATTGTTTCCTTTTTGAAAAGGAAGTCCCATAGCCAACCCTGCAATTACTCCGCCCAAGCAAGCATCCCCTGCTCCGGTGGTTACAAAAACATCAGCCGGAATTGGAGGAACATATTCTAAATTTCCTTTATGGATTGTTAACGAGCCTTTTTCACCACAAGTAACCATCAACATAATCTCAGGGTTATAGCTTTGCAAGTCGGCAAATAGGTGCTTCGCTGTCTCTGCTTCGTCTCCATCACACGGACAAAGGGCAAGAGCTTCGCTGTAATTTACAGCCAGCAGGCTACAGCAGTCAAATATACCGCTGCTTTTAAATACGTCTGCTTCTGATTCCGGTATGGATAGGCAACAAAAAGCACCTTTTTCCTTTCCGTACCTAAGCATCTCTATTCTGCTTTCTGCCTGCACTTCGGGAATCGCGGCAACTATTGTAAAATGGTCAATACCAATTTGCTCCATGCATTCTTTGACATACAGGGCTGTGACTTTATCACACGCACTATTGGATGCTGTGAAGTTACACGTTTCTTTGTCCGGATATTGGAGAACAATACTAAGCATTGTCGGCAAGTGCAAATCTGAAGATATGTAGGCACTGTCCATTCCTGCCTCATTGATTTCCTCTAAAAGTGAATTTCCGTGAGCATCCTTTCCTACAAACCCGATAGGATAAACACTTGCGTTGTTGCCAAGTAGCTCTGCAACGTAGTGAAAAACAATATGCAATTTGCAATAATCTTTAGCATCACTCAGCTCAACCAATCTCGATTCACTTCTGCCTAAGGTTGTATTATCATCTGTGAGAAACAACATTCCCGCACCAATGCCGCCAATACCGACAACTTTATCAAACAACATTTTCGCACCTCCGTTCTATTGTTTCTTTAGTCGTGAATTCCTTTGAAACACCAATCAGGATTTTCTGCTATTGGGTGACCTGCTGTTTCAGACGTAGCTGTTATTAAAGCATTCTGATGCTCTTGCAGTAAAGTCATAGGGTACTCTGGAGTAGGTTCGGAAAATAATGCAACACGCAATGCCGTTTGTTTCCATGCTCCTGTGGCAGAATAAACTCGTATTTTTTTTGCTTTCAGGCATTCTTTTGCCCCTAAGGTTATACTCATCGGTGGCATAAGTTGCCATGCTGCACCGAGTCCGCGTTGCGAAAGAGCCAGAATCGTATCGGGATTATTTTCTTGTATACGGGCTGTAGAGTTACGTAGTTCCTCAAGAGAAATCGGGCTATAATGGTTCCGCCTAGCCAGATTGAACGCCAAGTGTCCATCTTGCCCCCAGCCTCCCAAAGTATAATCAATTTCTGTTTCTTCAATGCGACTTGCAATATCCGTGTATGTATCGGGCAGCAAGTAGTTACGGTTCTCTTGTGATACTGCCAGTTCGGAGTCTATTGCTCCATAGAAGTACTTATCCATAAAGCTTCGAAAATTGTTTGGGTCTTTTTCGTGCAGTAGCTTTCCTTCCCAGTCTAAATTTTCATCCATATGGAAAACCACCACATTTTTTAGTGAGATGCGCTGTTCATTTATAATCTGCGCAAAAGGCGCATACCACTCTTTTGGTCCGCAGGGCACTATTGCATGGTATAACTTACCATCAGCACTTTTAATATCTTCGGCAAAATCTATAGCCATTGTCTCTCCCAAAGTCTTTGCGTCCTGCACAATCCGTAGCGGAACTCTTCTTTTTGGGTGATTTAGTAGCTCTTCGGGTGAGATTTTGCACCACTCATATATCTTTTTTTTATCCATTGTGACTTTTCTCCTCGTTTTCTATAAACTTGCTAATTACATTTACGAAATATCTAACATCAAAGAGGTCGTGGATTTCCGGTTCCATGCGAGTTATATATTCTTTTGTGATTGCCCAAGCCTCTTCTGCTGTGTTCCCTTTTGCTTTCTCCGTAAGTACATTTGCCATATATAAACAGAGCTGTCCATGTATTATTTGGGCTTTCCATGTCTTTTTACTGCATGGGTCACTACCCTTGTCGTAGGCTTCAAAGAACAAAGGAAATATCTCATTGACTAAAGAATAGATTTCTATAAACTGCTTATGACTTTCCTCGCTGACAATAGGTTTCTCTTTGCGGAGATAAGGCGGGTCGCACAGCTGCGATAATTTTTTGTAATACACGTGCATTTTCTCGCCTAAGTTGCCAAAAATATCATTGAAATAGTGTGTAGCAACAGTTTCAAAAGATTCGTTTTTATCCCAAAGCGCACGAGCCATTGCATACATACTCAGCCCTGTTGGGAAAAACACTCTTTGGACTTGACAACTTACCATGCCGTTTAGACCAATCTTATCGAGATTTTTCATATCTTCAAATAATACTCTTGCCGAATTGTAGCCACTCAGGTCTAGGTTGTGATCCCATATCAGGTGATAATCATAAACAAAGCTGTCTCCGGAGAATTGTTCTTGCCACTTACCTAAACGTTGAAGGTTTTCACCCACTTCCTTGGGCATATCAAGTTTATTTCGTTCGTATGGTTTTAGCTCTTTTTTTGTAAGGTCTCCCTCAATATAGGTTTTACTGTAAGTTCGTGTAATTGGTGCAAACATCAGTACGAAGCGTTCTTGGTTGGTAAGTCGTTCCTTTTGTGGCTCCCACAGCAAATCAACATAAATCAAGAAAACTATTTTTGTTTCATTTTTCTTTGCTTTAAGCCGTCTATCAAGTTCATTTAACATAATTACAAAATAATCCGATGGCAGCGTGTCCTTACATTCATCACATTCGCAGTGGTTGTTCCAACCATCTGCCAGCCAAAAATGCAGATAGTCCACTTCATCATGTAAAATTATGTAATCGGCAATGGAAGAGATAATCTTTTCCTGTACCAAACTATTTGAATAGCATAGGTTGGTATTCAGAGGGATTCCGTCAAATAACCCCCTCTCTCCGTTCACCAGAGCCAGTAAGTCTACAACTCCCTCAGGGATAAAGTAGTCCTTTACATCCCAACTATTTCCTTCAATACCAAGTGGCTCGCAAGTCCAGCCGTGCCCTACTGCATGGTAGAGCAGGTTTCTCTCTTCAATCATCTTTATGTGAGCGTTTATCATCGCATGTACTTGCTCCACCGATGCAGGTTCAGGGCACATATGAGGGTTACCTTTATGTTGATACCACTGATCAAAAAAGGTATAGGGAACGAAAAATTGATTGAAATAAGCGTTTAGTCCCAGCTTTGGCATCCAATCAATGAGGTCAGCTACATGGGTATAAGAACATGCACCTTCGATGCATACACCTCTATGCCTATATGAAGCAATTTCAGTGCAATCAAAAACAAAGTCTCTTTCACCCCATAGCGGAATAATCTCGCCCGACTCTCCCGGGCGGAGCCAACGACAGCCCATTTCCCTAAGTAAGCGGTATACTCCAAAAAGAACACTTCTGTCGTTAGTGCCTACAATTGTGCCGCATCCATTTTTTATAGATATATGAAAAGCATCATCTAAATTGGGGTCACTAACTTTTAGTCTGTCGCATCCGGTTTGTAGTTTAAGTGTCTTCTCCATCGGCTCATTTGTTGAATTTTGCAAAATGGAAGAAGTTATTCCCATTTTTTTCAAGTATCTAAATAATTCCTTCGCAGCAAAGAAAGTTTCGGCTTTGACATGTTCTATCCGCCATTCCATAGATGTTCCTCCAATTTCATGATTTATTACTATCTTTATATTATCTTTGTGAGCCCTCTATTTTTCTATTATTTTTTGTATTCTTCTTACGTATGGCGCAAAGTCTAATTTGGGTCGAGGTTCCAGTTCCATATATAGCTCAATGAATCCTTCTCCCACATTTCGCGCTTTTCTTGAAACCATCAGGTTTTCAATAATCTGCAGTTGAGAAACATACTCTTTTATCGCCTCGCAGACGCGATTTTCTACAGATTGTGGACATAAAATAGCCCTGTTAGCACGAATTACAACTTCTTTATCTCCGCTGACAAGTACATCTTCGGGAGAAAAATCTGCCCATACGGAATATTGCAGTGTAGACTTCACTTTTTGAGTGTTCCCCCTGTCACTGACTACCGGATCTCCCGCTTGTATAATGTCATACATACACATTTCATACAGTGCTGTATGGTCAAAATGTTCTCTGTAGCCGTTTGGAATTAACACTCGTGTTATGCCTTTTTGGCGTATGAAATCCACTATTTTCAAAAAGGTACCACTACCCCCGCATTCTAAATGATTACCTGCATACTGCTTTAAACTGAAATCAGGGTATTCAAAGCGGGTGATGTTTTCCTCGGCTACACCAAACTTAACCAGCGCGTTTTCGTTTTCAACACGCCTTGTTTCTACTATATCTTTTTTTTGGTTTGGTGTACTATATCCGCAATCCCCTTTGCAAAAAATGACAACATGCACTTCTGCACCGCAATCCATAGCGGCAGCCATCGCATAACCGGCACCCAGTAGTGGATCATCGTCGTGCGCGCCAAACACTGCCAATCGTTCCTTTTGACCTTTTTGCCAATTCGGAAAAAGTGTATCAATGCTGTCAGAATATGTCTGTTCTCGCAGGTTAACATATAAGTTCTTTTCCATTATTCGGCACCATCCACGTTCAAGTTATTAAAATAGAATTATTTTTGAGAAATTAAATTTTTGTATATGCTTTTGTCAGGAGATGAACCCTCAATGAGTTCTGCACCTACCGTCTTTTCATAAAATCCTACTGCATCTGTTACCCAGCCGATGATTGCATATGCATATCCCTTTTCTTCCATGGAGCGAAGACAATAACGTAAAAGCACTTCTCCAACGCCCTCTCCACGCATGGATTCTAACACGCCCATCGGACCAAAGACACCTTTTGCAGTTGCATCATAGCAAGCAAAGCCTACGACAGTACAATTTTTTACTGCTATATAACATGAACTGGGGTCATTATTTATTGCACGCTCACATTCTCCCACCCAGTTGTCATAGAAATTTTTACGTACAAATTCAAGCACTGTGCTTTTATCAAGAGAAAGTGCTCGCTTAACAGCAATCTCATGATGTGAAAGTAGGTTTTCGTCAAAAGCCTCAGGCATATCATATAACCTTACTAACATATCAGGCATAATCGGCTAACCTCCAACATCTACAAATAACATTTAATTTATTGTTTGACACCGCTCATAGATATGCTTGCAACAATATATCGTTGTAAAATCATATATATAATAAAAACCGGGACTACGCTTAGTAATGTTGCCGCCAAGTGAGATGCAGGCAAAAAGCCTTGCAAAATATCAGAAGTCATAACTGAGAGACCTATTTGTATCGTATGGAGACTGTTTGTGCGCAGTATGAGCATCGGCCAAAGAAGGTCATTCCAGGCAAACAAAAACAAAAGAATTGACAAAGTCGCTATTATAGCCTTGCAGAGCGGCAAGAAGATGCGTGAAAAAATATAAAATTCTCCTGCTCCATCAATTTTGGCTGCTTCTCGGAGCGAGTCAGGTATAGAGTCCATATATTTTTTTCCAAAAAAAGTTCCAAAAACAAAGCACAAACCGGGAAGCCAAAGTGCCCAATAGCTATCAGTTAAACCAAGAGTCACGAAAATCAGATACTGCGGAATCATGATAACTTCTGTCGGCACCATCAGCACGCACACTATTAGCATCATGCAAATTTTATAGCCTTTGAAGCGGAGCTTTGAAAAACTGTAGGCAGCGAGCATGGATGTGGTTAAGCTCGCCAGTATTGTTCCTCCGGCAACAATGAATGTGTTGACGTAGTAGCGCAAAATATTCATGTTACGCAATGTGACATAATAACCCCAAGTAGAAAATTCCTCAGGCCAAAATCGTGGCGGAAATGGCAATCTTGCAACAGCCTGCCTGTCAAGACTTGTTGATATCATCCACCATAATGGAATGACAGCTAAAGCAGCTATCAGTATCAACAGTGCATAAACAACTACATTGCTGATGATTTTTTTATGTCCTGGCATCTTTCCCCTCCTATTCATCAATCGGCTTGTTTACAAAGCGATTGTTCAGAAGCGTAAGTATCAAAATAATAACGAACAGTATAAAAGCTGCCGCACTGCCAATCCCCCATTGATTTGCAAGAAAAGCATTTCTATAAATATATACAACAATGGTTTGCAGAGAGCCTCCGGGGCTTCCGTCTGAACCACCTATCATGAAAACGTCCGCAAAGCGCCTCATTGATCCGATAATTTCCATCATAACAACAACCATGATGATAGGTCTTACCATGGGCAGGGTTATGTTCCACCAGCGTTTAATGGGCGTAGCTCCATCGACATTGGCCGCTTCGTATAATTCATTCGGAACACTTTGCAATGCCGCATAGAAAATAATTATATTGTAGCCGGAAACACGCCATAATCCCATCAGAGCAATTGAAAACTGTGACATGTTTGGGTCTGAAAACCAACCAAACGGTCCGACACCAAAGTTTGCGAGAAGTGCATTAAGCAATCCTTCTCTGCTTGCCGAGAATAGAAATTCAAACAGTATCGCAGTAGCAACGACCGATACCACATTTGGAATGAAGTAAAGCGTCCTGAAAAGATTTTTACCTTTAGGTAAGAAATTTAGCAGCGATGCAATTATTAAAGGAATGCTTATATTGAGTAGTAATGACATTAATCCCATAGAAAATGTGTTCTGAACCGATTGCCAAAATCGAGGATCTTGGACAACCCACCTATAATTTTGCAGACCGACCCATTCACCGCCATGAAGTACTGTGACATTTTGAAAACTGAAAATAAATGCTTGGAATATCGGTATGTAATAAAAGGCGATTGTTCCGAGCATCATAGGAAGAACAAACAATGCTCCAATAAGAGTCGTTTTGCTTCTGTTCCGATTTTTTATGATAGTAACGCCTCTTTTACTTATAGCAGTCATGGATTGCCCTCCCCTCTGCGAATTTTAATGATGAGCACTTCTTTACAAAGCTTTGTCTAACATTTCATAAAGGAATTGAGTTGCTGCTCAATTCCTTTATGATGCGTATAGAGTACTCGTTTTTATTGTGTTGCGGACCACTCTATCGCTCTTGCCTGTAATGCCTCAAGAAGTGCAGCGATATCCACAGATACGCCTGATATTATGTCGGACTGAAATTGTGAAACAACCGGAACAATTTCCGCAACATAAAAAGGATTTGCACTGTCAATCAATGTTGTTTGTGCGTGCTGCGCAATCTCGATTGCGTATGGCGTGTATATATCATATGCTGCGAGAAATCCGGGGTTTGCAAGCGCAGGTGTCGCTCCGAAGTTTAGGTAGAACCATTCTTGTCGTTGGTATCCTGCCAGATGTTTCATAACTTCCCATGCCGCCTCAGGGTTTTGTGTTCTGGCAGACATGACAATCGGATCCATGGCAACCCATCCTTCACCGCTTGGACCAACATTGAGTGCCGGTCTAAAGCGTTGAATCATTGAGTCGTCTCCGGACGCTCTGTATTCATTTATAATTGCGCCTCCATTAGTGTCCAGGACAATTGCAATATTGTTATCTGGACTTCCAAATCGTTCGCCACCGGTTGCGGTTAAAAATCCGGGAGGTGTAAATTGCACAAGTTGTCCATATGCTTCAAACAAGTTAAACATTTCGGGAGAATTCAGTGCCCATTGGATATCAGCAGGTTGACCGATGTATCCGACTCCACCTGTTGCGTTAAAAGCGTACGCCCATGCATCAAACGTAAATCGAGCCATAGGGAAGCCTATATCGAACCATACTCCATAGTTTTGCTCGCCTGTAACCGGGTTGATTCCGGTCATCATTTCGGCTGCTGCTAAAATCTCTTGAACGCTGGGGTTTCGTGATAGATGCGGAACACCCCATTCGTCAAATATCTGTGTGTCGAATATTGTGAAGCGTTGTCCAAGAACTGCCGGAAGTCCAAAATGCCTACCTTCCGGTGAAATCAAAGTGATTGCTGAATTGAACAATCCTTGAGGGAAAAGATTTGGGTCAAAGTTCGGGTCATTATCCATTAAATCGTCAATATATCTGAGTAAGCCTTGCAGATAGAATTGGAAACCGTAACCTCCCACATACATAACATCAAAATCACCTGTTTCAAGCTCCACCTGTTGAGTTTGTTGAGCCACGTCCCAGGGTACTGTCACAAGTTCAACATCAATATCAGGGAAGTAAGGTGTAAAAGTACGATCCCAAAAACTTTGGAGACCTTCCATTTCTGCACCGGTAATCGGGTCTACACTGTCATCCAGCGGAAAACCTGCAAGAAGAACGCGTACAGTCGTCCGGCCGGTTGCTTCCGACCCGTTATCTGTGCCTGTTGCGGGTGCGCCATTAACGTTAGAATCCGGGGTGGGTGTTGTTGCCGGGGTATCTTCATTTGCACAAGCTGTCAAGAATAATGCGAGAGCCAGAATTGTCGTCAGGATTATTAAGGTTTTTTTCATTTTGTTTCTCCTTTTAGTTATTTCGTGCTTTTTTGACTTCATTTTATGTCGCATATTATGTACTTTCATCGACAATATATATTATCACGCACAATATTGTCAAGACATTTTTTAAATAATTTTAAATTTTGAAGACTAGTTGCTATGAAAATTTTGTGCGATATTTACATCAATACATCATAAACGGAAAATTAACCACTAGCAATACTGTATAATTGTTACAAAATTTCATACATTTCTCGCTTTTTGCGCATTTTGCCAAAATGCCAATTATTAAATCTTATTTAAAAACTCGATTAAAGCTTGACACGGCGATAATAAATGTTAACATAGTAATATATACCTGTTCTTTGTAGAGTCAGGCGACCAATTATAACCATGTGAAAGAGATGTAATGTATGAATGATAATGAATTTTCAAAAACAAAATCCACTAAAGCCAGAATTTTGGCAACAATTCGACATTTTGGTACAATTTCTATCAAAAATATATCCAATTACTGCAACTTGAGTATTCCCCTTGTTACTCAACATGTTGAACTTATGCTTAAGGATAATCTGCTCACCGAACAGACAACATCTGTATCGAGTGTTGGGAGAAAACCTAAATTATTTAGCCTAAATGCGGGATACGGCTATATAATTGGTGTTGAACTAGGGTTGTTGCATACCATCAAAATAGGTCTTTTTTCCTTCGATGGGGTGTTTGTGGCTAACTCCTCAATCAAATACACTCCGCAATGTGCCGCCAACAAAGTCGTGGAGAGCATGATTAAAACCATCGAAGCTTTGTTGCATTTTCATGCCATTGATAAGGAGAAAATCCGTCATATCGTCATGGGAAATCCCGGAATTGTGAATCCCGAAACAGGCACCATGGAGTTAGCAGCACAATTTGCATCATGGAGGGCGTTACCGCTCAGACATATTTTTATGGAACATTTTAACACTTTGGTAGAAGTCCTGAACGATGTCAATTTATCTGCTATAGGGGAAAAAGAGTTTGGTATTGGACGAGGGTACAATAACTTCATATTGATTCGCCAATCCGTCGGTCTAAAAGCAGGAATAATACTAAAAAACCGATTATACCAAGGTGAGTCTAAAGCCGCAGGTGAAATTGGTAACAGTATGATCTCTGTCATGGAAGATGGAAATATGGTATATGAAAAAGCCGAAAAATTTCTAAGCATGGCTGCTATTTGCGAACATATTGCAACTAGGCTTAACGACAATCCAAACGATATTTTCTATACTGTCACAGGCGGCGACCCCCAAAATGTAACACCGGACACCATCGCAAAAGTTCTCGGCACTCCAAGTTTTGTTAACGAACATATTGCCAAAGCCGGTGAAATGTTCGGTTATGTCTTGACAAACGTGGTTTCTGCACTTGATCTTGACTTAATTATTTTATGTGGCGATGTAGTTAAATTTAACAATTATTATTTAAAAGCGGTTAGAGATGTATTAACTGAATGTTTGATTTATCCCCCTACTGTTCTGACTTCAGCTTTAGGAGACGATGTTGCACTGCACGGAGCCTATGCCGTTGGATTGGAACGCACTTTAGACAAAATCCCATAACAAAAACTTCTATCACTTTTCTTCGTCCATTGCCGTGAAAATAAAAAGCTACCTGATATTGCAAACAAAAAAAGCGGAACTGTCGCACATCATGATGCTACAGTCCCGCTTTTGACTTTAACCGCACTTTACAAGCAGGTGCAAAAAACTATTCGGCAGAAATTATGTACCTGTATACCGGTTGACCGCCCGGGATTACTATTGACTCAACGCTGGGAATAACTGTGTTTATTATGTTTGAAACCGTTTCGACCTCTACTCCTTTAGCACCTTCACCTGTGTAAATCGCGATAAACTCAGGGTTTAGACTCTTTAGCGACTCAGCGACTTCGGTCATCACGTTGTCAAACTTCGCGCCGTGTGAAGCCAGAGTATCATTTAAAAGTGCGAGATGAGAGCCTTTTTTTATCTTAGTGTTGTCAAAGACGGAGTTTCTTGCAGCAGTTGTGATAAGTGCTGTATGAATCTTCTCGGCAGCGACTGACATAAGGGAAGGTATCTTTTCAACATCACTTTCACCATCAATCGACAACATCGACGCAATACCTTGCGGAATACTGCGAGTCGGAATAACCACAACGCGTTTTTTAGTCAGTGGAACACACTGCTCTGCCGCTAAAATAATATTTTTATTATTCGGTAGCACAAAAACAGTGTCAGAGGGCGTTTCGAGAATTTTTTTCAAAATATCTTCTGTAGAGGGGTTCATGGTTTGACCGCCCGTGACAATGCGGTCAACGCCCAAATCACGGAACACTTCCTCAAGCCCTTTACCCGCGCAAACAGCAACAACGCCAAACGCTTTCATATCCTCAGGATTTATTACAGGAGGACCAACAGAGCCGTCAAGCTCGGAATGTTGCTCACGCATGTTTTCAATTTTAATCGACATCATTGCCCCATAGGTCAATGCCTCTGTGAGAACAACACCGGGGTCATTTGTATGCACATGAACCTTGATAATTT
>Ga0209755_10005953_pt1 | contig 13665 bp, 3 predicted proteins | sample TergutCo191P1_FD_187301 | JGI IMG/M metagenome (GOLD analysis project Ga0209755, IMG submission 187301) | Cornitermes sp. P1 segment gut microbial communities from Petit-Saut dam, French Guiana - Co191P1 (SPAdes) (version 2) | ecosystem: Host-associated > Arthropoda: Insects > Digestive system >... | reverse complement strand
AAATTAGCTGTTGTGAAGAAGTAAGTTCGGAAACCTACGAGTTTAGAACAGCGTCGCTGAGTAATGTAATACATGAAATAAATATTCTGGAATAAGAATCGCTCGAAGTACAAAATTGCGTCATCTCCGCCGTGAAGAGTAGGCATGGAGAAATGTCTGGGTGTATTACTGAATTACAGGACCTTCCACTCAGATGCCAAGGGAAACGTCTCCGTTTGGTAGTTAGCACCTTGCTTCGTATTCGGGGTGTATTAATTACCATATTAACCGTAAGTCCAGCAAACATGACGCTTGTCACACAATAAAACCAAGAAATACATTAATGTTAATATCGTAATTTTTTACACACAATTTGTCAGAACTCCGACTTGTTTCGATCTATCGTCATCGTCTTCAGGGAATTGCTTAACATCAATAAAGTATGTAGAAAAACGTGGATGGATTATTAAATACATTAAAATTTATGCATAAAATGTCTGCGGGTATAAAATTCCTTTATGGCAGCGTAGAACTGATCAATAATATGTTTTTAAAAGTACTCCATTGATCTTCAGTAACTCCCTGAAGATAGTCGAGATAGATCGTAACATGTCGGAGTTATGATAAATTGTGGCTAAAAATATTATTTTAACATCAGCGCATTTGTTGGTTTTATTGTTTGAATTATCTATTAATGCACAGACAGGAATAATCCTAAAATGACACGTCTTTGATTTTGTAACTTGCTGCTGCTCAATACTGTGACCGGCATTTTAAATCTAGAAAAATATGTGAAATTTCAGGCTTTCGCAGGGATATATTTGAGGCCTTCGCTCTTCTGGAATATTACGTGGCGTAGGTTGGTAGTTACCGACGTTTCGGGACAACCTATCAGTCTCATCTTCAAGGGTCAAGCACTGTTGTGGGGAAGGGGGGTTGCGAATGATGCGGCCGCCTTGGGCGGCAAAGTGAATATGTCAAATGAAGTTTGATTTTCTGCACCCAACAGATTTTAAACTATTCAGCCAAGGAAAAGTAAATTCAATGAATTAAACATGATTTTTTTAAAGTTTATAATTTCCGTTAGGGGCAGCCTGTGTGATTACTCGCTCTGGGCGCCAAAAAAACTTAGTTGTGCTACTGTTTGTCCTTGTGCTTAAGCACAGTGTCATGAAGACGTAAGAGGTATGGCAATAAAGTCTCGCACATTGCTAGAAGTAAAATGCCAAGAGGGAAGCCTACCCATAGAACCATAGTAAACTGGGTAAAATATTTTCTTATTAAGTTTTTGCATTAAAATATAAACATACTTCAATATCTTGCCAGTTTAAATATTTTCATGGTAGCACATCTGGAGGAGAAGAGAACTGTTTAGGTGGAAGTACATTAATGTGGATCTTAAAGAAATGGGATAGGTCATAGGCTGCATTAATCTTATTCAGGAGAGGGATAAGTGGCAAGCTTGTGAACACAATAATGAATTTTTCACGTATTATGAAGGACTGTTACATCATGAAGTTGGTTGGAGCCAGTATATGGCTACTGCATACTATGCAGCTGCATGGGGCAGGGTTGGTTGCATTTTAGATTTTGTATCAAACATATTTTGTATGTAAATTCTTACACTGCTGTATCTGCCTTGTTATATTGCCCAGTGCACAGTACTTGATTCTGTGCATAGATTAATACATTTTAATTACACTGAATGAATTCTTTCTCTTTCAGAGTATAGTTGATGGATTTGATCCTGATAAGTTTCGAAGGGCCAATAAGAAGGTATGCATAATGCCATCTTTCTGGAGTATTTCATCTTTCATCAGAAATTGCTCAAGTTTTCCCTGGTAGCACTTATGACCAGAAGTGCACGAGAAGTTGGTGATGTATCTTTCAGATATAAGAGTTGTTAACAAGTGCTATCTAAAACTAAATGTACACTGGTTTCTGTTATTCCCACAGTTTACTCCATCACTCACTCATACTTTGCATTTTGAAGGTTCCAATTTTTATTGTGGACATGGAATCTTCATGTTTGCACTGTGCATCAATGATAAACAAACACTTTATTATCCAACTAATGCACAATATATAATATGTAGATACATTTAAAATTATAAAATGTTCAAAAGTGCTCCAACATGTTTCAGATCACAGAGGATCCATCATCAGGGAGCCATGTACAGTGCTTGGCTCCCTGATCATGAATCCTCTGTGATCCGAAACATATTGGAGCACTTCTAAATATTTTATAATTTTAATTGTATCTACATATTATATATTGTGCATTAGTTGGGTAATAAAGTGTTTGATTGTGGATGTAGAGCTCAAATTTACTAGATGTCAATTTGTCTTGGTTTTATTCATTTCCTTCATATAAATATTGGGATATTTCATGACTGCCCTTGGAATACCTTGACAGTAGGATAATATTAAAACAGTACTTTAAAGAAATAGGTTGGGAGGGAGTGGAATGGATTAATCAGGATAGATATTAGTGCTGGGCTGTTGTGAACACTAATGAAGGTTTACGTTCTATAAAATGGGGTGGGGGGAAAATTTCTTGACTGGCTAATGAACATCTAGCTTCTCAAGAAGTCTCCACTTCATTGCATAAGTGTTCTGGACATGTAATCCACTTAAAACTGTTCATATACCTTGTAAAAAAGAGAATTTTGCATTTAGAATTATAAATTGAGGTAGTTCAACTATTTCATGACATATATAAATTCTATATTCGTGGTTCTGTGCATCATAATTCTAGGTTGAAGAAATCCAATAAGATGCAACAGTATGCAGATATTTATTTACTGCTAAATTGCTCTACATGTTTCGGGCATCCATCGCGCCCATCATCAGGAGTACATAAAACTGTATTTGCAGCTTCTGGTACAGATCATACTATCTGGGGAGCAATCTTCCTCAAACGTGAACAATTAAGGACTCCTTAATTGGTCACATTTGATCTGTTCCAGAGGCTGCATCTACAGTTTTATGGACTCCTGATGATGGGCACGATGGACGCCCAAAACACGTAGAGTAATTTAGCAGTAAATAAATATCTGCATACTGTTGCATATCGTTGGATTTCTTCAACTATATATAAATTTCCCTTCTGTTACAGAGAGAATGAATGCACTCTGCATCCATTACAGGGTCCATCCAGTTAATACTCTGTAGGGAAATAATAGCTGTTTGTTGTGAGAATCATATGAAACACTTAAATACAGTTTTTGGGCAAAATGCAGAATTTCTTAATGGCTCAGTAGTTAGTATGGGTAACAGCCACTGTGCTTTATATAGTTAATAACATGACTACATTGCATATTACATAATTTGTGCACATCACTGTAGGATGTTTAAATCAATAAGGATGTGGTGTAGCACACACTGGGACCCTAAGAAAGGCATAAATTATTTTTATAAGAAGCCCTTAGTAGAAAAGATCATATGGGAGCCCTACGTAGGTAAGGGAATAATATTGCAGTAGAGCTTAGACAGATGTAGACAGTAACATGGAAGAAAAGAAGAAAACGATCATGACCAAGTGTATGTACGCACATAGTCTGCTACTATCACAGCATGTGCTTAGGAAGACTGATGAATACTGTGATTAGGTTCTCGTCGGGAGAGCCATTTTCTGAATTAATGTTCAAACTGTAATCTCATGTACACAGATCCTAGCACTATACTGCCAAGTTCATGTAGAATACTTGGAAGAATTCTGATTGCATGCCAACTTAATATCTTGCAGTTTATCTTATTGGAAAATTATTACATCTTTTAAGAATATTTTCATCTAATACTTCATATTGGTAGTGCTGTAGTACTATCAGTAACAGTGTGTATTATTGTTAAATCTCCCTTATACATATACAAATATTCATTTCAGGATGCATCAGGTGATGAGAATAAATCATCCGTTTCATTGTAAGTATGATGCATGATTTCACGTACATTATATAAGTAACTGTAACAAAAAGATTTTTACATGGAACATATAACTTTTGGGACTAATGGCAAAGAGTGTAGCATGTTAATTTTGTGGTATTATTAAAACATTTACATCCTATTTACTCACAAAAACCATGAAGGACAGTCATATGGAACTAATATTTAACAGTGGATGTACCAATGCAGTTATAATTTGTACCTGAATTTGCACTTTGCCATTAATATTAAGCAAGGAAAGTGTCTTTAAAGTATGATACACACATGGATTGTCACAACAAGTAACATTATGATTTCCATTATTCACTGCTGCAAACTTAAACTCAAAGCCTAACCTGCATTGATATGGCATACAAAGTGTATGGAATATGCTCATTAGAAACATGGCAGCATTATTTGTGGAAGTTGTACAGATATGACAATGAAATGAACATAAGTATGGGCATTTCATTAGGGTGTGGACAAAGGTAATTGTCTTTCTCATTTTTTTAAAGGCAAAGATTTGTTGAATTATTATTTTATTTTATTTTTTATCGTTGTACCATGCATTTTGATACCTATAAAGTTCATACACCAACAAATGCACTCTTTCTTAAACTTGACAAAGTTTTAAAATTTACATTAAAACTCACTTTGACTTGCTCCAACATGTTTCGGTCTATGACCATCATCAGGGAGCCTTCACCAGAGCTCTAGTACAGGTTCTCTGATGATGGTCGTAGACCGAAACATGTACGAGCAATCGTACACCAACAAATGCACTCTTTATTAAACTTGACAAAGTTTAATAAAGAGCACATTTGTTGGTGTATGAACTTTATTTGATGAATACTTGGTCATAAAGTACATTATTTTAGTTCATCAAACAAACTACAGAAACTAAAAACTTAGCCAAACTTATTAACAGCTAAACTGTCCTTAAAAATTCAGACTTAAAAATGAGGCACAAAATACCAAATTTTGAGTCATGACTCCCCTGTAGACATACACAAACCTTTAGACATGAATCACATGCTTCATATCTGAAGGGGATTATTTGGACAAAGACTCGCTGGGAAGGATGCATTTTCTTCCACATATTTTAGTCATTACTATGTATGCACATGAAAGTAATTTATGGTGGGAACTGTATGTAAGAAATTACATTCAACTGAGACGAAGTCTATAAGGTACATAATTATGGACTGGGGAATATTTATTAAGTATGAGATAAAATAAAGATTGTAGGCGTTGTTTGTCTGCACATGTACATGTGCATGCATGTTTCTTGTTTGGGCTAGAATTTGACAATTTGTAGTGGAAATTCAGTTGTTAATTTGTATTACTTATTAATATTTACATATTTATTTATGTTCAGGGCAGAAAATATCATGGTGCTGCACTCAAACAATGTTCCCGACTATGACCTCTCAGAGCAACAGATCTTGGACAGCATTGAGAAGGAGTTCGTGTCCTGACAAAAAATATAAAATTCTACTTTGAGAGATTTGAGACTGTCATTACAGTGACCGTGGACTGCGCTGAGAGATGCAACACCAGGCTACAAAGTGACACTTCCAAGGAGACAGTAGTAGAATCATAAAATTCTGTTCGTCCAACTGTCACCAAGAATACTGAATCAGGAAAAGATGTATGCTCTCACAAGAGGAGCCATTACATGTGTATTTAAACTGATATCTGCATTATCACCTGTAGAACAAAGTCTGTAAAGTAGATCAGTCTACACAATAAGACCAACAAATGCATTTATGTGAAAAGTGTTATTCATTACTGATATATTTCAACTACTGTTGTGGTCATCATCAGGGTAATATAAGAGATTACAGTTAGTACCTTGGGCACATGGTGGCGCAGTTGGTTGAGGAACTGCGCTACAAGCCAGAAGGTCATGGGTTTGATTCCTGATGGTGTAATTGGAATTTTTCATTGACATATAATCCTTCTGTCTGTACTATGGCCCTGAGGTTGACTCAGCTTCTAACAGAAATGAGTGCCAGGAATATTTCCTAGCGGGTAATGGCGGCCGGTGTGTAGGGCTGACAACCTTACCATCTTCACGTGCTGATTGTCTTGAAATCTGAGAGCCTCAGCCTCCTGGAACCCTCAAGGCCTGTTCAGGCCTGTGATGGGATTGCTGTACCCTTTACAGTGTGCCTACTTGTAATCTTGCATATTACACTGATGATGACCGCAACAGCAATTGAAACATCATGTTACATCTGGCACCAAGTCTGGTCTATGCTTCCGTCCTTAGAAGTTTTTATGCATCTGGTATAGTTCAGAGGGCTTGAATGGGTATAAGAATGGATATTTGTTATATGGTTGTAGTATTTATTTTCTTTCTACACTTTTCATACCTGTCAGTATAATATCACTTTACAGGTAGTGACAGCCCATACTCATTTAATTACACTCAGGTGCTACCAAAACACAGTTTTTTTCATATGACAAATAGAGTGTAAGTCTGATAATGGGAGGACAGATACAACCCTGTTGCTGCACTTTTGTCCAGACCATTTATACCCCTCCGTGATCTACTCTACTCATGATCACATGATCACAAATTCACAGTGACTGCAGGTTAGGACAGTTGGTTCATATGAAAATCATTCTCAATCAAATATACTTTACACAGCAAAATTTATTTCAATAAATACATTGCACACGTAATTGTTAGAAACAGGAAAGTGAAAACCCACTCTTCAGGAACAAAAAAGAATCAGATGTCATAAAACCAAGAAGATACAACAGAAAAATTCAAAAAGATCCTTCAGAATTGTCACCAACACAATATTAATGTTTTTTTTATGTGGCAGGTAATTTAAAATGTGCCAAATGTACCAATGATCCATTGCTCCTTTTTTGTACTTTTAAAGCTATATTTTGGGATCATTTGTATACACATTACTAATTACCATACGCTCATAGATAAAAGTTAACATCTTAATAATATCATTAGAGCCATTTTAGGCAATCAAAGTTCTGTGTGTGACCTATCACATGAAGTATCCAGAATTTTTAAGTTACTAGATTCAGGTGAATAACAGTGCTGAGATATACTCATAACTTCATAACCGTGCTGAGCTAAAATATTACAAGTTCAGCTTAACTGTACGTGCTCAGAGTACAAACATATAAAACTCTAAAACACATATTTAGTTCCTTTCAATCTGGGGAACCTCCGTATTTTTCCATGCCATAAATAAAAAAAAAAACCTTAGAGGCTGGTTTTAAAATACATAGGGCAGTCAAAAAGTTTCTGGAATTCCCCTGCAGACAGAGAATGAGAGGTAAGATAATGCATGCAGTGATGTGGTGGGGAGCTTAGCATGTCTGCTCGCAGTTGCAACAGGTGTGGACAGGTTTCGGCGTGCAGTGTCATTAGTGTTCCATTTTAGTTAGATGTGAGTGTTAGTCATTCAGTGCAATGTCGCGGTTTGAACAGCATGCAAACATCAAGTTCATGTGCAGGTGGGGAAAATCTGCTTCAGAGATGCTATTGGCCCTGCAGCAAGTTTACGGTGATACTGCACTAAAGAAATCCGCAGGTTTCCCGGTTTAAGAGTGGACAGGAGATGCTGGAGGATAACCAGGGCAGCAGGAGGCCTTCGACATCCAGAACCGAAGAAATGATTGAAAAAGTGCAACAACTGATTCAATGTGATCGAAGAATGACCATTGTGGAGTTGGAACAAGAAGTTGGCATCTCTCATGGATCCATTCATGTGATTCTGTCCAACAATTTTAAGGTGAGATGTGTCAGTGCGAAATTTGTTCCGAGGCAGCTGACCACGGACCAGATGGAATGTCACATGATGGTCGCTGGAGATCTGTTTGAGAAAAGTACGCAGTACCCAATGTTTCTCACAAAGATCATTACTGGTGATGAGTCATGGGTGTTCGCCTAGGACTTGGAGACAAAGATGCAGTCACCAGAGTGGCACACAGCGTCATCTCCCTGACCAAAAAAATTATGCATCAAATCCAAGGAAAAAGTTATGCTTATGGCATTTTGTGACCTCAATGGTGTGGTGCACCATGAGTTCGTACCACCTGGACAGACTGTTAATGGTCATTTCTAAGTGCAAATTTTTCAGAGGTTGCGAGAGGCAGTTCGGAGGAAATGGCATGACAAGTGACAGGGAGGGTGGTTTCTGCATCATGATAATGCACCGAACCACACATCGCTTGTGCAGCAATTCTTCGCCGAGAAAAGCATTCCTGTCATCACCCAACCACTGTACTCTCCAGATCTCACGCCAAGTGACTTTTAGCTCTTCCCTACTCTGAAAATGGGTCTCAAGGGGACGCGTTTCACAACCATGGAGGACATCAAATAGAATGTGAAGGCCGAACTCCGGAAGATTCCAAAAGAAGCCTTCCACCGGTGCTTCCAACAATGGCAGGATTGATAGAGCAAGTGTGTGTGTGTGTGTGTGTGTGTGTGTGTGTGTGTGTGTGTGTGTGCGCGCGCGCGCGCGCGCGTGCGTGCACAAGGACCCTGCTTTGAAGTGATTAGGTAAGCTTCATATGTCCTACCATTACAGTGCTATACCACAATTCCAGGAACTTTTTGACTGCCCCTCATAACTGTATTTTTGGAATAAATTTTGTGCCAATCCTGGAAATAAAAACTTTCTGGTTTACATTTTTTTCAATTAGTATAATTACAGTTCAAAACCAAAGACTTTTAATTGCAAATTTCATTCTTAGGACTGAACACATTTGACTAAACATCACATAGGCCCCTATATAACCGCATACAAATGAAGGATTCACTAAAATAAATGTAATCAATCTTTCAAACTTAGAGATGACAGATTCTCCACACAATTTTATGGCATCCTACAACTTCTTTTGGGCATATGCAATTACATTCAGTTCAAATTTTCAGTATTAATGCTTTTGAGGAAATTATTCGGAATGGCAGACATAGCAAACATGATTATTGAACTTTCTTCTCTACTGGACCAGACAGTGCAGTCCTAAATTTATCCACTATGTCTGTAAATATCAAGGTTCCAGAAAATACCAAGAATGTTCCAAGCCAATGCATGAAGGTGAATTCATTCTTGAAGTACACAATAGAAAAGAGCAGACTAACAAATTTCCGAAGTGTAACAACCAATGTAACAGTGAGTGATGTGCACTCAGTTGTTAGGATATAAACTGAGTTGATACATATACATCTGCAAAACTGTTAAGAAAATTATATCTGTTATACATTATTTCCGTTTAGAAACACTGCATCATATTCAGAGATTCATGAAGCTGGAAGTTGAGTTTTAAACAGAAAATAAATTACCCATAATTAAATATAAACAGGAAGAAGATTTGCTCATATTTAATGGACCCCTTAACATAATGTGCCCTCAAATTTGAAACCTAAACAGAAGTTAAGAAAAAACTAGTTCACATGGTACTTAAGGAAATTATTGAACAGTTTTTAAAAACAGTAAACAACTATAGCCTATAAATGTTTCATTAGATTTTTTTCATGTCAGTTCTACAAAATTTGCTAGAAAGTTCATATTCTGTATGCTAGACAGCATTAGTAATAAACAGTCTTTACAGAGGCAACAGTGCACAGAACAGTAGTATGGTTACATGATACACACACTACCTACATGATACATTCATAAGAAAAATGTGACAAACTGGGAAATTGTGAGACAAGTAATTTGTCAATGGGGAGCACAGCCTGAGCCATGCTGTTCTGTTCCCATATATGGTAACACTGCGTTTAACCCCAGGCTTCACTTTCTGTGGTTGCAGCTGTGGTCAGTCACCTTCAGATAAATATAACTGAACGTACAGTGGTGATTGAAACTCCAATTTACCAGCATTCATTTTTAATGAGAACCGTTGATATTATTTTTTTCACGTCTGTAGTGTTTACCAATTATTATTGTTGGCAGGTAACAAAGAGACAGAAGAAATGTTCAGTATTTAGAACACAGCATTAAAAGTAATAAACATAATTTAAGTTGCCTGGTCACAATTACAATTACATTTTACATTATGGAAGAAGCAAGTAAACTAATTTCATTAAACAGTGACCTTTTTATGCTACTTCTATGAAAACAGCAACAAAAATAAATGTGACACTGTAATACAACCTCATGTTTTGGTGTTACAGAGTTCAAACATGCACATTATATCTGGATATATATGGTAAATTTGTGAGAAAATATATGAGAATTAACCAGAATGATATGCTGTCATACTTCTGACTTGCCCTGATGAGGAAGGAAGTATCAAACAGAATGTCACAAACAAATATAATACAATCTCTCTAGGTCACCTAGTGAACTGACCCACAAACAAAAGTTTAATTGGAAAATGATGCAGTAAACTTACACACTGATTGTTCAAAACATTATGAAAGGATACTGTGTGAGAACATTGCCAGCTAGGTAGAGGTAGAGTTTTGGTATTCCTATTCCAATGACAGGCATTGTCACAGGTGCACTTTGAGCAAATGAAATTAGATGAGAATAGATACTGTCATACAGAATAAGGAATCCAGGCAGTGGAAGCAGATGCTGAAACAAAAAAAGGCTTTTAAATAATATAACATCTACTGAAGAAAATTTGTGTTACCACTTTGCAACCCGGAGTTTATTCCTCACACAAGTTTGGACATTGAATACTATTACACAGTGGAGAGCAAATAACTTACAACGCAAGAATCAGCCACATTATTTGCCTTGTAGAATAAAAAACCTCATGGACCTTAATCCTAGTGACTGCCTGTCATTGTAGTGGCTTTTAATTTTCACCACCATGCAGGATATTTCTTGGTACCTCTGTAAGTTTGCAACTGTGGCCTCTTTTGCTAACTGGATTCACATTCCTTCAAAAGGACTTTAATTCTGGGGAACTAGTACGAAAGAGGTCAGAGGAGTAAGATAACAAATTTTTTGAGAAGACTTGAATCACATGATTACATTAAATGGCAGCAGATGCATATAGAGTAGAATTCTGATTCAAGATTTTCCCAAATATTAGGTTAATGTTTTGTAGTCCTGGCTAAAATCCCATATAAATCATGTGTATTTTTCCTCGAGTTTGAGTTTTATTGCATTTTAAGCATAAACATTTGGCCCCTACATCATTTGAAGCCTCAGTTTACCTTCTGTGTTTACAACTTTAAGTTTGGATTACATAAATAATGTCATTACAATGAATAATGGAGGTGGGGTAGTGTCAGAATTTACTGTGAACTATTGTATCAGTGTGCTATCAATTATTAAGAGTCGCACAGACTCTGATGAAAATAATGAGGAGGTAAGAGTGGAAGATTGAAGGAAGATAATTTCAAATTCAGCAATTAAGTTTTCAGATTTTGTGAATGCAGACAATACTATTGTGACAAAGGCCACCATAAATGTAGAGGAACTCTGGAGAGCTACTCTTTTTCAATTTGGAGAGAGGGAGAGTTAATCTTCCTTCATCACACATAACCAACAAAGCAGCCATCAGTCCCCAGTTCTAAAAAGTACTATCTCAGGTACAAATGCATACAACTCATTTTGTATTTACACCCATGTAGTGTTTCACTGTTGTAAATGCAGTCGAGTTTTGTAACACCTACATATTATTTTCTTTGTAAATTTGCTGACAGAAAATGGACTCTCAGAATGTCTTGTGCACTGAAACCCTCATATTACTCTATTTCTCAAGTTTCTTCTTTCATCTCGTGACATGAATGAAAGTGTAAAATGAACTGCAGAAAAAGTGAAGGTGATCAAAGCAGGAAAAGTGAGGTGGCTGGGACAAATCTCTATAATGAAGGAGCAAGACCCTTGCAGGAAGATAACATTCCATAAACCAGAGGGTATTGATTAGTAAACAAACCTCTTATTAGGTGACTGGATTCAGAAGGAAAAGATCTCAAGATAATGGGCATTAGAAACAATGGCAAAAGTTGCAGGATTGGGACCAATGGCAGGCAGGCAATACTAGAAAAGGCCAAGTTTCATGAAGGACTGTACTGCCAATAGAGGTACAAGAAGGAGGAGTAAGACTGAAGGACTGAAGAAACTCATAAGGTTTAATTGTGACACAATCCCCATTTAAGATTTTTCTAAGTTTAAGGTACAAACAGCTTGTCCCCAAGACAAACCTTACATGGGGGTTCAACTGTGTTCGTACTATTTTTCAACAGTTGTCTGTTAAGGGAGTGTCCCCACTGTGTGATAAGATTATCCATACCATTGCAGTAAGTCTGGGCCAGTGATGTACTTTGCAGTGAACATCAACAAATGCCTCAGAGTGCCCTCCACGAAGACACTGATTTCAAGGCCCACACAAATGGAACTTGTAGGGGGTAACATGTAGGATGGATTTTCCAGTACCAACTGATTGTTACCTTACTTCATGACCACCCCTTATAGTAACCAGAAGGGGCTCAATTTGGAGATGGGGTCTGAGGAATTGCAGTTAAAGCATTCTTGGTCAGATTTGCCTGTACCTACAAATGCTGAATAGCTTGTGCATTGTTGTGGTAAATCACACAATTTTTAGATTCTCACAAATCAGGAGGGTTTCATAGAGCAGAATTTCTTGCATGTGGCAAAGAATGTTGCTGCACATTGTGTGGCAGATATTATTCTCATCCAGAATAAACTTCCTGTCCGTGAGTCATGCTCCAGTGATTGCCAGGCCTCCACAATTCCTACACTGAACTTACTCAAGGCCTTGTCCCTGTAGGCTTCTCTTGTCATGTAACAAGTCTTTAATAATGTCTTGCGCATGGCATACATAAAACTGCTCTCATATTGCTATACACCAGAAAACAAAATTATGACTAACAAAACTTTCAGAACTGAAGAGACTGATTGGGTGATTTCCATGCTATTTGTAAACTTACTGAGTGTATACACTAGCGTGATCTAAACCATGACTTTTGTTACATACAATATTGTGACAAAAGTTATGTGGAAGAGGAGAAGGTGAGGAAGAAGTGATTACCATGTGAGAACATGAAACATCAGTGCTGAGTGATGTGCCATACTGATATATTTCTAAAAACATTAGCTGTGCATAGTACTTACTGTGTAATACAGAGATTCTCTGGGATGCTTGCCATATCTTCCATACAACACTTCTTGATATATACCCATTCTTGCTGATACAAAGAGTGCAACTGTTAAGAGCAAAATACCTGTGAAAAAAAGAGAAAAGGATGTATTGCAACTAAAGTTTGGTACACTCTGAGACACCACATATTTTAATTTTGGTAAAAGCAGTAAAAACCTGAAGCTTGTGAGACCTGATCTTGAGTCAGTTCAATGCAATTATGGCCTCATAACCTATTCCTCAAAGACTCTTTTAATGTAATTCACTCCTTTTTTGGCTCACAAATTGGCCATCTTGCATGAGATATCAGCATCAAAATTCTGTAAGCTCTATAATATTGCCTGCATAATGCTAATGATAAACCAAATAAGTAAATGGCTGCCTGGCTGGCTATTGAAAGGCACCTCTTAGCCAAGTCCAAAACATTAACAGCTATGCAAGTTGCTTGATGCTACACTGAAGGGTTAAGGTAGTAACACGACAGAATGAATATTCATAACTTCCATAATCTGAACAGAGCAAATATCACTGCACAATAAAATACCTTGAATTTATACTGAACCATGCAGTGCATGGTGTATATCAGCATTACAGTATGAAGTCTAAAATATCACTAGTGTGTGTGTGTGTGTGTGTGTGTGTGTGTGAACTACAATT
>Ga0209755_10005952_pt1 | contig 13667 bp, 7 predicted proteins | sample TergutCo191P1_FD_187301 | JGI IMG/M metagenome (GOLD analysis project Ga0209755, IMG submission 187301) | Cornitermes sp. P1 segment gut microbial communities from Petit-Saut dam, French Guiana - Co191P1 (SPAdes) (version 2) | ecosystem: Host-associated > Arthropoda: Insects > Digestive system >... | reverse complement strand
CTATTTAAAGCATTCTGTGGGTATTTTTAGTGTTAACATGTCCTGTGCTTATTCAGTAAAGACCTCTCGTGCTACATGATTCAAGATATGTTGGCTACATATGGATCACGGATACCAAGATCACCGATTGAACTGTAAAAACATACAACTGCCCTTATTACAATATCGGTTTTGGTTGACAACTTTCACCTCGTTTGGGAGAGGGGAGAAGCTCGTGAGTTGTCGCATCGTCTGCGTCGTGCTGCTTGTATGGGTGGGGAAAGCGCTTGTGTCAAACGGGAGCAAATTAAAGCGTCAGGCGGTTCCACATGTCAGGAAACGAAGAACTGGATAAAGTACATGACGTACGCTTCGTGCTGCTTCGGATACGCGTTACTTTTGTCTGTGTGCCATTTAAGACCAGTGGAACATGGAGTGCAAAGATAATTGGTTGACTACGGCAGTGATTCAAAATAGCATGGCGTCCAATTTCTTGGCACCTGTAAAGACAGATCAACAAATATATGAAAATTCCATGCTAGAGGATGATCCGAACGCCAATTCAGCTGTAACTCACGAAGAAAAAATTAAACCAAGATGGGGTCCTCATCACAAAGGAGCTCAGGAGCTAGCAAATCTTTACAGCAAAGGTGAGATTTTTGTTCAGTTTTAATCTCGATCGTCGGATTCATCTTCGGCAAATGTACTACTGCATTATATTCCTGTAATTCATATTGGGTGAAGTTACGAAGTATGTAGTAATGCAGCGAACGCACGCGTACGTCAATCCCTTGCTGCATTCTGTGATTCCTAGGCTTGTTTTAACACGCCCACTGTGCCGGCAGAAGGATGTGTTCACGCCCATTTTCATTGCCGGCTGACGAGCACAAAGCTTTTGAGACTGTCGTTCTGCAGAGGACCACAGTTTTATTTTTTGGAGAACTGGTTGGAAGTTTTAACATTTCTGTTTACAACTGAAATACCTGGCACATTTATTGTGAAGTTATGTACAGCCGTTTCAGCATCTTAATTTAATGGTATTATTTGATTCTTCTCCAGCAGCACGTTTTCACAGATCGACACGCCTTTTGAGGGTTTCATGGCCACTTTAAGTTTCACGCTGCAGTAAGACCACTCTTTAAGTTTCTCTTTATCCATTTGTTGATAAAAAAAAATTATTTCAACAGTCCATTACAAGTATTTTGATTTTAGCCCTCTTCAGAGTTAACAGAACTGTTCTCTGAACATTTATGTTTTTCCAACTAAGCATGTTATGCCATCAGTGCAGTATTTCTGAATAGTAAATAGTTCCAAAGAAGCCTGCACTTGAAACTTTCAATTAAGCATGACATGTGCTGTAATTTTCTTCTGACAGTAATAAAGCATTCCATCTACAGAATAAAGTTATTAGCATTATTGCGCTGCCTCAGGAAAGAGTGTCATATGAGAATATTATTTGTAAGGTTGCATTACCCATAGCCAGAAAGTATTTATTGGCGCTCATAACATTTATAATTGACAAAGTAGAAGTGTTCCAGACAAGCACAGTGGTTTATGCAGTCTGTACAAGACACAAGCACAATTTTCACAGACCAGTTGCTAATCTGTGGAGTCTGTTGTGCTGAAAGAAAACAATGCATCTTCTTCCTGTGCAGTGTCAGCTGTTTACAATAATGCTGCCAGAATTCCTTTTGATGTACCTCATGCTTTGTTGATAATTTTTTACTGCTGAGAAATGTTTGACTCTATGAGATTTGAGGTTTTTATGGTAATGAATTTAAAGACTTATCAAGACTTAGGTTCAGCAACTGCTCTTCAGTTATAATTGCAGTTTTATTCAGTGATGTAAATTACCAGATCCAGTGAAGAGTCTTGTTAGTTTGTAACACCATGTAGTTGGGTAAATATGTATCTGCATGTTGGAGAAACGTGTCTTTGTCTTCATCGTAGATGATGGGGTGACTGGCTACCAATCCACATGGTATTACATTAGAGAAGACTAATCTTTTATTGACACATATGATAACCTCAAATTTAAGTGGGTAAATTGTTATGAATGATAGCCCACTGTAGTTACTAAGTCAGTTTTAACATTTTTTATGTATATTTACATTAGTTAATTCCTTTTTTGCTTTGGAAGTTCATCCTGTAGAACTGTAGAACAAATAACATTTGTTGATTGCAGGTCATAATATTTTACCTCCCTCTTGAATCATTTCTGCTTGAAGGGAACACTACTTGGTAATTTAAATATTTTCAATTTTTCAGCAGCAAATAAGCCTAAAAAGAATGAAGCTGAAGTGTACTGAGTGCAGTTCAGGTGCCTGACATAATTTACTCCATTCACATTTAATAGTTATGTGATGCAAGTTTTCCTAATGGCTTGTTTTCAGCTGAAGTTGCAAATGGGTGGTGATAAGACATCTTTTTTTTAGACCATTCTAAATAGGAAATTCTGTTGACATGTACCCACACAGATGGTACTGTAACTTTTGTTTAAAGAGAGTGTAATTAAACCTCACTAGTTATTTGTTCCTGAATAGTGTACAGGACTTCTCTGCTGAGTCATAGGCTTTGTTAAACTCTACAAATAGCTGATCTTCTGTCTTGTACTGCCAGATTTATCCAGTATTTGATACATACAGAATGTTCATTACTACTTTATCTCACAGATTAACCCAGTAAGTTCAATATGTACACAGTTTGCCTTCAGAAAAGTTTGCTGGGTTAAATTTTGTATGTAGTTGATGGAAGATAATGCATATCAGTAACTGCTACAGTCATGTTGCCTTCCTGGCATTTAGAATTATGAGGTGGCTCATACATTTTTGGAAAATTTGTCGATCCTTAGACTGCATGAAATAAAATTATAAAATGTGACTTTCATTAAGAGACTCAACTTTTCATCTTAAATGTCTTCTGACATGATGCAAATTATACAAACTACAATGGAAATTAAATTTATGCCTCTTATTTTTTGAAAGTGTATTATTACTGTATGGTTGTTTCTATCCTGATCTTATGTAGTGGGAAATAAGGAATGTGAAATACATTGTGCACATATCTTTTTAAGGTTATGCAAAAAAATGAGTAAAATTGTACATTTTTGTAAAGAACATTACTTAAACCTCCTGTTGGTTTTGGGTAAAGTGCTGTTGTAATTGCAGATGAAGTATGTTTGCATTAAATATCAGTTTGTTTTGATTGATTATTGAATTAAGTAAAATTGCAGTTTTCAAGAAACAGGTGATGTCTGTACTGTGTTTGTTAAATACAATATTTGTGTGAACCCGTAATTTTTAGAATCCATTACACTATTAGAATAGTATGGTAAAGTTAAAGTTGTCCATATGCTCAATTAAGTATGGCACCAAGAAGGTGTATGGTAAATAGGAGATACAGTTTCATACACTCTTATCTTTGGCACTAGATGGAGGTGAATGGTCACCTAAATGCCCTGGGTGCTTTACCCCTGAGGAAAACACTGGTAGGATATGAGGCAGTGTAGGCTGAAGAGCCAGTCTGGACGTAGTGGTGAGGATAACCTCTGCCCTGATGGAAATCAAATCCTGATTTCATGTTTGTCCAGCTCAAGTTGAAGCCAGTATAGTAATGGATTAAAATTAGGGTTGTTAGTTCTTTTATTTAAGATGTGGAGCATGTTTTCTTTTGTATGAGAGGTTTAACAAATGTTCTGATTATGGAATCAAAACCAGAGCCTATCGTTGGGCATGATTCTGAATTCTTTTATTCCTGCTATGCTGCAGCTTTACATCAGAACTTGAGACTCCAGGATGCAGGCATAGGTAGCATGAAACTGCCTATTTGACTGTCAGTACCATACTGCCATCACCTCGCAAGTTTACTAGATTTTCTGCAGTCACACTTACAAGGAAGTGTATGACTCCCCAGTAACTAAGGCCTGCTGGTTATTATCTCTACTCACCAAAGGTGGGTCTTATATTGACAGAGTCAAAGGGAAAGTTTAACTTAACCATTAAACAAGAAGTGGAATGGGATAGGGCTGTTACAGCAGTTGAACACACATTATTTACATTCAAAACTATGGACATATGGTTACATATTAGTTATAACTCTGCAGCTGACTGATACAGGAAACAGTGTTATACCCTATCTCGATCTCCAGTCCTTCCTTATCTATTCTCATTACTGGTAGCTTGATTTGTTTATACTCTTGTACCTAAAATAGATCTCCAGCTACTTAAAAGAGGGCTCTTTCTGTCTTCATTGTCCTGGATGTTACATCTACTTTAAGTTCTGCATGTCTTGGAGGAGCATTCTGGTTGCATTTTAACAGCTGAAAAGTCAGACTTGGCTAGTCTTACAAGATCATACTGAAATCAGGACACCCACAAGTAACCATTGTCTGAGTGCTGGTCCTGAGTCAGAGTGGTTATTGTTCATAATTAGGCAAGTGTAGCATTTCTTGCTTTTACTGAATAAGTCTATTGCAACTTTATGGCTTATGCTAGCTGTAGCATTGGAAGTTCAGTTTGGATAATAACAACCAAATTTCCCCAATTCTAATTTAATATGATTTTCATATCCTCTGTCTCTCAAGTCACTGCTTTTGAAAGTGTTTCCAATCAAAATTTTGTATTAATTTGTTGTTTACCCCCATACAGACCACATGTCCAGACATCTCCACTTGATTTAATTGCACATGACTGGTAGTATATATGTGTAAGTTGTGAAATTTTTAAATTAATATTGTAACAAATCATCATTATTGGCACAACAGCTCCTTTTGAGCCAAGACCTACTTCAGAAGCTTCTGAAAGCTGTCCCTATTCCTTGCAGCACTCCTCCAATTTCTCTGCCCCAGCTTCCTGGCATCTTCCATCACACCATCTTCCCTTCTTAGTTTTGGCCTGCCCCTTTGTCATCTTCCTTCTATCATTGCAACAAGAACTCTTCTTGTAGAGCTCTGTTCCTCCATATGAATAGCATGTCCTGCCCATTTTAATCAATTAATTTTAAGTTTTAAGTAGTAACAAATAGCAGTTAAAAATAGCCTGCACATGGAGAATTATATTTTTTCTCTCTCATCATAGCAGGGTTGTTACAATGTGGAACTTCATCCTGAGAAGCACTATTGACAGTGAGGTTTGCAATTAAAATAGAGGATAGAGACAACCTGTTAAAATACATTCATAATTACTCATTTTTGGGCACAAAATGTTACGTGGAAATTGAGGTTCTAACAGTGGTGCCTGTGAGGTGTACTGTCTTCTGGGGTGTGATGTTATGTAGTAAAAGTTAAATGAGTCCCATTACAGGCCCGAGGTGCCCAGAGGGTTCCAGGATGTTAAGGTTTCCAGATTACATGACAGTGGCCCAGGATGGTGGTAAGGTTGTCAGCCATATGCACCGACTGCTTTTACCCCCAGGAAATACTACTGGTACTCATTTCTGTTACACACTGAGTTGACCCCAGGGCCATAGTGCAATCAGAAGGATTATGTCAATAAAAAATTCCAATGACACCATCTGGAATCGAACCAGCGACCTTCTGATTTGTGGCACAGCACCTTAACCACTGTGCTACTGTGGTTCCCGATGTTATGTAGTATGTTGGGTAAATAGGTATTGGTATTTTGGAGGAACTAGGTACCTCCATCATCGAGTTAAATGATTCATGTACTCTAATGGTTAAATAATTTCCTCTGAAACGTCAGTGTGTATCTACCATACTACATGGCATCATATCCCAGAAGACAGTAATCTTCACAGACGCCTGTGTTTTTCTTTTTTCTCAGGAAAGCGAACACAAGAATGTATCTGTGTTGGAATCTGTATAACTTTGATGATGGTAAACTTCTTCTTTATTGTCATCCATTTTCGAATGGAGAATCTGAGTACCATTGTGATAGCAGCACTCTGCGGGATCATCACAGCTGACTTAAGTTCAGGGCTAGTTCACTGGGGTGCAGACACATGGGGCTCCGTGGAACTCCCCATCATTGGCAAGGTAAATGTTATGTGTGTTACAACTACTGTGTTTCAAGAAATGTCACAGTGACCTGAGGCTGTGTGGCAGGAACCCTGCCCCCCCCCCCGCAAAAAAAAAATTATTTCATATGCTAGATAGATCACATTTAACCTTTAGCAGAAAAATGGGACAACGTTGTCCCATGAAATGTACACCCCTTTCATCTAAAAGGCAAAGCATTATCCTGTCATAGGCATTGAAAATGAATAGTGCTCCAGAAACAGAAGGGAACTGGCTTTTAAAAGGCTGCATGCTAAAATTAATAAACTGGCAATGCTTTGTTTCTTGGAGGTCTTAGGTTTTATTTTCAACTTGAATGTTGATTATCTTTATTGACATTTTTTTCACAATTTCCCCTGTACCTCCATGAGCACTCTAGGATAGAAATTTAAAACAGGTCATATCCTCTCATATCCTTGCCAATTGATAATTCACATTGTCATCCTGTGTAAATGCACAGGATGTACCTTTAATTGTGTCCCTCTGAAGGGCAGGTGTCATGGGAGCTTTATTGCTTAGGAAGCCTGCAAGTGTTGTAAAATTTTTAATATATTGCTTGTCACATGATGGATTTTTGCCTTTGAATATTAACAATTTCCCATCAGTTATTATCTTTCAGTTCTTAAAAAGAGTGTGAATTGTTCACTTGATCTCTGTCTTCCTGACAAATAATCCCACGGATTCAAATCTGGAGATCTCGGAGACCATAGTGTGCAAGTTGTGAACTGTGCTGAATACCTGTCTGGGGTCATTTATTAAGCAGTTTGCCTTGTGGTTGTCATTGTCCTGTGTGAAGTAAATGCACATTTTTCTTCTTCTAGTAATTCTCTAAAGAATTGTGTCAGAATTAACCAAACATACCAGTAAGAATTACTTGTTTCTTTGAAAACATGGTGTGCCATAATTTTGCACCTACTCATTGCACGCTGTAACTTCATGAACTGCATAAGGATGTGTGAACACCAGCATTTGTTGTTCTGAATTTTTGCTTTCCCATTTAATGTAAAACATGCCTTATATGAGAAAAGGGCAGTTTCTGGATCACAAAATACATTGTCTTCTGTGGTAATGCTCATACTGCTTCCCCATTTGGATGGGAGTGTTTTATGGCAATAATTTTATATGGGTGTAGTTTTACAATTTTTATTGCTCTGTGAGCTGAGAATTTGATACCCAAATTTGAACAGCCAATTGGCATGAAGATTTTCTGGGCCTTGTTTGCATTAGTGAGCTCTGTTGTCCAGTTTGTCATCAGAACATACTGTTTAATTTTTTTTGTATTCAGCCCAGATCCTGTCATTCAAAGTTTTTCCGTTGTTCTTGTTGTTCTTTTATGTGGCACTGTTGATGTGGTGCAATATTCTTTACAAAGGTACCTGCAATATTTTTTCTGTGACCCATACAGTGTAAAAGTGTTGAATGTGAACAGTCTTTCTTCAACAAAATAGATTTCTGATATGCTTTTTGCGCCCCTGTCTGTGACAACACATGACTGAATGCCGGTCTTATATTCCAGTGCTGATAAGAGGAAGATGGTGTGGGTAGCTAGCATCATATTCTCCTAAGTTCAGGGACACTGAGATACTCTCTGCATATGACATACTTACAGGCAAATGGGAAAATGTTAATAGTAGCTGCAGAGTACACTGCACACTTTGTAGACCTGGGTTAATTATCTCCAGATATGTGCTGGTATGATTTAAAGTTGTCATGGGCTGTGAAACCATGTAGCTAATTTTAAATTTATTTGTTCTGGGACATGGCTGGTTTTTGGAGCATTCTGAATACTGGGTTGCCAGGTGAAAGATATGGTATTTGCAGTAGGAGCCCTGACAGTTATGTTGATATTGGTGTTAGGAACTTTTAAGTTCCATATCCAGACCAAATGGGGGGGGCTGAACCCTCCTCTTAATTAATGGATATAGGTAATTTTTTCCCCACAGATAAAGTGGGCAGTGCCAAAACATATCACTCAGTATCATCTGCTGCAGAGATCCACAGTGCATTGAGCTCTACCTGCATGCCACATCTCTGCTTAAGGCAGTGTGGTGACCTTCATCACTGCACTAATGAAAAGATAGTATTTTATTTTTGTCTGTTTTTTGGGTACAAAGACATTTGTCTTATGTGGTTTTCTGTTACTGGAATAAGAGTTTAACCTTGTGATAGGAGCCTCCCTTTTGGAAGAAAATATTGATATCACTATCTTGTGAATTGTGTGGTTTTAATGGTTATCAGAATTTCCTTCGGCCATTTCGTGAGCATCACATTGACCCAACATCCATCACAAGGCATGATTTCATCGAAACCAATGGGGATAACTTCATGGTAACAATCCCTTTCTTGGGACGTATGACGTGGCACTTCATCACTCAGTCAGAAGAAGAGGTTCAGAAGAACTTCTCATGGAGCTGTTACTTATTTCTTCTTGCAATATTTGTAGCCATGACTAACCAGGTAGGATATGAAGTTTCTTATGAACTGCTTTTTAATGCAGGGAGTTTAACTGAAAACTGAATGCAGATGCATGTCAAGCTAAACAGCCTTATATTTTCTAGTATGATGTAATATATGATGTAATTTACTGCATGGTAGAATAGGTGTTGGAATGGTCTCCTTCGTCTCTCAGACGTGTTTGATACCTGGTGACCAAATTATTAAATATTGTTTGAAATTTTTATCTAGAAGTTACCAATAGTGTTGTACAAGTTTAATGGCTGCTACCTGACTCGCACAGTCCAGTTTAATCTGCTGCCTGTAACATACATGTAAAGTACAGTGTAACATGTAAAGTACAGTGTAAATCATATGAAGAACTCATATGAGGATTGTAGTAGGGAGTTTAGAATATGTGTCCTAGTGTTTCATTTCCTTTAAAATCAACAAATTTTGAACAGCAGGTTCATTGTGCTTCCAGCAAGGGGCTGCAACCACCAATACAGCATGCCATTTAATGACTCCCTTATAGAATGTTTTTGTGGACCAAATAATTAGTCTTGCCCTGTTGCCTGCTCGTTTGTCCTATCTAACCCCAGTGACTATTATCTGTTGGAAAGTTTTAAAGACAGTGCAAATGAAAGCAGTCCACACACACATACACACACACACACAAGCAAGACAAATTAAAGAAATCATCAGGCATGTATTGTTGGCAGTTTCTAGATGAGGAACTCCAGTGGTATTTAATAATCTGTTTACTGGATGTCATGCATGTCTGAGAGTTGAAGAAGGTTTATTCTAACATGTGGCAAATGAGATATGTTATGTAAGAAAATTTAAGGCTGTTGTGCTTAGTGTGTGTATGTGTTGAGTTTTCAATTGAATTCCCCCTATTTTATACTACTACTACTACAACTGGGTGGAACATGGGGCTGCAGGAATATTTGACATTTTAAGCTGTGTAATAGTGAGATGAACATAATGGTAAAACTACACTAATAGGAAAACAATGTTATGTGGCCTTTAAAGGCATAAGAAGGTAAGTTGTTCCTATCCACACCATGAAGGCATAGTGGAGGAGCAGAGTTATAGTCCCACTGATTTTACCTTTGGTACTAGATGGAGGTGAGTGATAAACTTCACACCCTGGGTGCTTGTACTCTTGGTGAATGAATCCTGAATATCCAGTGAATAGGAGGCTTGGTTTGGCCAAAGAGGTGGTCTGGACATATTGGAGAAGATAAAAAGTGTCTCACTCTTGACAGGAGTCAAACCCTTAACTGGCCAGACCTTTGGCAGAAAGAATTTAACAATGCATGAACTGCACCTGGCCCTAGCGAAATAAGCATAATGAGAAGCCAAAATGAAGTTCAGTACAATATTCTAATTAACAGTAATATGAACGTCAAACCAGCAGTACCAGTTACAGCTACTGCTTTCTAGTTATCACTGGACCAGAGCAGATTTGGTCTACATGCACAGTTTGGTTCAAATGCTGAAATCATTGGCATTGGACTTTACCACTTTGAATGTGGTTGGTAGGTAAATAGCCCATGACTGCTGGAGGCTTTTAAGTTATGGCAGGCATATCAAATTTCATGATATGAGTATTATTATTTTTGTTTTGCATGTATAAAATTGTAGGAGCTGATATAACATAGTCTGAATAGCGACAAGGGCGGTGGGCTGTATGATGGAGGAAACATGGTTTGATTCCAAGTAGAGGCAAGAGATTCTTCTCTTCACTAAAATGTCCAGACAAGCCGTACAGTCCTCCCAGCCTTCTGTCTAATGGGTACCGGGGGGCTCTTTCCCTTAGGGTAAATCAGCCAGGATGTAAAGCTGACCACTTGCCCCAATTTAGTTCTGAGGTTAAGGATAAGTGGATCAAAACGCCCACTACCTTTACCTTGACCTTTATTGTTCACATCTTATCCTGTATGTGAATATTATAACAGTATTCAGATTTAGTCAGATTATCATGATGAACAAGAGAATGAGGATGAGGAGAGTCTTAAAGGGAATCACCCTTGTTTGTGTTTACAACAAAACAAAAATGCAATTTTCTCATTCACAACATAACTCTACCACCTTTCTGTATGTACCATGCATTTTGTATAGTTTATTATTTATACCAACCAGTGCACAACATATATATTAACAATGAGTTCTTATGATATAAAAATTCTTTCTTAGTATGTACATTGTGCATTGGTTGGTCTAAATAATGAAAAATCAAATAGCTTTACTATTTAACCATTTAAAGATGAATGGAAGACTGCTTTATTTAAAGACCCAGTCTGTACCGCGCTGTAAACACTTTTCATTTCGGTTATAAAAACCAATCATTTTATGGTATAAGTGGCACAAGTTGCTGTTTGTTCACAGATGAATACAAAACACATTAATACAGTGTGGGCAGAGTGTAAAATTGTTGAATGTTAAACCTTTTGGTGCATCACGTAACCAGTAGGCTTTAAAAGATTAACTGATTAGCTACTTGTTTCAGAGCAACTGTTAGTAGTCATCATCTGTCTGATTCCAAGAATATAAAAAGAAACAAATAATACAGCTCAGAGATCTCAGACTTTGCAAATGTGTTGTATAAAGTATATAATATATGTGATATGTATATTAGCTAGAATTAAGTAACAGGGTTTAAAGCATATAATTGTACAACCATGTACACTTTGAATAGTAGTAGCTGTTCATTAATAACACTATTAGTAAAATCATAAAATACTCTAATTAAAATAAGAAGTTAAGTGTAGGCAAGAATTATGGAGATGTCTAGTATATGGTTCCTGTTTTCACTTCTACTCTTGCAGAGGTGGTAGGTTTCATTGTAGGTTAATTTTGCTCAAGAAGTCGGAATTCATTGAATTATGCCGTTTGCTGTATGTGAGACCTGGAATTTTATCAGTATTTAACAGAAATTAATAAGATAAATTCAGTAATAATGATATTGAAGAATTAAAAATAAAATTAAAATGAAATTACAATTTTTGGAAAAATTGGCAACTAAAGGAATAAGCTTATGATTACTAATAACAGTACTTTTAAAATAATTTTGGAAAAGCAGGAGTGTGTTTGCTGAAGGATGGGAATGTTTCAGTAGTCGAGCTAATGTTAAAAATATAAATTAACAGTGGAATAAAAATATGGCAGTATCCCTACATTATGAAGGATGGGTTTCCAATAAAATCCACACTCTTGGATGGTTGAAAACAATCAGAATTCCTGCTTGCTTCATAATCAGAAGTGGGAGATGTAGGTAAACTGTCCAAAGTAGCAAAATGGAGGATGTGAATGTCAAAGACAAATTACAAATGAATTCTTAGTGATAGTAGGTAAATGCATCAGCAGTGCTTTTGAAACAATCTAGTTATCATATTTCAGTTACGTAAAACTATAATATTGTCTTTAAAGTTGTCTTTCCAGAATTGTTTCAGTTGAGTTTTAAGCCTGTCATGCACTGACTTTAACCATCACAGTCATTCAGACTTCCAATATCAACCATAACTGGTTATGGTAGTATGGAAAGGCAGCCACTACATGTGGGGCCATCTGAAGGGCATAGTTTATTCAGAAAGAGTCACCGTGCATGACTACTTTTGGCATTTGCTTGAAGCAGCTGTGGCAACAACATGACATACCTGGAATTTTTCAGTACACCAGGAATTGCTGAGTTATGAATTGAGACTAAACTCCATAAATATATGTCTAGCATTAAATTGCTCTTATGTTGGAATCTGATAAATGAATGTTTCCCTGAAATATGTTACATGTCTCATAGATTTCCTAATTCTTCCTCTTCTTACTAACAGTGCAGTTGCAACCATATGTTTAGAGAAACAAATTGCCTTCCTTTGAGGAGGAGAACATGATCCTTAATTGTACCACGTGCAGTTACAAATCACTCTGTAAGTTCCTTCAACAAGTATTTTACACTTCATACATATCTGTAGGAATATTTTATCCAGTTTTTATAAAGTTTCCCAAAAGTTATACAAAAGCTTACTTATTTATATATTTGAGCCTTATTTAATTAAACTTTCAGTAGTTCATAGTATATTGTGTCCAATGACAATCATAGTGAACATTGTATTGGGAGGGATGTGGATGGCAGCAGGCATGGTCTACTTTGAGCTGATATGCTGGCATATGTCTGGAAGGACTGAGCAAAACCACAAAATACCACATGTTAGTTGATGTCATGTCAGAGATTTGTACTAGGCACCTCTTATATACTGCACATAAAACACGTTTATAACATAATCAAGCCCACCAAATTATTAACTTTTTTCTGAAACATTTTTTAATGTTGAGAGTTGTGAACAAGGCATCATAATAATCTGTGACGAATTCTGTCTTATAGTCTGTGATTTTCTGTGATCTGATAGAAATTTACTGATGTTTGGAAGGAACCTCCTGCCTCCAATTTTAGGGTCTCTCCCACCTTGAAGATGGGTCACAGGTTTGACAGCCATGCGTATCTCCCCATTGTGCATTAATTTTACTCACTTTGTACAAAAAAGCACATGCAGACAGTTGCCATATTACTGAACCATGCAGAGCCTGTTTGAATACTTGTTCAGCAACAAACACACATGTAACAATAATATTTTATTAATTTCACCTGCACATGAAGCATAGTGTTGTCTTGATACGATGCCATTTTGTCTGGTAGAAGTCTACCAGTGTTTCACGAAATTTACTGCCTCCATCATATCATCATCATCTTCTTCTTCTCCTCCTCCTCCTTCTCCTCACATCAGTAGTTTGCCCACAGATATCCCTGTCCTCTGCTAGCCTCCTCCATCCTTTTATATTGCATGGCAACAAGGAGTCCCTCCTGATGTCTTCCCTTCTCAACCATGGTCTTCCCACAGATCTTCATCCATGGCCTCTTTCATATCTTACCTTGAATGTGGAGGCAGTTCATTTCTCCAAAACATCTGTAAATGTCTACCAGACCGAACAGATTGACATCTGACAAGACAGCATACCTTATAGTCCCTGGCCATGAGTATGTAAAATTTTACAAAATAGTGTACATAGATCTGCAAACTATCAGAACAGTTAACCAACACCCCCACATCTGTTATCAGTACTAAGCATGTTTACGGGTACACTAATTTAACCCTTCAGCGTGGGGGCATTTAAACCCCAGTTCATACTGTGATGTGGGAAGGCTTTTTTTACGGGGTATTTAAATTATGGTCTAAATTGCAGA
>Ga0209755_10005951_pt1 | contig 13667 bp, 9 predicted proteins | sample TergutCo191P1_FD_187301 | JGI IMG/M metagenome (GOLD analysis project Ga0209755, IMG submission 187301) | Cornitermes sp. P1 segment gut microbial communities from Petit-Saut dam, French Guiana - Co191P1 (SPAdes) (version 2) | ecosystem: Host-associated > Arthropoda: Insects > Digestive system >... | reverse complement strand
GGGGGGTAAAATCAGCGCGGTACAATATCCCTTTGCACCGTACGCATATTTTTTCCTGCCAATAGATGCGGCCGTCTGCCAGAGCATCAAATTTCCACTAAGTTGGAACACCCCATTCCGTTTCATGGTACACATTTATCATAGATAGAAAACCGTAGCAATGTAAAAAAACCACATTCGCTGCATAGATTACATGTAAAAATGCATTTGTTATAAAAGTGGCCATTCAGACAAGGTGTATGGGGTTACCCTTGAAATGTATGCTCACAGTTTATCTTGCCAACTGACAAGGGAACCGCGGAATTCCGCTTTAATCAGCGGTTCCCTAGCTACCAGGGCGTGTTCCCACTACGCAGAAGGACACAGCTTTAATTCCTTGCCAGACACGGAACCGCAAATTTGGCGGTGTTTGCTGACTTTAAGGCCACTCCGCCCCCTACCCGAACCCCAAAAAAACGTGTACGATAGACGCATACTATGGACAAGCTCGTTATCAGAGGTGCGCGGGAACACAACCTCAAAAACATCGATCTGGAGCTGCCTAGGGACAAGCTGATCGTCGTGTCCGGACTTTCCGGCTCCGGCAAAAGCTCCCTGGCCTTTGATACCATCTTTGCCGAGGGGCAGCGGCGTTACGTCGAAAGCCTTTCGGCCTACGCCAGGCAGTTCCTGGGCCGCATGGACAAGCCCGACCTGGACTATATCGAGGGGCTTTCCCCGGCGATCTCCATCGAACAGAAAACCACCCACCGCAATCCCCGCTCCACGGTGGGCACCGTCACCGAAATCTACGATTACTACCGCCTGCTTTACGCCCGGATAGGCGTTCCGCACTGCCCGGTCTGCGGCAGGGAGATCCGCGAGCAGCCGGTGGACTCGATCATCGAAAGCATCATGCAGATGGGGCAGGGAACCCGGGTGCAGCTTCTTGCGCCGGTCATTCGGGGCAGGAAAGGCGAACACCAGAAGATTATCGAGGATGCGCGGAAGGCCGGTTTCGCCCGGGCCAGGATCGACGGTGTGCCGGTCAGCCTGGAGGAGACCATCAGGCTGGACAAGCAGAAGAAGCACACCATCGAGATTATCGTGGATAGGCTTGCCGTGGGGCCGGAGGTGCGATCCAGGCTCGCCGAATCGGTCGAGACGGCCCTGCAGACCTCAGACGGGCTTCTGCTGGTTCTTAGCCAGGCCGCGGATTCGGGGGGCAAGCCGGCGCCGGCCGTAGAGCACTTTTTTTCGCAGAAAAACTCCTGCCCGGACTGCGGCGTTTCCATCCCGGAGCTTCAGCCCAGGCTTTTCTCGTTCAACAACCCCTTCGGGGCCTGCCCGGGGTGTTCCGGCCTTGGAACCAAGATGGAGTTCGACCCAGATCTGGTTATCCCGGACGCGTCGCTTTCGTTCAACGAAGGGGGGATCGTCCCCTACAACCCGGACAGCGCGTGGCACTCCAGCCGCTTCAAGGGCCTGGCCAAGCACTACAAGTTCAGCCTGGACACTCCGCTGGAGGATCTGCCCAAAAAGGTGCTGGACGCGATCCTGCACGGCAGCAAGGAAGACATCAAAATCAAGTACCAGAACCGCGAGGGGACCGGCCGCTTCGAGTACGACACCAAATTCCCCGGCATTCTGGAGGACCTTAAACGCCGCTACATGGACACCCATTCGCCGGGGATCAAGGAATGGCTGGAAAAGTTCATGAGCCAGAAACCATGCGAGGACTGCGGCGGCAAAAGGCTGCGCCCGGAGGTTCTGGCCGTGACCGTCGCCGAAACGAACATCTGGGAGCTTTCCAGGCTTTCGGTCAAGGACTCCCTGGGCTTTTTCGAGAAGCTCCGCCTTGGCGCGAACGAGGAAAAAATCGCCCGCCAGATTCTTAAGGAGATCACCGCCAGGCTCGGCTTCATGCAGAACGTCGGGCTTGACTACCTTAGCCTGGAACGCAAGGCCGCGACCCTTTCCGGGGGCGAGGCCCAGCGGATCAGGCTGGCGACGCAGATCGGGTCGAGCCTTGTGGGGGTTCTGTACATCCTGGACGAGCCTTCGATCGGCCTGCACCAGCGGGACAACCAGCGGCTTATCGACACGCTTTTGTTCCTTCGCAACCTTGGCAACACCCTTATCGTCGTGGAGCATGACGAGCAGACCCTTCGCACCGCCGACCACATCGTCGATCTCGGCCCGGGCGCGGGCGTGCACGGCGGGAACATCGTGGCGCAGGGCCGGCCGGAGGAGGTGATGCGGATAAAGGAAAGCCTTACCGGGCAGTACCTTGCCGGAACCCTTACCATAGACATTCCCGCGGAACGGCGGCAGGGAAACGGTAACTTTATACGGCTTTCCGGTGTTAAAGAGCACAACCTGAAAAACATCGGCGTGGACATACCCCTTGGGGTCTTCACCTGCATAACCGGCGTCTCCGGATCGGGCAAGTCAACCCTGCTTTCCGACGTGCTGTACCCGGCGCTGGCGAACCGGGTCTATGGCAGGGCTGGTTCGCGCCGGGCCGAGGGCGAGTTCAAGAAACTGGAGGGAGCGGAATTCATCGACAAGGTTATTGATATCGACCAGAGTCCCATCGGCAGAACCCCGCGCTCCAATCCCATCACCTATGTGGGGGGCTTTACCGCGGTGAGGGATCTTTTCGCCAGCCTTCCCGAATCGAAGATGCGCGGCTACAAGCCCGGGCGTTTCTCGTTCAACGTGCGCGGTGGGCGTTGCGAGAACTGCGAGGGCGATGGCACGATAAAAATCGAGATGAACTTTCTGCCGGACGTGTACATCACCTGCGACGTCTGCAACGGCCGGCGTTTCAACCGCGAGACCCTGGAAATACGGTTCAAGGGAAAAAACATCGCCGACGTGCTGGACATGACCATAGAGGAGGCCGCGGCCTTCTTCGCCTCGATTCCCCACATCGCCCGCAAGCTGCACACCCTGCTTTCCGTGGGCCTTGGCTACGTCAAACTCGGCCAGTCTGCGCTGACGCTTTCCGGCGGCGAGGCCCAGCGGGTAAAGCTCGCGCTGGAGCTTTCAAAACGCTCCACCGGCAAGACCATGTACCTGCTGGACGAGCCGACCACGGGCCTGCACTTCGCCGACGTTAAGCAGCTTATGGAGGTGATTCAGCGGCTGGCGAACCAGGGGAACACGCTGGTCATGATAGAGCACAACCTTGACGTGCTTCTGCAAGCCGACCACATAATCGACCTTGGGCCGGAGGGCGGCGACAGGGGCGGGCAGGTTATCGTTACCGGCACCCCGGAGAAAGTCGCGGAGTGCGAGGCTTCGTATACCGGGCAGTATCTTAGGGAGATGCTGAATCGGAAAAAGGGCAAGGGGTTTCCCGGTGCCGCGCCTGCGGGGAAAAGTCGGCGGGGTAAGCAAGGCAAGGGATGAGAGAGATGGCGAAGGGACGGGGCTTTTTCAAATCGCTTTTTGGAAAAGTGTTTTTGGGGTTCGGGCGGTTGCCTGTTAGCCTTCTCCTTTTCGCAATCATTTTAACCACTTTGGCGACCACAGCGCACGCCCAGGCGACGCCCGGCCTGAGCCCCGATCAGAACGTCATAGAGATGGACATAAGAACCTCGACCCTTTCCGAGCTTGCCGCGTGGAGTCGCCGCAACGGTCTGCCCGAGGGGGGAACCGCCGCCGATCTTGCCAGGCGACTTCGCGAGCATTACGGGCTTCCGCCAGAAGGTCAGGTTACCGCGCGGGAAGGGCAAAGGATCATCACGATTGAATCCGCCCGTGTCCAAGAGGTTTTCACGATCTATGTGGTTGACGAGGAATATGCGCGCCTTAGCGGGGACGTTGTGATAAGTCTGAGGGACGGCGACGCGACTCACGAGATACAGGCTTGGGATATACTCTTTAATCGTACCAGAAACATTATCAGCGCAAGCGGCGGGGTTCGGTACAGGAGGGTGCAGGGGGACACAATCGAAACCTTCCGCGGTGATTCCATCATCGTCGATCTGGACAACTGGGCAAGCGTGTTTCTGGGCGGCATTTCGGAACGCACCATGGAGGGCGAAGGTACCACCTACCTTTTTGCCGGAACGATAATCTCCCGCGACGAGGAGGAAACGACGGTGCTTAGGGATGCGACGATCTCAAGCGTCGGCGAGGAATCGCTGTGGTCGCTTACCGCCTCGCGGGTATGGCTGTTGCCCGGCGCGGACTTTGCGATTCTGAATGCGGTGTTGCGGGTTGGCCACATCCCGGTTTTCTACATCCCGTTTTTCTTTTTCCCGGCCGATCAAATGCTTTTCCACCCGTCTATAGGGAGCCGTCCCAGGGAGGGGAATTTCATCAACACGACCACATGGCTTTTGGGCAGGCCTAGGGTCGAAGGCAGCAGTGAAAGTTCCCTCATGTCGATCATGGGCGGCGCGGGCGACATGGACAGGACGCGGGAGGGTATGTTCCTTCGCAGCACGGGCAGAAGGGCGGAGCCAGACGCCGGCCCAAGCCTTTCCCTGTTGCTTGATTTTTACACTAATCTTGGCGGTTACATAGGCACGGAGATGACCCTGCCGGGCAGGGGGATTTTCGGCACCACCAGCATTAGCATGGGCATTGGCCTGTCGCGAACACTTGTAAATGTCGCCGGGGTGGGATATACCCCGTATGCGCCAAATTTCGACGGGGAAACCGATTGGAACTATTCCCGGCTTTTTGGCACAAGGGTTCCATTCCGTTACCGGCTTGATGCCAGCGGCTCGATGAGCGGAAGACTCGGCAATCTTAACTGGAGGTTTCCCTTTTATTCCGATCCCCTGATTGACAGTGACTTCATGAACCGATCCATGGATATGGATTGGCTCAACATGCTTAGGCAGGGCGCCATCTCGACAGATGAGCAGACCACTACCCGTACCCATTTGGGCAATCCCGTATGGGAGCTTACTGGTAATGTTAGGCCCACTTTCCCGGACATGAGGCCGTTTATCAACACTCTTTCAATCGGCCAAATGAGGAGCACTCTGGTATTCAGGAGCATTGAAACCACTTTACCGCCGGTATCGCCCGATATGCCCGCAACCGATCCAAGGCGTCATACGCCCATGCGCTTCTTCTTTGCCCCCGAAACCTCAACCCTGTTTACGACGAGCCTCTCGTTAGCGGGTCGCCCCCTGCACTTGGGGGGAGGGGGGGCAACCCAGGCGGGGGCCGCCGCGCCCGCCCAACCCGAGCCGGAAAACCCGTTGGAAGGCATAGGCGTTCCCATTTCGCCTTTTGCGGTTCCCGAACCTGATGATCCCCCACCACCAAGGGATCCTACAGACACGCTAGTTCCGCCCGTGCTTGCCCAGCGTTTCGATTTGCCCCGCACCGGTCGTGGAAACACTTCTATAAGCCTTGATTACCGTTTTGATCCTACCGGGACTTCATTTCTAAGATTCGACACACGCAACTGGAATGAATTCGATGCTGTCGAGTGGGGAGATGTGATGTACGTTACAACCAGCGTTGAGGGTACCGCTCGCATAGGTCTAAACTTCAATTTTTTTGACAACTTTTTTAGACACACATTCTCGCTTGACGGCAGGGGGCACTGGAGGCAGTTAAGCTACCTGAACGAGGAGGCGGAGGAATTCGTACGCGGATCGGATGATCCCGATGAGATCGCCGGAAGGCTTGCCGCTTTTAGGCATCGCGAGTACCAACGGAAGAGTTTTTCGACCACGTATACCCTTACCACGAATTTTCAGCCTTTTCATCGCCACCCTGTTTTCGGCGCTTCCAATGTGCAGCACAGCCTTGGCGGACTTGCCGTCAGATCGCGGTTTGCCAGCACGGTGGAGGACTTGCAGGCCGGGTACGATCCGGAATGGGAACTGGAATTCGGCGAATGGAACAGGGAAAGGATAACCAATCATCGGCTTACGACAAACATACAGGCAAGGATTATGGACAGGAATCAGTCGCTGACGTTTATCACCGAGCTCCCCCCCAGGGATGAGTTGTATAGACTGAGCGCAACTTTCAACGTGTGGATCACTACTACCACAGCCAGTTGGGGGATACTGTTCCCGGAAAACCAGCCTTACAGGCATGAACCGTTCAGTCTTACCCATAGAATAACTTTTCCCGATGGCTTCGGCAATTTCAATCAAACCCTTCGCGTGGACACGATGGAGCGGGAACTGACCCAACTTCACTCCACGTTGAATCTTACCAGGTGGGGGCTTACCGCGACATTCAGGGCGGATCATTTGAGGCCTCGCGAGTTCATTTTGGACGGGCCTTGGGGTTATTGGCGAAATGCGCGGGATGAGGATGGCAACGAAATCGATCCGGCAATCATACCCAGGGATTTTCAGTTGCAGTACGGAAGAACGATACGCCTGTCTCCCAGGAACGACATCGTGGACAATTTTATCGTCACCGTAAACACCGGCACGACTTTCGATCTTCGGGAGTATACCAATTCCAGACTCACCTTTAGCATAGCTTCCACGCTGAACATGAGGTTTCTTACGCTTCGCCTTAGCGCCGAATCTGTCAATGATGAGATATTCCGGTACTTCAAAAACTGGCCCATGTTTCGCGGCTTTCCCGGCAGCCACCTGATGGAGGGTCGCCAGAACAACCTGTTCCTTGATTTGGTCAACTCGTTCAGGTTTGACAACAGGGAGTTGCGGGAAGCGTCTGGCTTTAAAATCAGGAACTTAAGGATAGGGGCGGAACGGGCTCTTGGCGATTGGACCGCATCGTTGACTTGGCACATGGATCCGCACCGCCCTGCGGGGGCGACCCAATTTGAAATGGCCAACACCATAACTTTTTTGGTGCGGTGGATTCCCATCTCAGAATTCAGATCCGAAATCAGGTATGACGGAAGGGCTCGCGAAGGCTTCCCGCGATGGCAGGTGCAGGGGCTGTAACGGCCTGCGCCGTTTAGACGGCGCCGGAAGCCGCGCTCAGGAAGCCGTCGATGTGCGAAAGCAGTTCATCGTATGTGTCGGTGCAAGGTATGTCGGCGTGTTCCTTCCTTATCGATTCCGGGGCATGGAACAGGCAACTGGCGTCCGCCTCGCGTATCATAGAAAGGTCGTTGTGGGAATCACCAGCGGCGAAAACCCTTAAGCCCATTGACTTGAAAGCGATTACCGCTTTGCGTTTGCCGTCCTGCTGCCTTAGTCTGTAGCCCGTGACTTCCCCGTTTGGGCTGGTTAGCAGGGTGTTGCAGAACAGGCAGGGCCAGGAAAGCTTTTCCATCAGCGGCTTTGCGAATTGCTCGAAGGTGTCCGAAAGGATTACAAGCTGGGCGCGTTCCCGCAACGCCCGGGTGAATTCGATTGCGCCGGGCAAGGGTTCCATGCCGGAGATTACCTTTTGGATGTCGGCGAGTTTCAGCCCTTTTTCGGCGAGAATGTCCAGACGAAACTTCATCAGTTTGTCGTAGTCGGGTTCGTCCCTTGTCGTCCGTTGCAGTTCGGGAATTCCCGTCGCCTGGGAAAAGGCGATCCATATTTCGGGGACAAGCACTCCTTCCAGATCAAGGCATACTAAACGCATGGGAGTAGCCTAGCATGGGGGTTGGGCCTGGGGCAAGGGGCACGGAAATCATACTAACCTGCAAGCCTGTCCTGAAAATTCGGGATTGACTTTTCAGGCGAACGAACTATAACCTGCCTATATGAGCATCAAGATCTGGAAAAATGCAAGACGGCTGACAAGGAAGGCCAAGAGGAACGGGTGCGGCACATGATTCCCATGGGTCAAATCTAGGAAACCACGATGATCGAACTGAACTACAACTCCGCGGCGGGCCTTAAAGCATTTCTTGACGACAACGGCCTTGGCATGAGAAAGAAATTCGGCCAGAATTTTCTGATCAACCCCGGCACGCGGCAGGCCCTGGTCGATGCCTTGCAAGCGCCGGCGGGGGAGACTGTCTGGGAAATAGGCCCCGGCCTTGGGGCGATGACGCGCCTGCTCCTGCAAAATGGCCTTCTGGTACGCGCCTTCGAGATAGACCCCGGCTTCGTCCGCACACTGGGGCGACTTTTCCCCGCCGAGCCCGGCCTTACCCTGGTCGAGGGTGACGTAATGAAAACCTGGCCAACCCAGCCTTCCGCACCCTACCTGCTCGGAAACCTTCCCTATAATATCGGCTCCGCACTGCTGGCGGACTTCATCGAAAAGGGGCTTTACTTTAGGCGCATGGTGGTTACTGTCCAACGCGAGGTCGCCCTGCGCATGGTCGCCGGCGTGGGCAGCGCGGACTATTCCTCTTTTTCGGTGCTTTGCGCCTCGGCCTACCAGGTAAAGCCGCTCATGCTCATAAAAAGCGCGTCGTTTTACCCCAGGCCGAACGTGGACTCGCAGGGCGTCCTTTTCGAACTTAGAGAGGGCACCGCGGGGGAACCTTGGGCCAAAAGCCTTCCCGGTTGCTTTTATTCACTGGTAAGGGGGCTGTTTTCGTCCAGAAGGAAGACAGTCAGAAACAACCTGGCGGCCTTTCTCGCTCGAGCGGGAAAATGCCCCGGGCTTGGCCCTGCGGAAGCGGCCGCGGAACTGCTGGCGAGAAGCGCACTTGACGGCGGCCTGCGGGCCGAAAACCTGCGGGTCGAGGACTTCGCGGTACTTGCAAAAACGGCGGAAGATATGAGATTATTATAGTAGATGTCTGTCGCTGGTAACATCGAAAGGATAGAGGAGCGCATTGCGAACGCCTGCGTGCGTTCCGGCAGGAAGCGCGAAGAGATCACTTTCATGGCCGTGACTAAGTTTCAGGATTTGTCGGCGGTCAAGGAGGCTTGGGCCGCCGGGTTGCGTTGTTTCGGGGAGAGCAGGGTGCAGGAAGCCGCCGCGAAGTTCGACGGGTTTCAGGAAGGGCATCCGGGGACAGAGCTGCATTTGGTCGGCGGCCTGCAGCGGAACAAGGCCAAGGCCGCGGTATCGCTGTTCGACTGCATCCAGTCGGTGGACAGGGAAAGCCTTGCCCGGGAACTGATAAAGCAAACCGAGGGGCGGGGCTCGCCCCTGCCGGTGTTGCTGGAGTTCCGCACCGGGGAGGATTCCAAAAGCGGCTTTACCGATCTTGACGACCTTTTCAGAGTAACCGAGCTTATCCTTGGCGGTTCTTTGTTAGAGATGCGCGGCCTCATGACGATGGCTCCTTTCACCGACAACGAGGCGGCGGTGCGTTCGGCGTTCAGGCGACTTGTGCGGGTTCGGCGGGAGCTTGAAAGCCGCTTTCCCGGGGGGGGAAACTGGTCCTGCCTGTCCATGGGGATGTCCGGGGATTTTGAGATTGCCGTCGAGGAAGGCTCGACCCTGCTGCGAATTGGCGGCGCCGTTTTTGGAGAGTAGATTGACCGTGAAAAAAAGAATGACGGCATTGCTCCTTCTCTGTGTGTTTTCCGCCGCGAATCTGATGGCGCAGACGGCCGTTTCACCCGAATCCGATGCCGAAACGAACAACAGGCCGCTGTGGTTGAGGGATCTGCGCCGCTGGGAAATCGTCGCCTTTGGTTCCTTCCCTTTCACGATGTTCTTCGCCACAATTGGAATGGATATGTACCGCTGGAACAGGGAAGCCGGCATGGATTTTGGAAGAAGGGAGTACGCCCCTTGGCCCATCACGTCCGGTGGGGGTGTTCGGATGACGGATGAGGAACAGAGGCGGACCATATTCATCGCCATCGGGCTTTCCGCGGGTGTGGCAATAGCCGACCACTTTCTGGAGCGGGGCAGACGGCAAAGGGAAAGAAGAAGGGCGGAGGCGATCCCCGCCGGCACGATCATCATTACCCGAACGCCCTCGTTCGAGGAAGAGCCAGAGGAACCGTACTATGAGGAGGATCTCCCGGACGCGGAAAACGCGGAAGCCGCTCTTCCCTATCCCCCCTGATGCCCACGTTTGCCCACACGATACCTGAGACGCTTCATGCCGGGATTCGCCTGGATCGTTATGTTGCGGAAAACCTGCGCCTGCTTTCGCGTTCCCAGATCAAGGCCCGCGGGCTGAAAGCGGCGGTGAACGGCAGAGACGTAAAGATTTCCCTCCCGGTGAAGACCGGGGATCTTCTGGAACTTTCCTGGAAAGAAGCCGAGCCGGTCAACCTGATTCCGGAAAATATTCCCTTGGATATAATGTACGAAGACGGGCGGGCGGTCGTGATAAACAAACCGCAGGGACTTGTCGTGCATCCCGGCGCGGGCAATCGGCGCGGAACCCTTGCCAACGCCCTGTTCTACCGCAGACTGCAACGGGAGGGCCGTCTTGATGTCGAGCGTTTTTGCGGCGAAGGATTGAGGCCCGGCATAGTGCATCGTCTGGACAAGGACACTTCCGGGGTGATGATTGCCGCCTACGATGACGAGGCCCTGGCTTTTCTCGCCGGGCAATTCAAATCCGGAAAGGCGAAAAAAAAGTATGTTGCCATCATCAATGGAATTCCCAGGGAAAAAAAAGGCCGCGTCGAAACGTTTATAGCCCGCGACCCCAAAGATCGCAAACGTTTCGCCGTGGCAGGGCGAGGTAGGGCGGCGCTGACGTTCTATGCGGTTCTGAAAACGTGGCGGAAACATTCGCTCGTTTTGCTTCGTCCAAGGACGGGGCGGACGCACCAACTCCGCGTGCATCTGCGTCATCTTGGGCATCCGATCGTCGGCGATCCCCTTTACGGTTTTTCGGATCCGGCGTTTCCGTGCGCAAGCCTGATGCTTCATGCGCGGAGTCTTGCGATTGCCTTGCCGGGGGAAACCCTCGAGGAATGTATTTTCAAAGCACCCCTGCCGCATCGTTTCGCCGAGATGATGCGGCGTCTTGATAATCCTCGGTTTGATATTTGAACGTTGGCGGCGAAAGTGTTATCATATATGTGGGCGCAGATCAAATTTGGAAGGATTATCGAGCATGGGCAAAATTCTGAAAGCGGATCACATGAACAAATGCATCGGTTGTTTTACATGTCAGCGCGTCTGCGCCGGCATAAACCACAAAAGCTATTCGGACAGCGAGAGCGCCATCAAGGTGCGCACTTTGGGTGGTCTGGAGACGGGCAGGTTTTTCGCGATATACTGTCTGGCCTGCGCCGACGAACGGAACTGCGTCACCATCTGTCCGACAGGGGCTCTGCAAGAAAGGGCAGGCGGGGGTGTTACACTTAACGACAAAAAATGCATCAAGTGCAGAAAGTGCGCCGACGCCTGCATCGTTAAGGCCGTGCATTTTTCGGGCGAGAACACCCCGCCTATTATCTGCAAACACTGTGGGATCTGCGTCAAATACTGTCCGCACAACTGTCTGAAGATGGAGGAAAAGTCGAATGATTAACGAGAATCACATCAAGGTTCTTTACATAAATCTGACCACGAACAAGGTCAAGGTCGAGCTGCGCGAGGATCTGTATGAGTACCTTGGCGGGGTCGGCGTGGCCTCCAAGTTGCTGCTGGAGAATATCAACCCCGAGGCATCCCCGCTGGACGAAAGCCAGCCCATCGTGTTCGCAATAGGCGCACTGACTTCCATTTTCCCGGTGGTTTCCAAAACGGTGGCGATGTTCATTTCGCCGGTGACTGGCGAGCTTGGGGAATCGTATGCCGGGGGCAGGTTCGCCTACACGTTGTTCAACGCCGGAATGGATGCGTTGGTTATCACGGGCAAGGCTCCGCGTCCGTCCTACATATCCATTTACAACAATCTTATTGACATAAAAGACGCCCGCGCCTTTTGGGGTCTGACCGCGGACAGGGTTGGCCAATACATCCGCACGGTCGAGGGTGGAAGCGGCAAGCGTTCGATAATCCGCATTGGTCCCGCGGGTGAAAATCTTTGCAAGATCGCCAACGTGAATGTAGATACCTACAGACATTTTGGAAGGATGGGTCTTGGCGCGGTTTTCGGCAGCAAGAAGTTGAAGGCGATACAGGTGACCGGGGATGGTGTCAAAAAAGCGAGCGACCACAAGAAATACATCGCGGTGTATAACGAGATTTACAAAAAAGTGGCGACGACCCCGATAATGTCGAAGTACCATGATCTGGGCACGCCGATAAACGTGAATGTCTTGAACGCTATAGGGGCCTTGCCCACGCAGAATCTGCAAAAAGCCTCGTTTGACAAAGCCGAGGATATCAGCGGGGAATCTTTTGCCGAGAAAAACCTGGTGCGAAAGCTGGCCTGCGTCGGTTGTCCTGTCGGGTGCATCCACATAGGCCAGGTGCGCAGGGAATTCGACAAGGGGCATGAGTACGAGACGCTTCATGTCGCCTACGACTACGAATTGATCGCGACCCTGGGGTCGTATCTGGGGATAAGCGACAGGGACGCGGTTCTGGAGTTGATCGAGGCCGTCGAGGAATACGCCCTTGATGCGGTTTCGGGCGGTATTTGTCTTGGGTATGCGACTGAATGTTACCAAAAAGGCATTGTCACGAAAGAGCAGACGATTGTTGAACTTGCCTTTGGGGACAAAGACGGGTATTTGCAGGCGATAAAGTTCATGGCAACGAAGGCGAACGATTTTTACAGCGCGCTGTCCGACGGCGTGTACGTCGCGTCCGGGAAGTACGGGGGCAGGGAGTTCGCCGTATCGATTGCCAAGAACGAGATGCCGGCCTACCACACGGGCTATGGGGCGATCGTTGGGTACGCCTGCGGTGCGAGGCACAGCCATCTTTGCAACGGCGGTTATTCCTACGACCAGTCGCGCAAGACGCTTGACGATGCGCAGTTGGTGAACGATCTTTTTGACGAGGAGATCAAGCGTTGCGTTTTGAATTCCCTGGTCATTTGCCTTTTCGCGCGGAACGTTTATGACAACGAGACTATAATCAAGGCATTGGACGCGATTGGCATTGCCGGCTACGATAACGAAAAGTTGAACGAGCTTGGTAAGGGGATATACAGAACGAAGTTGCAGATCAAGGAAAAGCTGGGCTTCGAACTTACCGATGTGCAGATATCCAGGCGGGTTTTTGAAACCCCGGCCATGGGCGAGATGCTTGACAAGAACATAGCGCGGGAAATGATTGCGATGTTTGACGAAAAGAACAAGGCATTGTTGTCAGGCAGGCAGGAAGCTGTGGCGTCGATGTGATAGTACCTAATATTATTCGGGGTCTTGCTATTGCATTTGGCATGAAGCAGAGGATGTATTCTCGGGTTTTTTAACCAAAATAGGAATATGGCCCATGGTCAATCGGACGGAGTTTGTAAAAAGACTGCAACCACCGCTTGGTCATACGGAAATCGTCGTAGCGTACGGAAAACCATGAGCCACCGCCCTCGAAGTTGAGAACGGCGGCAGGCGTTAAACCAGTTCGCCATTGAGTTTGGAAAGGAACGGGTGCCGTTCTGGTGACACTCGGGTTTACACGGGCCTGTCTCTTATTTGGGCAGTGGGCAAAACTTTGTTGCACCCAAAAGTGGCATGCCTCTACACCCCTCCACGGCCAGTCTGAGCCTTGTTTTAGCTCGCTTCCTTTGACATCAACAAGTCTGGCTCATTACCGATGATTTACTATATTCGCCTCTCAAGTTGCCACAGGTGAGACCAATTCCTCATAGGTAACAGTAGAAGAGGTCATGCAGGCGTTCAGCAGCCTGTCGAACAATTGCCCCTCGACACGGCGGCGGTTGAAACGAAAACAGAACTCGTCAAGATACGCCTGCATATGCTTTTCCCCCAGCCCATGGTACGTTCCCA
>Ga0209755_10005950_pt1 | contig 13668 bp, 5 predicted proteins | sample TergutCo191P1_FD_187301 | JGI IMG/M metagenome (GOLD analysis project Ga0209755, IMG submission 187301) | Cornitermes sp. P1 segment gut microbial communities from Petit-Saut dam, French Guiana - Co191P1 (SPAdes) (version 2) | ecosystem: Host-associated > Arthropoda: Insects > Digestive system >... | reverse complement strand
ATAGGAATCATAGACGGCGGCGCAAATTCATTAACTATAAAAAACGCAGATGTTCAGTTTGATGAGGCTGTAAATAATTTAACTGAATTAAAAATAGAAGGGTATACTCCCGGGAATGCATTAATAAAAGCGGACATTACAACAAGCGGCTCTCAAAGTTACGGGGGCAGTGTAACGATAGAGGGGACAGGTGTAAGAACTTTAACTTCGGGAAGCAATCAAACTTTTTTTGGTGCAGTTACTTTGGAAAGAGAGCTGCGTCTTTTAAGGAGCGGCGCGGCGCATAAAACTGTAATGTTTGAAAATACTGTAGACGGCCAGCATCCGTTGACAGTGACAAATGCGGATATTGAATTTAAAGAGGATGTCGGAAGTAAATCGCAAACTGACAGATTAATCAGCCTTACTGTAAATACAGGAAAAACAACAATAAGTAAAAGTATTTTTACAACAGGAAATCAAAATTATTCAGGCGCTGTGGAATTAAATGGAATAAATCAAATATTAACATCTGAAACCGGAAGTATTAATATAAATGGGATTCTTTCTAATACGGCGCAATTGCCAAACGCTTCGCTTGTTGTAAATGCTTCAAAAGGAATTTCAATTAATAATTCCGCTAACAGTTTTTCAGGAGTAATTTCGCTTAACAATCAAACCAATACACCTGTAGGTGATATTTTATTTTCTACATTAAATGTAGTGACAGTAAACGGGATCAATGAGGTAACTAATGGAAAATATATAATTAATACTTTTGATATTTTAATCGGTAATGCAGGAATTGAAGCAAGCGAAGTAATATTAACTTCATTAGGAAGCGTAAGTCAAGCATCGAACAGTAAAATAAAAACAGGAGTATTTAGAGTTAATGCAGCTAGCGGTATAGAACTTGAAGGGAGTAATGAAGTTGGAACACTGGAAATTACAGGCGCAGGAAATGATATACGTTTTAAAAATAATATTCCTCTTTTAATTACCGGCATAAGCAATGTAAATCATGATATATCAATTAATAATTCTGGTTCTGTTACGCTAACAGGAAATATCGGGGCAAACAATAACAGAGCGGGAACTTTTTATTTAACTGCTGTAGGAGGCTCTGTTACAGTCAACGGAAATATCTGGGCTTCAACAGTAAATACAAAAGAAGTAATAATTGAATCTTCAGCAAATGAAAACATAACAATTAACGGGCAAATTAATTGTTACAGGCTTTCGCTTTTAGCAAACGGGACAGGAAAAGTTGAAATAACAAATACAATTAACGTTACAAGCAATGAAACCGAAGGTGAAAATTCTGCTGTTTTTATTTCGGCTAATATTTTAGAAGGTACCGGTACTATAACACTTGGAGCAGGCGGAGAAGTATGTGCTTATATTTCTAATACCTCTGTATATACCGGCAATGTAATTAACGGTTTTATACATTATCATGCTATAGGATCGCGTCATATTGTGTATTCACCTAACGATTCAGGACATGGTTTAACGGCAGGCGGATATATTTATATCAATTCAGATATTATTCGAGGCAGAACTCTCAATGCAGGTGTGAATGCAAATATATACATTATTGATGTTGGTAATATAGGAACTTATGTTAATAAATTTAATTGTATAGATTCAAATGCAGTTCCGGGATCGGGTTCAGGTTTTATTGAAATCCGTAAAAATTATACCGCAGACTCTGTTGATTTTAATGCAGGAAGCGCAGGTATTTATCTTTACGATGCTGTTATAGCTCTAACAAATGATTTCAACACAAAAAATAAAATGTTAACGCTTCGAGACGGAATAAATAATGAGAGCAGTGTAACAACTGATGGAAATATTATTATTGGAAACAGAATTGAAGGAGCAGGAAATAATATAATTCTTGATGCAGGACTTATAATAAATATAACAGGGGCGGTAGGAACAAACTCCGCCCGCATAGGCGATATTACTGTTGATAAAGGTAATATTACATTTAACGATAATGTAAATGCAAAAAGTTATAAACAGATAACAGGTAATGCGAATTTTAACGCTTTACATAATTATACAAATTCATTTTTATTTAACGGTGATATTTTAACTTTAGGAGAAAACTCATCCATTAACACAAACTCAGGCGATATTATTATTATTAACACAGGAATATTTACTCAAGAAAGCGGCGCGTCTATTGTTTCCGGAGGAGTGTTCACACAAAACGGTATCGGCTCAAATAGGCTTTCCGCTTCAATTTCGGCTAAGGGGAATATAAGTTTTACAGGAACAGTTTCTATAAATGAAAATATTACACTTGATTCAAACGCGGCAAACAACGGCGGTAATATCGGGTTTTCGCATAACGGCGTTGTTCCGGCTATTTCCGGCAGTAAAAACTTGACAATGAATGCAGGCGCAGGTGACATTACAATTGCAGGGCAAATTGGAACAAATTCCTTATTTTTTGCAGATATTTTAATAAATAGCGCATCAAAAATTGATTTTAATGAAGCGGTGTATTGCGGTGATATTATTGTATCAACTGCAAATGAAATAAATTTTCTAAAAAATGTAAACGCAGATAAAATTAATATAAACGCGGTTAATATTACTGTTGACGGTTTAAATCCTATAACGATAAGTTCAAAAGAAGATCAAAAATATGAAGGCAATGTAACAATTGGCGGTACATCAGGAAATGTTGAGTTTTCTGTTTTAAACTCGAATAGTTTAAACGCTGTAATTCGTTATTCAGGTAATGTTTCGCTTTTGTCTAACGCGCAAATTAATTTACCTTCAACAGGCGGTACTCTTGAGTTGGTGCAAATAAATGAAACAGCCAACACGCTTACAATTAACGGCGGAAACGCCGGCTCGCCTTTTATTATCAAAGGTATAACTTCGCTTTTATCTAATGTAAATCTAAACTGTAATATTATCATTTCTAATGGAAGTGATATTAAAATAAATAACAATGTAGTGATAAATCAAACTAACGGCAAGACGCTTGCTCTGGAAGAAGATTCTGTTCTTGAAATAAGTAATACATCATCATGGTATATGGGTACGGCAGGGACAGGATCATCTTATGAGTTTGCAGGTATTAACGGAACGCTTAAACTTGGTACAGGATCAAAATTAATTACAAATGATTTAAGACTTGAAGGTGTTTCACCTAACAATTTTATTTTAAATAATAACGGAAAAGCGACAATCAGTGTTATGCGTAATGCAGAAATAGCCGAAACAGTAGATTTTACAGGAGACCTTCCTGAATTAATCCTTGAGATGGCAGGAAGTACACAAGAAATAATCGCTAATCAAAAAATAGGAAGTTTTCATATTAAAAAAGGCTCGCATACAACATTAAAAAGTAATTTGGAAATCGGCGGGGAAGTGCAGATAGATTATGCTTATACAGCTCCTCATGGAATTCTTCGTGCAGAAAATTTTAATATATCTTTATATGCGCAATTAAATGAAAGCGGTAAAAAAGTCAGCCGTTGGAAAATCATTAATGCGCCTGAAACTATAAGCGGAAATCCTGTTTCATCATATAATATGAATGCTTTCGTTCAAAATACAGGAGGACTTGTCGAATTAAAAAAAGAATCGCCTGCAGATGATAATGTTGTTTTTGAAATTCTCGGCAATACTGTTTGGCAATCATTTAAGTACGATGAGTTAGGTGATATCGGCGCTGTTATTCAATTTTCCATGCATCCGGATCAGCATATTTTCCTTCATTCATTTATTATTTCAGGTAAAGAAGATTTAACAAATAAAAACGGTTATGTGACATTAACAAGATATACAGGAACATCAGACTGGACTTCTGTATATCCTTCTACAGTTCCTCCAAATGTTCCTCCCGGAGCACAGAGCGGGATCGGGATAGAAGATAACAGCCTTCCGCGGATTAATCCTATCCCAAGAAATTTAAAAACAGATAATCAAGAAAATAAAAAATTTTGGAATTTTAATCTTGTATCGCATGGAGGGAATTCAAACCATAGAGCGATGAATATATCTTTTGTAAAAATATTTTTTAGTCATGCATGGAATCAAAGAATACCGATTGCCGTAGATACTATGCATCTTGATGCAATTCCTTATTTCGCAGAAAGAGAAGGAAATATTGTAGGTTTCTTTAATTACGATTGGGTTGAAGTGCGAAAAATTATTTATAGTTTTATAGAAGACAGTAACGGAAACGGAAGAGCGGATAGGATTCGCGTGCAGACAAATGTCGCTTTAAACGGTGATTTCAGTAAATTTACTGTCGAAGTTGAAGGATATAAGATCGATCTTTCACGTCCGACATTTAATCCGGTTTCAGGTTTTGATGTTGTTGAAGCTCTGACAAATGAAACAAGCGACGGTCTTTCATTTTATATATATCTTGAAGAAAAAACAGAACTTTATGACGGCAAACCAATTATGTGGTGGGTAACAAGAAATGAATCTCTTAAAGATATTGTTACGCAAACATTGTTGGTAGGCGATCCTATTACAGGTGATGTTATTAAAGATGAATTCTTTACTACAACAAATACTATCCCTCCGCGGATTAGTTATGCGATTACTCTGCCTGGGCATAATCAAACATATATAAAATTATCACAACCTGTTGCCGTTTACGGCGATACATTGATAATAGACGGTAATAATTTTAAAAGTTTTTCAGAAATAGAAAAAACTAACCCCTTTTTATTTGCGCTTGAATATTATCCTTTTGATCAGGAGGCAGAACAATACTTTATTAAAATTCCTGAAGGTACGTTAAGCTATCTTTTAGAATTAAAATCTTCACCTAACGTTGAAATTTTGGCAAAACTTCCTGCGATAGGAGAACTTCCTCTTGAATATTTTTCACTTGAAGGATTAAACGATCTTGGGGTACGCGCTCTTGATTGGTTTGATGAAAGAATTGATTCAGAGATGTTTATGTATTATCCATCCCCGCGCTATCCTGTAAATTGGAATTATACTCAATATAAAACATATACAGGTAACAGTCATCTAACAGGATATAATGTTACAGAAGATGATGATGTAAATAACCCTACAGATGTATTTTTGCCGCCTAATAAATTGTTAACGCCTGAAATGGTAAAAAGACTAAATGATTATTATATAACAGGAAATATTGATAAGGTAATTCTTTCTTGTTTTGACGGCGGTTGCTCTCATGCGTTATGCGCTAATGCAGATAATAAAAAACGCCGAAGTACAGATATACTTGTATCAATGCCTCCTGTAAATAATAATTCATCAGATTATTTTGTGTGGCCCATTTGGGCAAGATTTGCAGATCCTTTAAACTCAGATACTTTTACTTCACATAACGATTTCTGGGGTCAGTTAAATACCGATACCGGAATCATCTGGCGATTTGACGGCACTAAATATCTTGAAGCGCGCGGAGATGTTGAATTGCAAGCGCGGATAAATTCCGCTATTACAGGAAAACCTAACCTTGAAATTTCATGGTCTGTCAATGTTCCTGAAACTTTGCGTTATCCGCAAGAACCGTCTGTAAGAGGCAGAAGTCAAGGAGGGCTTTGGCTTCCCGGAAACAAGCTTCTTTATAATTTTACTCCATCACATAATAAAAATAATATTAATCAGTCTACCGATACTTCATCAAATTTTCCCTTATATAATTTTATGTTTAATACAGTAAACAGTGGAAATAAAGTTGAGTTTATTTTCCGTTTTACAGATTCTGATATGTTTATTGCCCGTCTTGATGTAATCCAGGAACAGTATTTTGAACAAGCTCTAATTCCAAATAATTGGTATCAGCTTATCCGCCCATTCAGTTTTGATGTTCAGGATATAAGGTTGCAGCGCGGAGGCGTTACAATTTTGAATAACGTAATAAACTCGAATGACAAAGAAGTAACTTATATTCGTTATCATCTTGTGCGTCCGGGAAGAGTGACAATTCAAGTTTATACTTTAGACGGGACATTAGTAAAATCATTGAGACGCAATGAATACAGAGCGGCAGGAGAATATACCGATGCATGGGACGGAACAAACAACGGCGGAAGATCGGTTGCAAGAGGAATGTACTTTGTGCGTGTTGTAGCTCCCGATATAGATGAAATTAGAAAAATTATGGTGGTAAAATAATGAAAAAAAAATGCGCGTTTGTTACGATAATCGGAAGGCCTTCTGTGGGAAAATCCACTTTGTTAAATAAAATGTGCGGCGAAAAAGTTGCAATAGTAAGCAATGTACCGCAAACGACACGTAACGCGATACGCGGAATAGTAAACCGCGATGAAGGTCAGTTGATTTTTATTGATACTCCCGGCAGGCATTCAAGTGAAAAAAAAATGAATAAAAAACTGATGGAAGTATCAGAGCGTTCTCTTGCGGAAAGCGATCTTGTTCTCTATGTGTTAGACGCAATCCGCGCTCCGGGTATCGAAGAAGAGGAGGTTGCATCCTTGCTGGCTAAGCTTGAATTATCAGAAAAAACAATCTTCGCAATTAATAAAATGGACGTTCCTAATGCGGACTTTAAACTTGCAAAAGATTTTTTATTACAAAAACTTCCCAAGATTGATGAGAAAAGTATATATACTACCTCAGCGGAAACAGGTCAAGGTGTGGAAGAACTTCTGTCAGCGTTATACGCCATGGCGCAAGAAGGAGAACCCTTATACGGTGATGAATACTACACCGATCAAGAAACGGATTTTCGCATAGCGGAAATAATCCGCGAACAGGCGATAAACCGTCTGCGTCAGGAACTGCCTCATTCTCTTTATATAGAAATAGCGGACATGGAACTGAAAGAAAAAAAACTTTGGGTAAGAGCGTTTATTTTAGTTGAACGCGAATCCCAAAAAGGTATAGTAGTAGGCAAAGGCGGAGAAATGATAAAAAAAATACGTCTTGCATCATTAAAAGAGTTAAAAAAAATATTTGAATGGAAAATAGACTTGGACTTAAGAGTAAAAACAAGCAAAGACTGGCGGCACAGCGATCACAAATTAAAAAGGATTATCGAACAAAAGTAAATATTTTATTCCAAAAACTTATCAATTACTTCCATTAACTTGTCAAATGTATCAACACAAATTAAATCTTTACAGTCTTTTTGGATTTGTTCAGGGGCGCGGAAAAGACAGCCGCCGTCGGCTTCTCTTATCATTGCAAGATCGTTAAATGAATCCCCTGCTGCAAAGACGCGCAGGTTTATTGATTTAAATGCCCGCACAGCTTCTTTTTTTCCGTTTTGCTGGCGCAAAGTGTATCCTGTTACAGATTGATCTTCTGCTATTTTTAATGAATTGCAAAAAAGAGTGGGCAGTAAAAGTTTTTGCATTAAAGGTTTAGCGAATTGTTCAAAAGTATCAGAAAGGATAACAAGCTGCGTTTTTTCTCGCAAAGAATTTGCAAATTCAAGAGCGCCGCTTAATGGCTGCATACCTGATATTACTTTTTGAATATCGGGAAGTTTTAAATTATTTTTTTTCAAAATATCAAGGCGGAATTGCATCAGCTTATCGTAATCCGGCTCGTCTCTTGTGGTTCTGCGTAATTCGCCGATTCCTGTCGCTTGAGAAAAAGCGATCCAGATTTCAGGGACAAGGACTCCTTCAAGGTCAAGGCATACTAAGTTCATGGGAATATTTTAACAGAAATAATAAATTGTTGCTATACGCTTAAAATGAAAATCAATATTTTTTGTTGAAATTAATATTTTTTTCATGTATAAAATATTATGACTGAGATAAAAATCTCTAATCCTTTTAATGCGCCTGTGTTTCATGAAGAAACCGTTACAAGCACAATGGATATTTCCCGCAAACTGCAAGCGCAGGGAAAGCCGCACGGAACTGTCATTACAGCTGATTTTCAGGAAAACGGCAGAGGCAGAATAAGAGGGCGATCATGGGAAATGCAAAGAGGAAAAAGTTTATCTTTTACAATTTTACTGCGTTATCAAAGTGTTGAAAAAATACCTGTCGCGTTAACATTGCGTGCAGGTTTAGCGGCCGCTTTAGCGATAGAAAATAAAACGCAAAAAGGCTTTGCGCAATGCTCAGTTAAAATTAAATGGCCTAACGATATTATGATAAACTCAAAAAAACTTGCAGGTATTTTATGCGAAGCGGATGGAGGAAATGTTTATCTTGGAATCGGAATTAATATATTTCAAAAAGAATTTCCTTCTCATTTAAAAGAGAAAGCGGCAAGTATTGCAAATTCCGTTAATATTATTCCTGAAAACTCAGTCTATGAAGATAATTACCGATACATTTTATTAGAAGCTATACTTTTACAGCTTTATAACGAACTTGATACACCGTTAGGTGAAGATTGGAAAACACGTCTTGAAAAGATGTTTTATAAAAAAGATGAAAATGTTGTTTTTATTAACGGAGCAGCCGATTCTGGAAAGGAAGTAAAAGGTATACTTAAAGGTATAAATAATGACGGCGCTCTTTTAATCGAAAATGATGGAAAGGTATTGTCTTTTATAACAGGGGAGTTGAGGTTATAAAAAAATTAAAATAATTTATTATAATCAACATTTGACAATTATTAGTATATACATTACTATTATTGAAAAAGGAAAATAATAACGATGAATTTTAATTTAGATCTTTCCGGGAATATATCTCCGTTACTTAAAAAAGTTATGGATAAAGGTTTTGATCCTCATAAAAAATATAAAATTATTGAAATTTACGGAAAACCTATGCAAAAATCAGCAGGTATGTCGATTTGGGGTGTTTACGCGCATAGAAATTCAACCGGCGCAAAAGTAAATGAATTTACTGAAGAATACAAGCATGTATATTCAATCGATGCATCTGGATGCAGATATTTAGAAACAAATTTTAATGCATGGGATACGCATCCTGTAAATTGGGATACCGATCCAATCGGAACAAAATACGATGCAAGCACTTTCATGGAATTTTACCGTCCAACATTAAATGATGATTTTGATTTTATCGGTTTTTCCGGCGGAAAAGATAATTACGAAAAAGTTTCAGATGAAATAATCCGTATGTATTTAAAATGGTAATGATACAGCTCAAAAACCAAGCGTGAGGATTTGTTACTTTTATTTTTATTAAAAATTAAAAATAGATACAAACACAAAAACTATTTTCTGTTAAAAATAAATACACTCTGTAATTCCGGGTTTTCAAGATGTTCTATCGCTTCGTTTAGATAATGCTTCGCGCAAATATCCTGAGGATCATCGGCTGTAACTTTTTTAAAACGCTCTACTGCGGTAGAATAATCTTTCATGTGGTATTTGCGTACTCCTGACTCGAAAAATTGCTTTGTTAAAAGCCGCGCATTTTTTTCTTCAGGAGGAAGAGCGTCAAGCATGTCAAATAACGCGACTACTTCATTTACTCCGGCAGCGCGAACCATGCCGATAAACCTGTATTCAAATTCTGTTTCAAAACCCGCAAGTTGATTGAGCGTATTGCGTGTGATTAAAAGCCCTGAACCTGTTTGTTTAGTCAGCCCTTCCAGTCTGGAAGCAAGATTAACGTTATCTGAAATTACTGTACTTGAAAGCCTTTCATTTTCACCTACTATACCCATCATTACAGAACCTGAGTGTATTCCGACTCCGATATTAATTCCGTCTACTCCGATTTTCACTTTTGTCTCATCATTAACTACAAGAGTCTGATAAAGCTCGATGCCGGCGCGAACAGCGTCTATACCGTTTAAAAAAAGAGCCATTGCGGCATCTCCGATATATTTATCCACAAAACCGTTGTGCTTGCGGATGATAGGTCCTGCAATTCCAAGTATTTTATTAATAAAAATAAAATTTTCACTTGCCGTCATCATTTCAGAATTTACCGAGAAATATCTGATGTCGAAAAATAATATGCTTATGTTTCGTTGTACGTTATCGCCCAGCTTCATTTTAGTAATGTCAGACACTCCTAAATGTTCCATAAACTGCACCGGAACAAATCTGATTGTTGATTCATTTAAGCGGTTTATTCTATCAAATTGATTTTGAAGTTCTTCCGCCATACGGTTAAGCCCTTGTCCTACCTTGCCAAGTTCATCAAGCGCTTTGTAACGCACGCGTTCATTACGGTTTCCGTCTGCAATCGCATGAAGAACGTCTGCAACTGAGGAAAGCTGTTTTACCACAACAGAAACCATTATACCCAGGGCAAGTAAAATGAAAACGCATATAAATGCTGTAACAAGCGCGACCTGTCTTTTTAATTTTGTGTTGCCGATTTCATGGCTTGTCATATCAACACCGACTTCAAACTTGCCTGCGATCTCTCCTGCGCTGTTATAAATCGGTGTGTTGGAAAAAGTCCATTTTCCGTTATAAAGATCGGTGGTTGTAACAATGGGTTTACCGCTCATCAATGTATCGTAATCTTCTCCTTCAATTGCGGCATCGGTGCGGAAAAGATTCCATTCTTCTTCGGAAATTACAACGACATATTCAAAATTGTCCCCTTTATAAATTGCAGAGTAATATGCCTTGTTCCACGGATCGGCATTGTATCCGACAATCTCTTTTACTAAAACGGAAAGTTTTTTGTATTCATCACTGTGGAAATCTTTAATAGTTGTAATTTTATCAATATCATCCCCGTCAATCATTCCGGCGGAAAGTTTGGCAAGGCCTGTTATGTCATTAAACATTCTTTCATTTTCACGTTCTGTCATAATGTTAAACGTCACTGAAAATACAATGATAAAGGCGATTATTAATAAAGGAATAATTACAACAGTTTGTTTTATAAAGAGCGATATGTAACGCGCAAGTATTTTAATGAACATAATATAAAGCCCTGTAAGAAAAGCAAGAATACCAATAGCGAGAGCAATCTGAACAAACGCGATATAGAATTGCTCGCTTACAGGCAGATGTAAATCGCCGTCATAAATTGTAAAATGAGAACCGTCGTAAAGCCATACAAGGTCGTCAAATATTCCGGCATAAGTATTTTCATAAAAACCGAAACCGTTTAGCCAGGGTAACTTACCATGATCAATCAGAGGTTCAAAAAAAGATTTTGGAACAATATGCTGTAATCCTGACTCATCGTAGACAACTTCATCGCTGTTAATGCGTAACAACGCATTTGATCCCATGTCAAAAAAAATCAATTTGCCGTTTGAATCATAAAAAATAAACCAGGGATGAATACCGCCTTCTTCTATGCTCCAATTAAATGATGCGCGCAGTACAGGGGAGCTGCCGTTTACAACTTCATAAATATCTCCGTCCCGCAGGACATAAGCGTAATTGTTAAAATCTTTTTGGATAAGCTGAGCTATAATAAAATTGAAGATCGCTTTTCCCGGTGAATATTCTAAAAGCTCTGATGAATGAAGCTCGTCTCTGTAAGTGTCATAAGAATAAAGTATAACTTTATCTTTTAAGGTCTGCGAAAAAGTGAGGATGCCGTCATCGCAGCGAAATGATCCGAATTGCGAAAACAGGCGCGGATTAGTAAAGGCATCATCATAACTTATACTGATGATGTCCTTTACAAAATTTCCGTGATTGTCATATTTTCTGATTATATCCCGTTTTGTAAGCAAGGCATCGTACTCAGCTTCGATTGCATACACATAAAGATTCCCCGCATTGTCAATCGCGCCGTCAATAATGCGTGTATATTCTTTGAATTTATTTATTTCTATGGTGTAATGTATTTTTCTGTCGGGAGACATACGGACAAGCCGGAACGAACCGCTGTCTATTACATATAAATTTCCGTCTTTCTCAAATTTAGCTACGGCTGGCGCATCAAATGATGTAGTAGTTTGAAAAAGCTTCTTTTTTAAAATATCTGTGTTAAAAAAGAAAAGAAGGACGCACGCGATAAAAACTGCTGTTGAAATATAAAACATTAACCACTGTGCGGTCTTTTTCATAGTTTAATATAAAATTATATAACATCTAATGTCAAGCTGATGTTTTTTACCATACTTTAGCTTTGTTAAAAGGAGGTGTAATATTAAAATTCTCTCCTGCAGGTTCTATGAAAAAAAAACGTTTTCTAAGGCATATTGTTTTATGTTTATTATAAAAGGCTGACAGGTCAAAGGTAATTTTATATATCTTAATTTTAAATCAAAATAAATTACAAATCAAGCGGCAAATAAAGTTAATAAAGTAAAGATGTTATAAGAATTTTTGGACAAATAATATATTACATGTTAAAATTACGTAATTGTAAAAGATTGTTATTTGCCTTTTAAGGCAAAAGGAGAAAAATAATGGCAGAGACCAAATACGAGCCGGTGACAGATCCGCAAAGCCTGTCCCTGTGCCTTGCAAGAATCCGTAAAGCTCAAGAAGCTTTTGCGACATTCAGTCAGGAACAGGTGGACAAGATTTTCTTTGCGGCAGCCCGGGCGGCGGCAAAACAACGGATTCCGTTGGCAAAAATGGCGGTAGCGGAAACCGGCATGGGTATTGTAGAGGACAAGGTAATTAAAAACCTCTACGCCTCAGAGTATATCTACAACGCCTACAGGAACGAAAAAACCTGCGGCGTTATCGAGGACGATCCGGCTGCGGGCTATATGCGGATCGCAGAGCCTATAGGCATGGTGGGAGCTGTAATACCTACCACAAACCCGACATCTACGGCGATTTTTAAAACGCTTATTTGTCTTAAAACACGTAACGGCATCATCATTTCGCCGCATCCGCGTGCAAAGAAAAGTACAAATGCTGCGGCAAAGATAGTGCTTGATGCGGCAGTGGAAGCAGGAGCGCCTGAAGGCATAATCGGCTGGATAGACGAGCCGAGTTTGGAAATGACAAACATGGTTATGAAGGAAGCGGACACTATCCTTGCGACAGGCGGGCCTGCCATGGTTAAATCGGCGTATTCTTCAGGTAAACCCGCTATCGGTGTAGGCGCGGGTAATGCTCCGGTAATTATCGCCGAAAGCGCGGATATTTTATTAACAGTAAGTTCAATCATACATTCTAAAACTTTTGATAACGGTATGATCTGCGCCTCTGAGCAATCAGTGGTTGTTCTTGCATCGATCTACGACAAAGTAAAGGCAGAGTTTACAAGACGCGGCTGTTATTTCCTTAACCCGGAAGAAACCGAAAAAGTACGCAAAACAATCATCGTAAACCATGCGCTTAACGCAAAAATAGTCGGGCAGAAGGCGGCAAAGATCGCTGAGCTTGCCGGCGTTAGCGTTCCCGAAACAACAAAGGTGCTTATCGGTGAAGTTGAGAGCGTGGAGTTGTCGGAAGAGTTCGCTCATGAAAAACTTTCTCCCGTACTGGGAATGTACAAAGCCGCAAACTTTGACGAAGCTCTGGAAAAAGCAGACCGTTTGGTAAAAGACGGAGGCTACGGTCACACTGCAAGCATTTTTCTAAATCCGCAGATCGATGCCGACAAGCTCGCCGCTTTCTCAAGCAAAATGAAAGCCTGCCGTATAGTTTTAAATACGCCTTCCGCTTTCGGCGGTATCGGCGACCTGTACAACTTCAGAATGAAGCCGTCTCTCACATTGGGCTGCGGCTCGTGGGGCGGTAACTCCGTTTCGGATAATGTCGGCGTGAAGCATCTGCTTAATATTAAAACGCTGGCGGCAAGGAGGGAAAATATGCTTTGGTTCCGCGCTCCTGAAAAGGTGTATATAAAGAAGGGCTGCTTACCTGTAGCCCTCGAC
>Ga0209755_10005949_pt1 | contig 13671 bp, 8 predicted proteins | sample TergutCo191P1_FD_187301 | JGI IMG/M metagenome (GOLD analysis project Ga0209755, IMG submission 187301) | Cornitermes sp. P1 segment gut microbial communities from Petit-Saut dam, French Guiana - Co191P1 (SPAdes) (version 2) | ecosystem: Host-associated > Arthropoda: Insects > Digestive system >... | reverse complement strand
AGGGGCTGTAACATAAGTCAGTGATACCGCATAAATTGCTTTAAAGGTGAATATTTCATCCATATTCAGATAGTTTATGCGTGTTTCTGCATTATTATGCGGAAAGGCTTACTTATGTTACAGCCCCGACAGATAATTCAAAGATGGATGCTTCGACTACGCTCAGCATGACATGCACGCTCAGGATGGCAAGGTTTCGCTCAGCATGACATATAGGGAGGTTGCGTTAGCAACCGACAAATTTATTTATAGTCCTATTATTTAGTTATAGCAATTTCTAAAGAATAGGATGTCCATTTTCCCATCTATTTTTTAATTTCTTGCATTTTTAAAGATTTGCGAGTAAAATCTGTAGCCTAATTATTATTTTTCCTTCAACGAATAAGGTTTCAGGATGGCTGATTACGTTTCGCTTAAAAAATTCTACCACAAAGACAAAACCAACAATCGGGATATCGCAGTTCAGCTTGAAGCAAAAAAGAGGCTGGAGGCAGAGTCTACTTTTAGGACAGGTATAAAAATTGAGCACGGAGAGCTCTTTCTTGCTGTTCCTACGCAGCTTTTTTCTCTCAGTGAAAAACTCCTCAGAGTGGAGAGGAAAGTGTCTCAACTTTGGCGTGAATTGCCAGGAATTGCGCGGTGGGCTTATCTTCGGGGTTTAATTATGAACGAAGTAATCAGCACTAACGCAATTGAAGGCATTCACAGTACGCGAAAACAAATTCAAGAAGCCCTCGAAAGCGTTGAGGCTAAGCAGCCAAACAATGATGAAAAGCGTTTTAAAGAGTTCGCAAACCTTTATCTTGAACTTACTAACAATAGCCACGTTAGCACTAAGACACCAAACGACATTAGAGTAATCTACGATGCCGTAGTGATGGGTGAGCTCAAAGAGGAAGACGGACCTGATGGAGAACCGTTTAGGAAAGAGTCTGTCGATGTAGTAAGCGGGCAACAACAAGTAATGCACAAAGGAGTAATGCCCGAGTCGAAAATCATTGAAATGCTCGAGCAAATGATTCAGCTTGTTAATTCGGACACAATCCCACAAACTTTTTCTGCGATAATTTCCCATTTTCTTTTTGAATATATCCACCCATTTTATGACGGCAATGGTCGAACAGGCCGTTTTTTGCTGGCCCTCTATTTAAGTGAGCCCCTATCTCTGGCAACCACACTGTCTTTGTCTCGGGTTATTTGCGAGAACAAAAATAGGTACTACAAAATGTTCACTGACGCCGAAGACCCTCTTAACTATGGTGAAATGACTTTTTTTGTAATTCAACTATTAGAATTCATTCGTGAAGCCCAAGAATCAGTAATGGAAAATCTTGAGAGAAAAGCTGCATTGCTCTCGAAAATTGAAGACTTATTAGAAATTTTTGAAGAAGAACCCTATTGTCTTTCAAATAAACAAGTTGCAGTTCTTTACCAAGCCGCACAACAATACCTGCTGGGAGATTTCCCTGTAATTTCCCTTGAGAACATAACGATGCACACTAAAGTAGGTGCTCAAACAGCACGGAAATATGCAGCCGCGCTTGAAGAAAGAGGGCTATTGGAGGCAGTTTCACTTAAGCCACTAAGGTTTGTCCTCACACCACTTGCGCTCAAAAAGCTAGAAATACCTGAATTAGCCAACTATAGCGTATAGGTTTTATCATGGTGGATGATAGGAGGCTAGATCCTTCGGCTTCGCCTCAGGATGACATGTGCGCCTCAGGATGACATGTGCGCCTCAGGATGACATGCGCCCCCCTATGTCGTCCTGAGCGGAGGGTGCGAAGCACCCGAAGTCGAAGGACCCATAACGGAGTGAGCACAAGCGAACGAAGTGCATATAGGGAGGCTGCGTAGCAACCGACAGATAATTCAAGGATGGATGCTTCGACTACGCTCAGCATGACAGGGTAGCTCAGGATGACATTTAGGGAGGTTGCGTTAGCAACCGACAGATTTTTGCGGTATGCTATAGGGTGCACGTAATCAACGATAAGACAACTAACAATACGAGGTGTCCAAATTTTATGGCTGATGTAATCGCGTTTTCCTGTGTGCGCCCGCAACAAAATATTGCGAGCGAAGTTGCAGCACTCCCCTACGACGTGTACAGTCTCGAAGAGGCGCGAGAAGAAATTAAGGAACACCCGCTTTCGTTTTTGCGCATCGATTCGGCAGAAGCAACCATACTCCATTCGGTTCCAAAAAACGACGAAAGCATCTACGCCAAAGCAAAAGCCCAGCTCGATGAAGCAATCGAGGATGGAACTTTTCTTGTCGATGAAGAAGCATGCTATTACCTTTATCGCATAACGGCGCCTGATGGTCGGGCGCAAACGGGCGTTATTGGCTGCGCTTCTATCAGCGATTATCTTGATGATACTATCAAGAAGCACGAAAAAACAAAGCCCGATAAGGAAGTCGACCGTATTCGGCACGTCGATACCTGCTCTGCCCATAGTGGTCCTATTTTCCTGGCATTTCGTTCTGACGGCACCATCGAAGAAGTAATGGCCGAAGTTACGGCGGGCGATCCCTTGTATGATTTCACCGCCCCCGATGGCGTTGGGCACACGGTATGGCGGGTTGGCGACGCGGCGCGCCTCGCTACTATCAGGGAAACCTTCGATCGCACACCAGCGCTCTATATTGCTGACGGGCATCATAGGGCAAAATCTGCCGTTGAAGTGGGTTTATTGCGCCGGGAAGCCGCAAAAAATGGTGGAGCCGCAGTTGAAGACGCACCGGGAATGCCCGCTTCTGAACACTTCCTGTCCATCATTTTCCCCAGTAACCAGCTGGCTATTCTCGATTATAACCGCGTGGTAAAAGGCTTAAACGGTCACACCCTCAATGAATTGCTAGAACACCTAAAAGAATGTTTTGAGGTATCGAAACCTCAAGCTGCTCCCGTAAAGCCTGACCAAAAAGGCACCTTTGGCATGTATGTTGAAGGGGCTTGGTATAAGCTTAAGATTAAGGATGCTTTCACTTCAAACGACCCAGTGAACGGGCTTGATGCGTCCATTTTGCAAGAGAGAGTCTTAGCGCCTTTGTTGGGCATTGAAGACCCGCGCACTAACGACCGTATCGATTTCATTGGGGGCATCCGCGGACTTGCCGAATTGGAACGTCGGGTGAAAAGCGACATGACCATTGCGTTTGCGCTCTACCCCACCTCAATCGAAGAGCTCTTCGCTGTGGCAGATGCCGGAAAGCTCATGCCGCCGAAATCCACTTGGTTTGAACCAAAACCTCGCAGTGGGCTTTTCATCCACCGAATTTAAAAACCCTGCATATATAAGATGTAGAATTGTGCATAGATCCTTCGGCTGCGCACTACGTGCTTCGCTCAGGATGACATGCACGCTCAGGATGACATGGAAGTTCTTTTGTCGTCCTGAATGAAATGAAGGATCCATGGATGCTTCGACTACGCACTACATGCTTCGCTCAGGATGACATAAGTAACCAACAGGTTTGAAACAGCGCGACAAAGAGAGGTGCCGCAGGAAGCCAACGCAACTTTAGAAATCGGCGCCGATCACTACTAAAAAGTCGTTCGATACCGTATAAGTGCCATCGTTGAGAATTACTTTCCCAACTCCTAACACGTTCGCAATATTTTGTGCCTCGCCGGCCTGGTCAGCAGAGTTATAAATCACCAAAGTGGTTGGATAATTGTAGCTATCCGCATTACCGGTCTCCACCGAATAACCGGCACCGACAAGCCTATCACCTGCAGTAGTAGCAACCCCGTCGCCCCCGCTACCATTTTTCACCATGACACTACCGTGCCCCATAACACCACCAGCATTAGGTGCCTTGTCGGGCACGCCTGTCGTCCCCGCCGGAATTCCCGCATTGGCAACCAAGGTTCCCGAAATGGGGTCTATGATCGTTTCTTCCGTGGGTGGAAGCCCCGCCCGAACGCGATCCATCATAGCCCGCCATTCATCTTCGATAGTAATTTCATACCAACCACCAGCCGTTTGCAGCGAACTTGTTGGTTGTGAAGCCGAAGAAAGATCGTTGGTCGTATCAAGCCCTCGCATGGTTTGCGCAAGCCCAATAATGTCTTGTATCGATAAAGTAGTCAGTACATTTTTGCTCAGTTCTTCCAAAACAGAAGTCATAGTACGGAGATCGGCAGATAAAATTTTCTTCACGATCGCACTCAAAACCAGCCTTTGGTTGGCCGCGCGGAAAAAATCACCTTTCCCAATATCGTCGTAAGAATGACGAGAGCGAGCCAGCATCAAAGCCTGATCACCATTGAGGGTTTGTGGACCTGCATCCAGATGACCACCCACATGATAATCGTCAATTTCTATAGGCACATCAATATCGACACCACCCAGCGAATCGACAATAGCTTCAAACCCATCGAAGTTCACTTCAGCGTAATGGGAAATGGGAACCCCACAAAGCTCACTCATGACCTGCACCGTTAAAGAAGGCCCACCATAAGCATAAGCAGCATTTATTTTGTCTTTTCCGTATCCTGGAATATCGATCAAAGTGTCTCGACAAATTGAAATAATGACCACTTTTTTGTTTACGGGATCAATTCGCGCGAGCATCAAAGAGTCAGAACGGTAAGAGCCACCGAACTGTCCGTTTTCATCGCGAACAGCAGAACCGTCGGTGCCAATAAGAACCATATAGAAAGGTTCATTAGAAAGATCGGTTTTAACCAACACGTCTTGCAAGTTGGGGTCGAGGCCTTGGTGTAAGTTGGAAGAAATTCCTTGCATGTAAAAATACGCCCAGGAAACCCCGCCAACCGCTACCAGTAAAACGGTAAGCAAGGCAAACACTACACCCCGAACACGGCGTTTCTTCTTTTGTTGTTTGGCAACCTGAGTATCTATCGCCCGCTTGGCACGACGAATCTCCAAAGCCTGTCTGCGCCGCCTATCGGCATCGGCGAATTCACTAGCATAATCATGCTGGGGCTCAGCCACGACAGGAGGTTCTTGCCACGAAGGATCAAACCTGCTGGTTTGGTCTCTTCTTGTGGGTATCTCTTGTCCTATGGCTTGTTCTGGGTACCAATCGTTTCCAATAGCATCTACCCTCGAACGATTTTCTGTGCGTCTGTTTGACATCATCCGACCATTTTCCCCACGTTAGAGCGCATTAGCAAGGAAAATACGATTAAATTAAGAAAAAGCCACATGCTCAAAATGTAATTTCCATTTCTTTTCTGATAGGTTTTGCTCGTTTGCTTATCCCTTGAGGTTCCGGTTGCGATAAAACAGCAGTCCGAAAAGGCACAAAACTAGGGCGATCAGGGTCAAAACAACCATTGCCAGAGCGCTTAAATCTTCGGTGGGATACAGCGGCAAAGCTCCGAAGGGCGAAAGCGTCATTACCCAATCAGGCAACGTTAAAACACGCCCAACATAGACGAGAACAAACGAAGCACCCAGCAATACCCAACAAAGAGGAGCCAGACGGGGGCTCATCCCGACAAGCAAAGCGCCGAGCCCCACAAAAACCCAGATAGCAGGCAAAAAGCTGGTCGCAGCAATAATGAGCGTCGCAAAACTGACGGGGTTAGGCATCACGAAAGCAGCTGCCACCCAAACACCAAAAGCGTAAAGGAACTGGAAAACACAAGAGGCCAACACCGCTAAAAGCACGTACCCCAACAGGTTATACGGGCGAGAAACTGCCCGGGAATAAACTTGTTCTGTGCGCTGGTTTACCTCTTCTGTTTTAACACGGAACAGAATAAGCAGCGCCGGAACTACCGTGAGCATCGACATCAAAACTGTCAGGAGCGCAATAATAGGATCAAGTAAGTCTCCGCTGGTCGCTGTGGCACCAACCAAATCCCGCAAAATATCATTAGTTTCATAGAACGAAGTAAAATCAGCAAAAACCGATCCGTAGGCTGCACCAAAGGCAAACATCGCGACAGCCCAAGCGAAAAAGGTTGGATGCGTCAGACGTCTTGCCAAACTCCACGGGCCGCGCAGCAGAGCTGAAGCATGAGCGCGCCCGCTGCGTGGCGAAAAGAAACCCTGTCCCATATCGCGCTGGCCATTCAAGATAAAAGCAAGAATGAACAGGCATAACGCCATTCCCAGCAAGACCGGCAAAGGCCAAACTGCGTTAGTGGCATAACATTCAACCCGCTCAGCCAACCCAAGAGGGGAAATGAAAGCAAGAATTTCATTTTCGGTGCCTTTAGCAACATCGCCAGCAGCGCGCAAAAGATAGGCAAGCCCTAAAAAGGCGAAGGAAACTCCGGTAGCACCGCGAGCGCTTGAACACACCTGAGCACACACTGCAGCAACCCCGGCAAACACCATGCCCGCAACTCCGACAGCTAAACCAAAGAAAAGAGAGCCAGTCCAGTCGATTTCAGCAACCTGAAAAGCCGCCATCGAAGCACCGATAAGAAGTGCCAAAACCACATTCACCAAGAAAATAATAAACACGGTGGAAAAAAGCCCCGCGAGACGCCCGACAGGCAAAGACCCCAAAAGTTCTAAACGTCCGTCTTCTTCATCTCGGCGCGTATGTTTGATAACAAACATAATGTTCATCACGGCAGCAACTAAAATCACCCACACAAGCATCATCTGCGTATACATGACACCGTTCGTATAGCTTTCCCCGTAAAACATCCCGCAAATAGCAACCATTGCAGGACTTTTCATCGTTGCAGCTAAGGTCTCTTTTTCAGCCGGCCCACCAAGAATTTCTGGAATAAAAGGAACGAAACTGGCCGTCAAAACAACAATGCCAACGACCCACAAAAGCAACCAGAGCAGGTCTCGACGGAGAATAAAGCCTGCGGTACGCGGAGTATTATGCAGCGATTTCACGGAACACCTCCGCTATATGCCATAGTGGCTCATAAAGAGCTCTTCAAGCGTGGGTGGCGTCGACGTAATATTCGTCGCCCCGCTATACAAAAGATAGCTGAAAACTTCGTTGGTCTTATCGTTATCCATTTGAAAACTGGTGGTAACAAAACGCGGCCTTTCAGCTGATATTATGGCCTTTTCATCTGGCGGAACAATCTGGACATTGTGCACGCCAGGCATAAAAGCTAGCAGCTCCATTTCCTCCGGCGTGTCAACCGATAAACGATTTCGTGAAAGATGGCGCATGCCGTTAAGAGAGCCGCTGTCGATAATTTTGCCTTTACGAATAATGCTCAAGCGATCGCAAAGACGTTCCACTTCTGAAAGAATATGACTTGAAAGAAACACTGTTTTACCTGCTGCTTTTGCTTTAGTAACACAATCGCGGAAGGCTATTTCCATCAACGGATCTAACCCGGAAGTGGGTTCATCCAAAATAAATAAATCGGCGTCAGAAGAAAACGCCGCGATAAGCGCAACCTTTTGGCGATTTCCCTTTGAATAAGCACGGCACTTTTTGGTGGGGTCGAAATTGAAAAGTTCGATGAGCTCTTCACGATACTTTTTGTTTTGCCCCTTTTTCATGCGCAAAAGTACGTCTATCGTTTCGCCGCCGCTTAAATTTGGCCACAGGTTGACATCCCCGGGAACATAAGCGACCCGCTGGTGAATTGAAACAGCCTGCTTCCAGGCATCTTCCCCAAAAATCTTCGCGGTGCCTTCGCTGGCTTTCAAAATTCCTAGAAGGATTCTGATGGTCGTTGATTTTCCCGCCCCGTTAGGCCCGATAAAACCATAGATTTCACCCTCCTCGACTGCCAGGTTAACACCGTCAAGAGCCTGGGCTTTGCCAAACGTCTTTTTCAATTCCTTGGCTTCGAGAACCACTGCCATGGGAATCACCTTCCTTGGTACCATAAATCTTTTACCCGCTATTTTTTCGTAATTATACACGGTAATACCCTAGCCCGCTTGTTCAGAGTAAATAAACGCAACCGGCACACCCCTCTCTGTCATCCTGAATGAAATTCTTGTCATCCTGTGCGACTTCCTTGTCATCCTGTGCGACTTCCTTGTCATCCTGAGGCGAAGCCGAAGGATCCATAACGGAGTGAGCGTAAGCGAACGGAGTGCAAATAGAGAGGGACGAAGTACCCGACACCTATATTTGTCAAATTCTGGAGGAGCTTTCATTTTTCTTAAAATTTCAGGTAAAATGAATGGGTTCAAAATTCGTTCATGCTTACAATTCTTGACTGGCCGAGATAAGGGTTGACCACGAAGTATGTCAGAAAGCCACAACAATCGTCAAAGGCGAATTCGCTCAGATGCAGCGACTCCAGAACCGCGCCCAAATGAAGGGCGCAGCGAAAAAATTACACCCCACAAAGTTCGCCTTAATCCGCGTCCTGGCTCTCCCCGTGAACAGTGGGAACAGCGGCGATTAAGCCAGCGAATTGGATACCGTCCCGAAGATGAAGGGAAAAGACCTTCTCAAGAATTCCTGCTCAATCAAGAAAAACAAAGCCTTCCGAACAGCCAGGCTCCTTTTGATAAACGACCAATTGCAGGAAGGCGACCAAGCCAGCAGTTTGACGCACCTACGCCTTCGAAACCTTCCTCTTCCACACCTTTCCTAACTCCTGCGCAGCGTGTGCAACGCGCTACTGCTGGCGGTGGAAAACCAGCAATTCCGGGGATGAAAACTACGGCAGAAATCGGTCAGGAAAACCTCCTTATTCAGGCGCAAGCGCCCGGAGTCAGCAATCCTCATCTGGCCAAAGGCAAAGCAGGGATGCCGAAGCCTGCGCCCACCCCAAAGGTGCCTCTCAAGCTTAGTCCGCTTTTACTGATTGTTGCCGCTGTTTTAGTGGTCGGCCTGGCAATATTCGTTGGCTTAGGCAGCAAAAGTTTCACCGTTACTGTAAACGGCGTCGAAGTTCCTTTGCGCGGAGACCACACCTTAACTTCCCTGGTTAAAGATGGTTATGCCCACCCTCAACCAGGCAGTATGCTCGCAGTAGACGGGCTTCCTATCGAAGGGCACGAAGGTCTTCCTTTCTCTGCGGTAGTTAACGGCAAGACCGTGGAAAACCTCGATCAAAAAGTTCGGGGCGGACAAATCATTATCATTAGTGATGGTGGTGATAAGTTTGAACCCTATGATGAAAGCCTCGAAACGGTTCCCTTTGCAATTACGGAAGAAGGCGATGGGCCTCTTCATCGCTTCGAGGGGCAAGGTTCAGACGGTCTGTCCACCGTTCGTGTTGGTTCTGTTTCGGGCATAACTATTCGCCTGGAAGAAGCACCCGTTACCGGCGTGACTTGCCGTCGATCTTTCCCTAATGGAGGCGGAGAAAAAGTAATTGCTCTCACTTTTGAGGGTGGTCCTTCGCCTGAAAATACGGGTAAAATACTTGATATTTTGGCAACTTATAATCTGAAGGCGACGTTCTTTATTGAAGGCGATAGCTTTCTGAAGGATCAAGAAGCTTTGATAAAGCGCATTTCTGACTCAGGGCATCAACTGGCGGTAAAAATATCGGACGAACCAATTCCCGATATCGATTCCCTTTCTGCAGACGATCAGCGGGCTGCCCTCATGAAGGGCTACGATGCTCTGTGCCGCATTAGCGGGAAAGAGCTCAGCCGAGTTTTTCGAGGCGGGAACGGGGGCGACCCTCATTCTGTTCGACACATGGCTTCTTATATGAGCGCAGCCGTGAACTGGACGCTTGACACGAAAGATACCACTGCCACCAGCAAAAACGCCCTAGTGCTTTCAATTGAAGCGGCAGATTCAGGTAGTATTCTTTTGCTTCATGATGGAGGCGCCAACCTCACGTTTGAAGCTCTTGAAGTTGCACTCCCCTTCCTAAAAGAAAAAGGATTTCGGTTCCTCACCGCGGATGAACTTCTCGCCCTGGGATAATTTTCACAATGACATTTAATCGTTTCGTCATCCTGAGCGTGCACGTCATCCTGAGGCGTAGCTCATGTCATCCTGAGCGTGCATGTCATCCTGAGCGATAGCGAAGGATCCATGGATTGTCACGTCGCTTTCTTCCGAAAGCTCCTCACAATGACATTTAATTGTTTTGTCATCCTGAGGCGAAGCTCATGTCATCCTGAGGCGCAGCCGAAGGATCCACTATAGGTCCATTCGACTTCGGGTGCTTTGCACCCTCCGCTCAGGACGACATACGTTCACCTAGAATGACAAATTGCTCTACAGAAAACATCTGACAGTCTGTAAAGTCTCTAGTTGGCATGATGATGAAAGCGACGCGTACTGGGTACGCGAGTTTTTATCAGAATAACAAATAGGGACTCAACAGACTGTCAGAACCTACAGCGCGCATTCGTGATTGCCTAGGGGTGGTAGGATCGCAATTAGTCATACGCGCTATAGGCCATATCCGGTCATAGCTTTCGCGCCGAGAATTGCGATTCGCTAAGACCTTAGCCGCATTGCGGCTAAGAAACACTTTACTCCTTTTCAGGCTTGCTTTCTATAGTTTGTTTTACCAAGACATCAATGGTATCTACCCGCAAATTGTCCATTTTCAAAACCTTAAAAGCAACCGTAGTACTCCCGTGATCGAGGGAAACGGTGTCTCCTTCATCAGGAATCTGGTCGAAAAGTTCGAACAACAAACCCCCAGCAGTCTCAAAACCTGCTTGTTCAACTTCAAAGCCCAAAAGCTCAAAAAGCTCATCAACGGGTAAGGTTCCATTAATTTGATAATGTCCCTCTTCCAGCTTTTTCACTTCTTCCCCATCGTGGATATATTCGTCATTAAAGCTGCCAACAATCTCATCCATAATATCGCTCATGGTAACTATGCCAGCCGTGCCGCCATATTCGTCTACCACCACGCACATTTTCGTACACTGTTCTTGCAATGCCTGGATGAGCTTATGAACAGAAATGCTGGTCGGAACTGCGGGAATGATGCGAATATTGAGGTCTTCCATGGTTGAATTTTCCGGGAATCCATAGAGATCTTTGATGTGCACGAACCCAATGATGTTGTCTTTGTTGTCGCGAATCACCGGATAGCGCGTGTATTTGTACTGCCGCGCGAGCTTGATATTTTCTTCAAGCGGATCATCGATATCCAAACATACCAGTTCGGTGCGGGGTGTCATGATTGCTTCCGCATCTTTATCTCCAAGATCAAAAATATTGCTTACATATTCGCTTTGCCCAGAATCCACGTAGCCACTTTCTGCGCTCTGTTCAACCAAAAGCTTCAGCTCTTCGTCGGTATAGGCGTCGTGCTTCTTGGTTACGTCATGCCCCGCAAGCTTCATGATTCCGTTTGTCATAGTGTTGAAAAACCACATGACGGGATAGGTAAGCCGATAAAACCAAAGCAGCGGTGTAGCCGTAATGAGCGCATAACGTTCCGTGCTAAATATTGCTAGGGATTTCGGAATCAATTCCCCTACGACAATGTGCAGCGCCGTAATGATGACAAAACCAATCGCGATAGCAATAGCAGATACAACCACGTCAGGAATGCCAAAGAGGTCGAGTAAGGGGTGTAAAAGGCGCGATATGGCCGGTTCGCCCAGCCAACCGAGCGCGAGTGACGCCAAAGTGATACCCAATTGGCAAGCAGAAAGATACACATTCACGTTTTCGGCAATAATTATTGCGTTTGCTGCTCCGGGTTTTTTGGCTTCTTTCGCCACTTCAATCTGGGATTTCCTGATGCGCACCAAAGCGAATTCTGCAAGAACAAAAAAGGCGTTCATCAGAAGGAAAAAGAGAACGAGGGTCAGACTAAGAGCTATCGGCATTGCTTTGATCTCCTAATTTAATCATGTGCCGATATTTTACCATGAGTACAAAAACGGGGAGCAATGACGACAAGAAAGCCTCGTTTTTGCATCCCCGCTCATAATTATCTGTTGAAAAAACTAGGAAGGTTCTTCTTCGGTCCCTTCTTGAGCAGCGGAATCATAGAGCACTTCATTAGGATCACCTTGGAACCCAAAAGAAATACCTACGTGTTCAATATCGCTCACAACCAAAGTTGCATTGCTTTGCACCAATTTGAACAAGAACACATCGTTGATAGTTACGGCGCTACCATCACGCATGGTGTCATAGGTGCATTGTGCGATCACGTAGACGCGCGGTCCGTTGGTATAAATTTTCCCGAGGGAAAGCCGGTAGAAGGTTGAAGGAGCTTGCCCTTTAGAAAGAACAAATTGCTCTGCTTTGCTTCCGGGCTGCACATCGTTGCGAATATTGTCGTTTTCGCCATTAGTGTATTGCACCCAGTTTGAGCAAAGAGAGATAACGCGCCCCACTGCTTCTTGGTCAATTAAAACCGCGTAGGCTTCCTCGCCTGTTCCAACGCTGGTCAGGAAGTTATTTTTCAAGGGCTTCAGCGAAGATGCTTTAACAGAGGTCAAATAAGAACCAACCGATTCTATATCAAGAGCATAATCGTATCCAACTTCTCCGATCGTCCGCCCGTTGTTTGCCCCGACATTCAGTTGAGCCTGAATAACCGTTTTCGGGTCTTCTGACGGAGGAATCTGGGTTCCAAAATTCCCCATCATGGCAAAAATGCTCAATCCAGCGAGCACAAGCACAGCCAGAATAATAAGGACCGCCATTATTACCGCTGAAGACCCCTTCTTGGCAGGCTTTTGTACTTCTTCGGTTTGCTGCGGAATTATTCCGGCAGCAGCCGCAACCGCAGCAAGTTCTTCTTCGGGAACGTAGGCTACCGGATCGGGCTTTGCTTCAGAAGTAACGGGCTCTGCGGAATCTGCTGATTTTTTCTTCTTCTTTTTCTTCTTGGGTTCGTTCTTTTGCTCAGCTTCCATTTTTGCCAGCACTTCATCAGGCACAACAAAATCAGGGAATTCGATTTTTTCCGTAACAGGAGCTGTAACCGCCTCAGTTGCCTGGGCAGGTTCTTGCGTAAAGCTAAATTCCGAAAACTCCATTTGACCAGGAACAGGTTGAGCAGCTGGAGCACTAGGAGTAGCATAAGTGGGAAATTCAACAGGCGTTACTACCGGAGTAACCGCAGGCATTCCACCTTCACTCCCGGGTACAGCAAAACCGGGGAAACCGCCGGCATTCGGATCAAAAGCAGGCACTGTTGCCGCTGCCGCGGCTGCTTCTTTCTTTTGCAAAAGCTCAGTTATTTCTGCTTCAAGGGCGGTAGTATCTGCCGCTATGTTTGTTTCGCTAATGGCAAACAGTTCCGCAACTTTGAGCTCTAGCAGCTCTGCATCGCTGATATTGCCACTCGAGATTGCGGATGAAAATTCGTTGACAGAAGAGGGGGGAGAATCCTGCCCCTCAGCAGGCGTCAAATTAATGTTTTGTGGGTCTTGTGGATCGATCATACCTGGTTCATTTGTTTTCTGCGCACACATAAGTATCCTTAACCTTTATAACCATCTTAAATTATGTGGGTAGATTTACCCCAATATTAACTTTATACCACAAAACAAGTGGCTCCCCATAAAATCCGTTTTTAAGCACTTTAATAGAATCCCTAATTTGAATAGTGCGTTCATGTCATATAGTTTCAGAAAGGATGGATCCTTCGACTCCGGGTGCTTCGCACCCTCCGCTCAGGATGACAGAAGGGGGGGGCAGCTTCGCCTCAGGATGACAGGTGTGCTCGACGCTCCTATAAGTCAAGTTTCTTGTTTTTTGGGATTATGCTGCAAACTCCCAGGAAGCCAAATCTGCTTTTAAGACACAGAATACTTCTCTTGCAAGGTAGCGTTTAAGCGCGCGAATGGC
>Ga0209755_10005948_pt1 | contig 13672 bp, 6 predicted proteins | sample TergutCo191P1_FD_187301 | JGI IMG/M metagenome (GOLD analysis project Ga0209755, IMG submission 187301) | Cornitermes sp. P1 segment gut microbial communities from Petit-Saut dam, French Guiana - Co191P1 (SPAdes) (version 2) | ecosystem: Host-associated > Arthropoda: Insects > Digestive system >... | reverse complement strand
CACAGTGTTCCAATTACCATAATCCGGTGGCAAGTCTCGCCACGGCGCACCTGTCCTTAGAATCCAGAATACAGCATTGATGAACAAGCGAGTGTCATGAGCGTTGCCGCCCCAGCTACCTTTATTACCAATTGTGTGCGGTCGAATAAGTTCCCATGCTGCATCCGAAATGTCGTGTCGACGATGAGGTATGGTCATAGAGAGTTGCTCCTTTTGGGCTTTTCTCTATTCTACCACTCCTTATCACTATTGTCGACACTATCTAAGTACTGCAAAATAAAAAGTTATGACGGAAGCAATCCAGAATTTATGCGGTTTTTTGAATTGCTTCGCTGCACTCGCAATGACAAAATGAGCTTTCAGACACAAAATCAAGCCAATTTTTCGGCTTCTGCCACTGGCCCTTTAACCTTTGGCAGCCAAAACGCCACCATAACATTCCCCAGCGACAGCACCGCCGCTATAAAAAATACATATTGTGGGCCCCAAGCATACCAAACCATGCCGCCAAGCAGGGCGAATACAATCGAAATAGCGTGGTCTATACTCATTCCAGTAGAAAGGGTTGGTGCTATTTCGGCTTTATCTACCGCAATGGAGCGTAAATACAGGACACGTATCATGCCAAGCTGCATTGTCATGCGGTCCAAAATAAATAGTACGTACACGACTATTATTGGGATTCCCACTGCGGCAATACTTCCGTTCGCCAGGCCGCCGCTAAAAATGCCGAATGCAATGTATATTGCGATAAAGGCAAAGCCTTCGGCAAACATCATGCGGCGCACGCCAATGCGATCTGTTAGCCAGCCAGCCGTTGGTATAAAAAATATGCCAAGAAACATGCCAACCATGGACAATGCGGCCATTGTGTCGGCACGGCGCAGCAAAATTGTGATAAGCACCCACGGCGCGTAAACAGATGCAATCTGCTTATGCGCCCCGTGGAGGGATGCTAATAAGTAATAAAATTTGTACTCTTTGCGGAACAGGAACCGCCCTTTGCCCGTGCTTATTTTGGGGTCGCCAATCATTTTGCGAATTTTTAAAAGAATTAAAACCACAGCAGCAAAAAATAATGTCGCAATAAGAAAATTGCGAAATATGGCGTGGGAAAAGCTAAAAAAACCAAAGCGAAAACCCAATAAAATTGCACCTGCGGCAATAAAACCCGCCCCCGTGCGTACCCCGTTTAGTATTCCAAATTTGCGGCCTGTGTTTTCCGAACCTATAATATTTAGACCTATGCTGTCCTTCAAAGGCATGTAAAGGTGCATCCCCATAGAGTTAATGAACAAAAATGCCAGCATCACCGCAAATGGCGGCGTGAAAATCCCCAGCAAAATCAGGCCAATGATTGATAAAACTTGAGCCGCAATTGCAAGTTTAATTTCGCCCATAAACGACATTAGCGAAATTACCACCACTGCAATAAGTCCCGGGATTTCTCGAGGGAATTCGATAAAGCCGCGCTGTCTGGAGGTTACTGCGTACACTTCATAATAAAAGTTGCCGAACGTGCCTTCTGCCAAACCGCTTGCAAGTGATGTAAATGCCGTAGCCACTAGCAGTAGGAAAAACGCACGTTGCCTGGTTTTTTGATCCATTTAAAACGCTCCTCTTTTGGAAATTTCGGCGTTTATGCGCTTCCTTAGCTGTAAAATATATTCATCCGTTTGCGGAAATTCGTCAAAGGTCAACGGACTTGCCAGGTTTTCGTCCAATATTGCAAGAACAAATTCACGGCCTGCGAGTTCTTCTAGTTTACGCAACGCCCGCAAGTCGCTAAATGCCTCGTTTGCAACAGAAAGGCGCGTAGAACCCCAGGGCAAACCACCTTCGCCAGGATATACAATAAACGCGTCACCAGACGGGAACGTGCCGTCGGCATCTGTAATAACGAACGGATTTACGGGGTAAACAGAATGCATACAGTTATAAAAATTGTATCCCCATTGCAAAAAGCCCGCGATATCAAATTTGTACAATAGCGCGCCCAGTATGCGATGTCTGAACCCTGGCTGCATCATAAACAAGTTGGGTACCTTGCAGCTTTGCGCACAACAGTAATACGTCCACAATTCTGGCACATCACCTTCCAAGAATGGCTGGATATGGTCCACAGACGGTATCGGAACAGATACCACGCCCTGCTTGAAAAAGTCGTAGTTGGTGAGTGCGTCCATTATTTTAAAACCCTGCAAATACGGCTCAACTATTTTACGGGCGGCCTTGTATTGCTCCAGCGACGTTATGTTGGGCTCGTCGGATATATGGAAATAGCACTTTTCCGCAATGCAAAGCTCGCGCAGTTTTGCGGTAAGGGCGGGCAGCATTTGTTGTAGGAAATTAGCGTATTCTGGGCCGGTAGCGTCTGTATCCCAGCCAAATAGACGTGTACCGTTTGTGTCCACAATTTTTGGCGCGTGTTTAGCGCCCCATTGGGTAAACAAGTGTGAAATTTCATAAAATTCTACACCAACGCGCTTGCACATTTCCACCCATCGGGTCAGCTTGTCGAAGCCAAAGCTATACTTATCGCCATTGGCAGTTACATCCACCAGTTGTACAGTTAGGCGTTCGCCGCCAATTTCGGTGTCCAACGGCGAGGTAAAAATTGGCGTGAGCAGCATATTTATACCGTGCCGTACTGCATACGCTGCAAAATTTTCGATAATTTGCCAATATGAATCTGAGAAGACTTCTACGCCGTAGTACTGCGCAAGGCAGTCTGTATGAAACCAGCGGGTGTGAGGTATGACAAGAGGCGGTAAAACTGCGGCGGCAACGTCGATTGTTACCTGCGCGTGGCCCACGGCTTGGCCGTCGGGGCCTTCCAGCGTTATGCTTATGTTGTTTGCACCCGCCGTACACTGTGGCGAAATTTCTGCCTCCAGCCAAATGGTTTGCCATGTACCGGGCGAAAAGCGCAGACGGTCTTGGTCAAGTGGCGTAAGTAAATCCGGATACAGGCCCGGCTCGGTTGATATATAGCCGTCGTCGGTTTCCCACGTGGCGGGTATGTTGGCTGGGACGTGGTTTACCCTGCGGGCTGTAAGCGTAATACCCTTTGGTGCCGTTGTTAATAGCTTTAGCCAACCACTGTTTCCCATGCCGTTGTAGCTCAACTGGAACGCAACCCTTTCGCCGCGAAGGGCAAATAGCCAGGTTTTCTCTGGGCGCGCTGGTGGCGCGTAGTGTTGAAAAATTTTTGTAAGCGAATTGTGCAAACGCATTTCAAAATTGTTCATTTTATATTCTCCCTTTCTACATAACACCGCCATAAGTATCATTCAATACCCGGCTTAGCCGTTGTTTCATTATAGTACGCTCTTCTTCAAGAATTTGCATTTCGTGCACCTCTAATATTGCCTGCTGCACCTCTTTGAGGATATCCATATCACGGTACAAATTAGCTATGGAAAAAGTGGGTAGGCCGTGCTGACGCGTTCCAAAAAAGTCCCCTGCCCCGCGTATTTTTAGGTCCAGTTCGGCAAGCACAAAACCATCTGATGTGTCGCACATGGCCTTCATACGGGACTTTGTTTCCTGGGCTTTTGTGTCGGTTATTAGTATGCAATAGGATTGGTGCTGCCCACGCCCCACGCGCCCGCGCAGTTGGTGCAACTGCGAAAGGCCGAATCGTTCCGCGTTTTCGATAATCATCAGCGTAGCGTTGGCAACATGGACGCCCACTTCAATTACCGTAGTGGACACCAGCACGCTTATGTCGCCAGCTTTGAATGCGTCCATTATCTCTTGCTTTTGGGTAGATTTCATCTTGCCGTGCAAATGCGCTATTTTCATGCCGGGCAATGCGGCACTAAGTTCGGCGGTGTAGTCCAAGACATTCTTCAATTGGTCCGGATTCTCTTGGTTTTCGTCTGCTTCACGAGCTTCTATTGCTGGGCAAATGATATACGCCTGCCGCCCTGCCTCAATTTCTGTACGGATAAAACCATGCATACGCTGCTGATATTTTGACCCGACGGAATATGTTTTTATTGTTTGCCGTCCTGGGGGTAACTCGTTGATGATTGAAATGTCTAGGTCTCCATAGAGAATCATACCCAATGTGCGGGGGATTGGGGTTGCAGTCATGACCAAGGTGTGGGGTATTATTTGCGCCTTTTCCGTAAGGTTCAACCGCTGGTTAACACCAAAACGGTGCTGTTCGTCGGTTATAGCAAGCCCAAGTTGGGCATATTCGACTTTTTCCTGTATCAACGCGTGGGTACCGATAACCATATTGGCAAACCCATTTTGGATTTTTGCTAAACTTTCGCGCCGCTCTTTTGCACCCAAACTGCCTGTAAGCAGCACCGTCTCGAAGCCAAGCGGCTCAAAAAATTGCTTGCACTGGCTGTAATGCTGACTAGCCAGCACTTCTGTCGGCACCATCAACGCGGCTTGATAGCCAGCTTGCATGACCAAATACGCCGCTGCCATAGCAACCACTGTTTTGCCGCTACCAACATCACCCTGCACAAGGCGGTTCATGCGTTTACCGCTTATCATGTCGCGGCGGATGTCCGCAAGTACAGCAATCTGTGCATTTGTAAGCGAAAACGGCAACGCAGATATAAATAGCCCAATGCCGTGAGACCCGACATTGAGCCCAGCCTGGCCGGTGACAGCATCTTTTAGCTGTTGCAACGCGGATTGAACAAAAAATAGCTCTTCGAATACCAACCGCCGCCGTGCCGCTAAAAAAAGTGTGTCTGACTCAGGAAAATGTATGTTTTGGATAGCGGTTTTGCGGCTGCAAAGAGAATATTTGTCACGGATAGCGGTGGGTACATATTCGGAAAACGCAGCATCATAACCAGTTCCAGCATCCAATGCCTGGTGAATCAACGCCCTAAACGTTTTTTGCGAAAACTGCTTTGGCGTAGTGTATATAGGCACGATTCTGCCATGCGAAAGCTCCACATCACGGCACGGCTCGTATTCAGGCGATTGCATCTGCAGTTTACCGCCTATTTCCCGCACCTTGCCGGTAAAGATATACTCGTTGCCTCGTTTAAAATATTTCTTCAAATACGGCTGATTAAACCACACAATTTCTAACGTGCCGGTGTAATCCTTAATAAGTAATTTTGTTAGATTAAGCGCGGATGCGCCCCTGCGCGGGATTCTTGCGCTTTCCGGGTCGGCAGCAATGGTGCCGCGTAAGGTGTTAACTGCGTCCGGCATTAATTCCGCAACAGTTTTGCCAATTTGCGAACGGTCGTCATAGTCCCGCGGGAAGTGGTTTAGTAAATCTGCAACGGTATAAATACCCGAGTTATATAAAGAATGGGCGCGTTTTGCGCCCACTCCGTTAAGTTTTGTGATGTTCATAAGGTTAATCAGCCATTCTTTGCCCAATACATATATTCTTGCACAGGTTTGCTAAAAAGCAAGAAGGTTGCGGGAATAGTATATGCCAGAAACGCCAGAAAAATAAGGGCAACCGAAAATACAATACTTAGGATTAAGCCAAAAACGTCGCCAAACCCCACAATAAGTTCTACTACTGACATTATTATATTAATAATTACGATAGTAAAAATAATAATCCTACCAATAGTTTCTGCTAGTTCGCGTTTAAACTGAGTATCAAGTACAAGCAGCTCTCGTTGCTCTTTGGTTAGCTTTTCTTCATAGACTTCATCTCGCATACCATCTACTCCACCGACAAAATATAACTATACAGTGGCTGCCTACCTTCGTAAACCTCTATCTCTGCGTCGGGATACTTCTCACCAACATACTCGGCAAGTTCTTCTGCCGCTTTGGTAGTGGTACCTTCGCCGTGATAAATACTCACCAGCGAGCCACCTTGTTCCAACATATAATCCATAAGCGCGCGGGTAGCTTTGACCATACTCTTTTCAACTAGTACTATATCTCCGTCATAAATGCACAGGAAGTCGCCCTCTTTTATTTCGCGGCCATCCAAAACCGTATCACGTACAGCTTGGGTAATTTGCCCGCTGTGTACGGCTTCCATAGCCTCTTTCATGCCCTCGATGTTGCTTTCTATGCTATCGGATTCAGAATTGCTTATTAAACAGGAAACGCCCTGCGGAATAGACATTGTAGGCAAAACATGCACTTTTTTACCGTCGGCCATTTCACCCGCCTGTTGGGCAGTCAAAACTATGTTTTTATTATTGGGAAGTACGATAATATTTTCCGCATTAACCCGCTCTATGGCCCGGACAATATCCTCTGTGCTGGGGTTCATGCTTTGGCCGCCTTCGATAACATAGTCTGCACCAAGCCCGGTGAACAGATCTACCATTCCGGAGCCTGCAACCACTGCAACAATGCCCAGTGGCTTTGGCGGTTCATTAGACTTTGAAAAATCGTGCATTTCTGAATGCTGAACCCGCATGTTATTGATGTCGATATTCAACAGCTGCCCAAATTGCAAACCTTTTTCAAGTGCCTTACCGGGGTTGTTTGTGTGGACATGTACTTTAATCAAGCCACCGTCTTCAATTACAACAACGGAATCACCAAGTTTTGGCATATAGCCACGCAAGACTTCCTCTGCATTTTCTGCAACACCGGGCTTTCTTTTATCCGCAGAATCAAGCTCTATCAAAAACTCGGTACAATATGCAAATTTGATATCATCCCAATCAATTTCGCCAAGCGCGGTACCTTCTGCGGCTGCCTGTGATGCATCCAAGAGCGGCATTTCGTCCTTTTCTGCCAGCGCAATCAGCGCGCCTTTTAGGAAGCATATAATGCCCATACCCCCAGAGTCCACAACACCAGCCTGTTTGAGCGCGGGCAGCATATCCGGGGTTTTTGCCAACACTTCATCTGTTCGCTTTACAACAAACTCCAAACATTCGCCTATGTCCTCATTATCGAATGCAATTTCAAAAGCGGCTTCACTAGCAGCACGACCTATAGTAAGCATTGTGCCTTCTTTCGGCTTCATTACCGCTTTGTACGCCATTTCGGACGCTTTTGCAAGTGCTTCCGCCATATCATTGGAATTGGCTGTGGATTTGCCCTCCAGCCCTTTTGCAAAACCGCGGAACAACTGCGATAGAATAACGCCGGAATTGCCCCTTGCGCCACGAAGCGCACCGTTGCTTGCAACCTTTGACACATCCGCTATGCTTGGCGACGACTGCTTTATTACTTCCCCAGCGGCGGCGCGTACAGTGTGCGCCATGTTTGTACCCGTATCGCCATCCGGCACGGGAAAGACATTTAACGCGTTTAAAGTGGCCGTGCTTTTTGTAACTTCATTAGCACCGCCGATAATCATTTTTCTAAGAATATTGCCATCTATACTAACGAGCCCCAAGACAAGCCCCTCCTATTTAACGCCGCATGCGGAGGCCAAGCCCCCTTGCGGCACAATGTAAGTTGATGAAAAAGGGAAGTTCACCCTTTTTCTTGTTAATCTATGCGTACACCTTCTATAAATATATTCACATCACGTACAGTCATGCCTACGCATTCTTCCACTTTGTAGCGCACATTGTCTTTTAGTGAATTGGAAATGGCCATCAAATTTGTGCCATACTCTACAATAATATGAAGGCTGATTACCAGTTCTCCATTTTCTAAAGTTGTAATATTAACGCCTTTAGACAAACTTTCTATTTTTAAAAGATGCACAAGCCCATCGCGTAGACTTTTGGCGGCCATGCCCACCACACCGTAGCATTCCATAGCAGAAAGCCCAGCTATCCTGGCGATTACCTCGTTCTCAATAGCAATTACACCAAGTTCTGTTTTGATTTTGGATTGCATTAATATCCTCCGTTCTATTGGAATGGGTCGCTACCCCAAACTTTCTTGAAAAACATCTTAAACCTATGCACATTATAAATGCAGCATTGGCTTTTGTCAAAGTTGGCACAAATACGAAAATAATTTCTATGTGCGCAATACAAATTATCAGGCATATTGCACATACATATCTTAAAAACAACCAACATTTATTAAAAAGCTACAAAAATACTTTAATTTATCCATGTAACACCATGTATACTGCCCATATAATACATTATGTCCCACCAATTATACGGCAAAGTGTTAATTTTTTGCCAATATGTCATATGACTGTGTAACACTGCCGCATAATTGGACTGGTTAGTAATAGAATAGGAGGAAAGAGACATGAGAAATGCATCACTAAAGCAGGCACTGGCTTTAATGCTAGCCGTGGTTATTACCATCGGCTCTATTGGCATCATGCCGTTGCGTGCTCAAGAAGGTGAAGGCGGTGTGGTCATTTGGCAGCTGTCAACATATGACCGCTTCACTAGCCTTAGTCCTGGCCCTGTATCAAGCTCGGTTTTCCCGGGCCAGCCCGCACGTTTTCAACAAGCTGGCGCGTCACTTGCCATTGTTGAAGGCAATCTTGCAGTACCTGAAGGCAATTCGATCCAAGTCATACGTAATGCCGACTGGCATGGTATTGACATTTTAAGAGCGGCACTTGGCTTCGAGCCTGGCACTCTTTATTCGTTGACCGTTGTTGGCCGCGCAACTGCAGGCACCCCTGTAAATATACAAGGGCATCAAGGGCCCTGGGCCTGGCTCACAAGCGGTACCACCAGTGATGACGGGGCATTTACATTAACCGGCAATATTAACTACGCGACACTTGATAATGCATCCTTTACCAACTCCTTTAGGATTACGGCCCCTGGCAGTCTCGAAGACTTTATAATCGATGATATCCTTGTCGAAAGCTTGGGTGTTGACCCCGGTTTTATTCCACCACCACCACCGCGCCCCGAGCCCGAGGCCGAAGGCGATGTGCTTCGCGTTGAAACCATTGGCACACAAAGTCTTGAAGGCGCGCAAGTACCCGTGACGGCACTTGGAATTCAAGCAGGCAATATATACGAAATATCACTAGATATGCTTGTTCCTTCCGCAACGCCTGTGGATGTTCAGTTGGCTATAAAGACAGGAGACCCGCTAAATGCTTCACAGTTTGAAACTATCATTAAATCTGACGTGTTCAGAAGCCACCCTGGTTTCCATGACCCAGGTTTCACCGGCCCAGAGTGGCGACGCTACACCGGCACACTAGATTTGTCAGGTGTTACAGTGATTGATTTTGACAACATTCAAATCGTAACCGCAGGCGATAACGCGGACCAATCCATTATCTTCCGCGTGGACAACCTAACAGTCAGAAGAATTGCTGACGATGCTTATGAAACTGTCAGCCGTTTTGACTTTGAAGCAGGTTATGCGCCTTTTACGTCCGTAGGCAATGCGGCACTTTCTACTATTGCTGATGAATGGGCAAGCGAATGGCATGCACTCAGCTTTGCTGATGATTGGGTGCAATACGAAGAATTTATCGTTGCTGGCTCTCAAATGCAAGGCACACGCGTAAATAATTTTGGACGCACAGACAACTACAGTTATCGTTTAGAAAACGTCACTGGCCTTTGGACTAGCGGCGACGGCAATTACCTTGTCTTTAACCTCCCAGAAGCTATCCCAATGGGCGCGCGAGTATATATTTCTTGGTGGGTATATGTCCCCGGTGCAGAAAACCTTGCGCTTGACCCAAGAAGACAAGGCAACATTCGAGGCCCAGCAATTGTGTTGAATGGCGCATTCGGAAGCCCCGAACATCAACCCACAAACTTTAGGCCCGGCACAGGCACCATGGCCGACCTAAGCAGACGTACACCTTTTGACACATGGTTCCAGACCATCACATACACCGATATTACAGCCCATGTAGGCGATGTCAGCACCATGCATTTCCGCTTTAGAGTCAACGAGCCGCATGAGCAACCCGCTATATTCTTCATTGACGATATCGAAATCACCGTAATTGTTTCCGACGAGCCTTATATCCCAACATGGGACACGGCCATGCAGCTGCCCCCTATGCAGGATGCCTTTATGGACTACTTTACACTCGGGAACATTCTCGAACCGCAGCTCCTTAACAACGATGCAATCATTAATTTTTTCTTGCATAACTTTAACTCTGTCACGGCAGAAAATGCGATGAAGCCCGGCCCAATCTCTGGCGGTACTTCACTAACCATCCGTCCAAACGAACTTCTCTTAGATCCTGCACGTGCCATGGTGGATTTTGCAGAAGACAATGATCTTGAAATAATTGGCCACGCCCTTATATGGCATGAACAATCCTCTGTTTGGCAATATCTTTGCCCGGATACATTACAGTTCCTGACCCGTGCAGAAGCCATGGAAAACATGCGTTGGTTTATCGAACAATATGCGGGTTACTTTGATGGGCGCATAGATATCTGGGATGTCACCAACGAAGTGGTTTCCGGCTCAACAGACCTTAGTGCTGCCAGCTACGCCAATGTGTTTACAGGCGAAGGAAATGAAAACCATCCCGTGCCCCAGGCAGGCAGCTGGATGCGCAGAATCCGTAATAATGTTCCCTGGTTCAACGCATTCTCACATAACGCAGATTTTGAAGCGGGTGAGCGCGGTTGGGATTATATCTATTATGCTTATGTGTTTGCTCGCAGATATGCCCCTACAGCACATTTGATTTACAATGATTTTGCAGACGAAGCACCCGGTAAGCGCGACGCAATTGCAGGTATGGTTGAATATTTTAACGAGCGCTGGCATAGGGATAGCGTTAACAATCCCGCATTCCAAAACTCAAACCACCCAGATTACGGACGTTTGCTGATTGAAGGCATCGGAATGCAAGCCCATTACAACCACAACACCAATATCCCCAATGTGCGTGAAGCAATTATCCGTTATGCCCAGACAGGCGCACGCGTGCATGTGACCGAACTGGATATCGATTTCCGAAGCGCAGTAACAGCAGCGCAAGGCGGTTGGATGACACCTGCACAGCTTACAGAGCAGGGTGCAAGATATGGCCAGCTATTCGAATGGTATCTTGAGTTTGCCAACTACATCGACCGCGTCACATTCTGGGGCCGCGATGATATTTCTTCGTGGCGTTCTGATGCGGCACCAACGCTGTTTAACAGACATTTGAACCCTAAACCCGGTTTCTTTGCCATCATGGATGCAGCTGCAAACCATTCATCACAACCATTTTTTGTCTCTGGACAATTTGTTCAAAATAGCTTGCGTGATGGCGAAACAGGTATCCCCTATCATTCAGCCATAGTCGTAGGCGGGCGTCCAGCTCCGGCACTTGCCATCACAGAAGGCGCACTGCCTTTGGGCTTATCACTTTCACCATACGGTGCTGTTTCCGGCACGCCGCAAGAAGAAGGCATATTTACCTTCACAGTTACGGCCAGCAGCGCACTGGGCGCCGCCTCACAGCAAATTACTATTTATATTGGCGAAAGCCAAACACCGCCATACGCACCCGTTGCTCCTACACTATATGCAAGTGTAAGCCCCAACCCAAGCCATAATACCGTGGTGCTTACGCCAAATGCACTGTATCAGTTTGCAATATACCCAACGCTTGCGTGGCAAAATTCGAATGTATTTACGAACCTGGCCCCTGAAACAGAGTTTAGATTTGTGCAAAGAGTGGCCGCCGCAGGCCCTATCCCTGCGTCGGAAGCAAGTGCGGCACTTGTTGTTTCAACAACGGCCATTCCGGGCTACGCAATTTCCATCCATCCCGAATCATTTACTATTCGCCCCGGCCTTAACCGCGGGTTTATTACACCGGGCTATGGCGGCGATGTTATCTGGACTATTTCAGGCAACAGCAGCCCAGGAACAGCAATTAATGCAGGCGGCTTTTTAACCGTAGCCGAAAATGAAAGTTCTGGATTTATTACCGTTATCGCTACCAGTGTTGCCGATTCTTTGACCACAGGCACAGCAGGTGTGACCATTGACGATATCTCTATTATTGACAACATGATCTCTGGGTTAAACTTTGACCAATACCCAAGACTAAGGTATGTATTTGCAGATTACTTTTTAATAGGCGTATGCGGCGACCTGGGTCAAATTAACGCACGCGCATCACTCATAGGTTATCACTTTAATGCCATAACCTTTGAAAATTCTATGAAACCTCAACCGCTTAGGGGCAATGCAGCTGCCAACCGTTTGCAGCCGGTAAACCAATGGCCCGGTATCAACGGCCCAAGAAACACTATAAATGCTTCAAGAAATATTTATTCGGGCATGCAAATGACAGGCCATACCCTTGCCTGGCACAGTCAGTCCCCAGAATGGATGTGGGATCGCCATGCAGGCGGTACAGCCAACCGTCAAGTCGCGCTTGAAAACATGCGGCACCATATACGTGGCACCATGACAACTTTTGGCGAGGACCTCCATGCCATTGACGTGGTAAACGAAGCCATTGGCTCTGTTGACCCGGCACACCCCCGCGATTGGAGAAATTCACTTGCGCGTGGCGAAGGCTGGTATCCGACACTTGGCGCATACTGGGTTGCTTACGCATTCATTTTTGCGGCAGAAATCGTAGACGAGCTTGAACAAGATGTTATGCTTTATTACAACGATTTCCTTTTGCACACCGCTAACAAAATGCTTACAGCCTACGAAATGGTAAAAGAAATTAACCAAATGCATGCGGAAGGCAAGCTGATTCACCCAATCACCGGCGATGTATTTATGCGCCAAAACGGCAAGCTTCTTATTGAAGGTATTGGAATGCAGGACCGTCAATCTGGTGTTGTAGATGTAGACGGCTTTGAAACAGCCATACGTTTGTTCGCAACCCTTGATGTCATGGTTTCCATTACAGAAATGGATCTTTCATGGCCTGGCGGTACGGCAGTACTTGAGCGCGAAATTGCACAAGCGCAAGAATATGCACGCATTTTCGAGCTTTTTAGACGCTTTGCGGCAGGCCCAGCTACCGCAGGTTCGCCCGACCCACGTGTACTTGAACGCGTTACATTCTGGGGTACGGACGACCAGCAGTCATGGGCACCGGGTGACCCGATGATCTTCAACCGCCCGGAAGGCGGTCAAATTACAGCCAAAGAAGCATTTATTGCAATCCTTGACCCAAACAGATACCTTGAAATACACCCGTGGTCACCACCGGAACCGATTAATATCCCCGGCGTATACGTGTTTAACGTTATCGAACACAGCTTCAGCGGGATGAACATCATCCTTGGCAGTTGTGAAAACAGTGCATTCCAACCTATAGTAGGCGCAACCTACAGGCTGGAAGTCAGATATCAATCTGTTGGCACCTACGGGCTTGAAGCACATTGGATTTACGACAACAGCTTTGACAACTTTACGGCCGCCAACCGTGCGGCCATGCCTACCATGCCGCGTTTCGTGCGTGGGGATGCGGCCACAGGCCCTGAGTCCAGCCATATTCCAACACGCTTCTTTAACCCGGGTGTTGGCGGCAGTTATGCAAGGCTTGTCACAGAGTTTGTTATGCCCGAGAATGCAGGGAATATCGCAATCAGAGGTTATAATCTAGGGCATGAGTTTAATATCTACTCTGCAAGAATCACCAGAATCAACAACGACGGAACTACTACGCTATTAGTTGACTACCCTAACATTGTTATGCCGCATGTACCGGGTATCGTGGTACCCACCCATGCAGGCATGGAAGGCGGGCGTGCCGACATTATTGTAGGCCGTGGCAGGGATGTATTCCCATTCGCAGATGGCTTTCGCCCCGGCCACGAACGCTATGGCGAAGTGGCTTTCGCACCAGAAGTGGGCGCAACCTATAGAA
>Ga0209755_10005947_pt1 | contig 13672 bp, 13 predicted proteins | sample TergutCo191P1_FD_187301 | JGI IMG/M metagenome (GOLD analysis project Ga0209755, IMG submission 187301) | Cornitermes sp. P1 segment gut microbial communities from Petit-Saut dam, French Guiana - Co191P1 (SPAdes) (version 2) | ecosystem: Host-associated > Arthropoda: Insects > Digestive system... | reverse complement strand
CCAAGTGCATCACAATTCCCACCCACTGCAAGTAAATCCCCACACCCCATTTCTAATGACTGAGCTGCCATGTGGCCTGCCAATCTGTAATGTATGTATACAAGCATTTTTATTGTCAGAACATGCCTGTAATGTATTAGTACCAAATTCACAACGGTACATTGAGTTAATAAAGTAATGTATTTTGATGGTAGGAGACTTTAATTACTGTCTTCATTTTATTCCTGTTAAAAGTATAGTTTGATTTTGTTGTTTATTGTCCTTGACTGTGATTAATTACTTAACATTTTTTTGTAGGACACCTCAGGTGTCAAATGTACACTACTTCCCCAACCATCTTCAGAATATCAAGTCTGTGTACAAGTAACAGGATACAGAAATTATTTGACAAAATGTGTGTGGACATAAGAATTTGGCATCAATTAAAATGGACCTATATTTGTGGACATAAAGAGGATATGAAGTTTTCATGGACCAAATATCGTGGAAGCAAAAGGGGAGCCTATAAAGAAGCATGTGGCCAAAAAATTTTGCTGTAGAGTAATGTGATACTGTTCATGTATAATGTGAACATTTTTGGCTAAATAATATAGCATGATCATATTTCTTCATTAAAAATATTTGTATTTTGAGCAAGAATAACTCCATTATCTGTAATTCTCTCTTTTGACATCGTTGTAGGCCTTTATTCTTGCAGTTGAAGAGATCTTTAAAACTTTCAGAAAAGGCAGAGGATATTGCATTTATCAGTTACAATAAATCCTTCATTTGTTGATTGTTGCATATTAATATTTGATTCAAAAGTAAAAGCACATGATGTGTATTAAATATAATGGCTGTTATAAAAAAGGATGATGAAAGATATTTACAAAATACTTTCTTTCATAAAGAATTTTATGTAACTGCTGCATACCGTGATGAGTATTAGTGACACTGATAAATCGGCTGCTGCTGTAAGTGAACTTGCCCTATACAGGGCAGGTTAATTTACAGCAGCACCAGCCAGGGAATTAACAAGATATAAATTAGATTTACTGGGTGTGCAGGAGGTTAGTTGGGATGAAGGGGGCTCACTGAGAGCAGGAGATTATGATTTTTGCTATGGAAAAGGAAATGAAAATCATCAATTGGGAACAGAATTTTTTGTACACCACAGAATAGTGTCAGCAGTAAAGAGTGTAGTGTTTTTTAGTGATAGGACATCAAGTATAGTTCTGAGAGGTCACTGGTGTAATATTGTTTTGAATGTGCATGTGCCAAGTGAGGACAAAAGCGATGATTCAAAAGACAGTTTTTATGAGGAATTGGAGGAGGTGTTGCATCATTTACTTAAGTACCATATGAAAATTCTATTAGGAAATTTTAATGCAAAAGTGGGGAGAGAGAATATTTTCAAACCAACAAGTGGGAATGTGAGTCTAACTTAGGATAGTAATGATAATGGTGTTAGAATAGTTAACTTTTACACATCAAAAAGTCGAGTTGTTAGGAGCACAATGTTCCTGTACTCAAACATTCATGAGTACACCTGGACCTCTCCTGATGGAAAGACTCACAACCAGATTGATCACGTATTGATAGACAGGAGATGGCATTCGAGTATACTAGATGTACAAGGTTTCAGGGGAGCTGACAATGATACTGATCACTTTCTGGTGGTTGCAAAAGTTAAGGAAAGATTGGCAGTAAGTAAACAATCAGTACAGAAGTTTGACAAGGAAAGATTTAATCTGAGTAAACTAAATGAACTGGTGGTTAAGAAACAGTGTCAGATTGAGATTACAAAAGGTTTGCAGCTTTGGAGAACTTAAGTAATGGCTATGACATTAATAGGGCTTGGAAGAGCATTAAAGAGAATATCAAAACCTCAGCTAAAAGAGCATAAACCAAGGTTTAATGAGGAATGTTTAGGTTTTTTAGGTCAAAAGAAGCAGACTACAATGCAGTGAGTACAGAATCCAAACCAAAGCAATGTAGATAATATAAACAATAGGAGGCTAGCAGACATTTCAGGAAAAAAAATAAGGAATATCTGAAAGCTAAAATTGAGGAACCTGAAACTAACATTAAGATCAATAATATTAGGGACTTGTATAGGGGCGTGGATGAGTTTAAGAAAGGTTACCAACCTAGAACTATTGTAGTAAAGAATGATAAGGGTGATTTGGTTGCAAACTCCCACAGTATTTTGGCTAGGTGGAGGAACCATTTGTCTCAACTATTGAATATACATGGGGTTAATGATGGTGGGCAGACAGAAATACAAGCAGCAGAACCACTAGTGCCTGAGCCAAGTGCCTTTGATTTTGAGTTGGCAATTGAAAAGCTAGGCAGTCACAAATCACCAAGTATTGATCAAATCTCGGCAGAATTGATTAAAGCAGGGGATAGAACAATTCACTGTGAGATCCATAAAGTTATTATTTCTATTTGGAATTAGGAGGAATTGCCTGAGGAGTGGAAGGATTTGATCATTGTACCTATCTATAAGAAGGGTGATAACACAGAATGTAGTAATTATAGGGGCATATCACTTATGCCAACTACGTACAAAATTTTATCCAACATCCAGTTGTCAAGGTTAATTCCATATGCAGAGGAAATTTATTGGGGATCATCAATGTGGATTTCAACACAACAGGTCAACTACTGATTATATATTCTGAATTTTTCAAATACTTGAAAAAAAATGAGAATACAATGAAGCAGTGCTTCAGGTCTTTGTAGACTTCAAGAAAGGTTATGATTCATCTAGGAGGGAGGTCTTGTTTAATATTCTCATTGTGTTTGGTATCCCCACGAAACTGGTAAAGCTAACAAAAATGTGTCTGACTGAAACGTGTAGCAGAGACTGGATAGGCAGTTATTTGTCTGACATGTTTCCTTGTAGGAATGTTTGAAATAAGGAGATGGTCTTTCACCATTGCTTTTCAGCTATGCTTTAGAGTATGGCATTAGGATGATTCAGGTAATCCAGGATGGCTTGAAATTAAATGTGCACAACAGCTTCTGGTATATGCTGATGATGTTAATATATTGGGAGGAAGCATACACACTATAAAGGAAAACGCAGAAGCTCTAGTAGTGTCTAGTAAGGAGACTGGTCTAGAAGTAAATGCTGATAAAACTCAGTACATGGTCATGTCTCATGATCAGAATGCAGGTCGAAGTCACAGTATAAAGGTTGATAACAGTTCCTTTGAAAGGGTAGAAGAGTTCATATATTTGGGAAGAATTTTAAAAAATCAAAATTCTATTCAGGAAGAAATTAAGAGCAGATTGAAGTCAGGGAACGCTTGCTATCATTCTGTGAAGAATCTTTTATCTTCCAGTTTGCTATCAAAAAATTTAAAGATTAAGATGAACAGAACTATAATTTTTCCTCTTGTTTTGTATGGGTATGAAACTTGGTTGCTGACATTGAGGAAGGAATGTAGGCTGAGGGTGTTTGAGAATAGGGTGTTGAGTAGAGTATTTGAGCCTAAGAGGGACAAGGTACAAAGGGAGTGGAAGAAGCTACATAATGAGTTGCTTAATTATCTGTACTCCACAGCAAATATTGTTTAGGTGATCAAATTGAGAAGAATGAGATGGGCGTGGCATGTAGCACGTATGGTGAGAGGAGAGGGAAATACAGGGTTTTTTTGAGGGAAACTTGAGAGAAAACGACCACTTAGGAGACCCAGGTGGAGATGGGAGGATAATATTAAAATTGATCTTCAGGAAGTGGGATGTGGGGTAAGGACTGGATCGAGCAGGCTGAGGATAAGGACAGGTGGCGGGCACTTGTGAATGTGGTAATGAACCTTCAGGTGTCATAAAATATGGGGAATTTCTTGACAAGCTGAAAACCGGTTAGCTTCTCAAGAAGGACTCTGAACCATGGAGTGAGTAATTGTGTAAGTTAGTAATAAATATGTAAAGAATAATGAAAGTAATAATGTGAATAATGGCATAGAAGCACATTTCTTGTGATGAGAAATCCAGTTAATGACTAGTTAATGAGATAATTTGCACTCAGCTCTTAAGCGTTCAGTTTTTACTGATTGGTATTTTAAGTATTGTGAATAGCTATTGTTAGCTGTAAAGACCAACTTCACATGCAGTAACTTCATAGCTGTCCAATAGTTTCATGATTTGGCTGAATAATTCTGTGTGTATGAATTTTAATTTTGACATTTATAGCAGTCATTTCATAAATTATTTTTTTATCTCCCAACAAATGAAATGTTAATAAACAAACTTAATACAAAAATAGTAATCTGAAAATAATCACCTTGTGCTTTTATGCATTCAATAATAAATAAATATAAATGCATTTTAAAAGATAATCTTCTTGATTTGAGATGTATATATAAATATGTCTGTTTACATCTTATGACTAAATTGTAAATTATATTCCAGAAGTATGAAGCATTTGTGCTATTCTTGCTATTCTTATATTTAAAAAAATTTGCTCCTGAATTATTACATTTATGCTTTCTTATCTAAAGTATTGTAACAACTCTACAGTGTTTTACTTTGTCCCATATTGGTATCCACTTTTTATTATCGTAAGAGCAGGAGGGATGGTACATTACATTAGGCCACCACAGTTTTCTTCCATAAACTTTCCATTGTATTATTCAGGGTAGAATTGTACTGACGTTTCAGAGGATACTGTGCTGCCATCATCAGGGTGGGTTTCATTGAAGTTGTTAAAAGAAGCAGCAGGATTTGCTTAAACACTGGGCTCATTCTACTGGACTACTTGGTGTCGGAGCCCAGAAGAGAGCAGTTTTAACGTTCACTGAGAACCTCAAACTGCACTCAGTATTAAAGTTATTTTAAAACATTTTCTTTAATGTTTGTTCCTGTAAGCATTCATTCAACAACATATGACATGCTGTGTTATGAATCTGTGATATCTGATTTTTTGACATGTAAATTGAAATTATATAAATCCATTGCAAAATATATTGAAGTTCTGAAATGACCTCTTTGCTACTTCAGTGCTAACTGAGACTGCACGTGAAAAAATTGAACCTGTATGCAAATATACGGGATGATTCAGGAAGTATCTTTCACACTTTGTAGGTACATTAATCAACTGATTTTAGTAAAGAAGAGAATCATGGCAGTTTCAAAGAGTAAGATAAGTAAAACAGATAATCATGCCATAAATACAGGTTTCAAATGAAAAAGTTACTGTATCTTGAACCGTTAGTGCACTTCCTTTTGAATGGCAGATTTCTGCTGTTGTTGGGGCACTCTTCAGTTTAAATACCCACTGTGAGACACCATTTTCCCTTTTGCATGAAAAGAATATACTTTTAATGGGATAACGTCCTACTTGCCCATTAAAGGTACTGCAGGACTGAAGTAATTGTTATTGAATAATGCATTAATTACAGAACCTGTTCATTGCATGCATATGACTTAAATATATATTAGAGTGTGATTAAAGTGGATGGCAAATTTGGACTTAAGAGTAGCACACTTACGCTTATTCATATCTGCTCAGTTTTGCTTTTCGTGAATGGAGGACTGTTAATGAGAGTCCCCACAATGAATTCAGTGGCTGCTCTGACATTCCCTTTAAAAAATCCATACGTGTATTGTGTTTGTAGTTTATTTAATAATGCTGAGTAGCTCAGGCTGTGTAACATTCCATGTTAGGATGACAGATGGGTAATTATTTGAACATGTTGTGGAAGGAAGCAGTTGTGGTATTATCGCAACATATGCCAGAAGGGACTGAGAGAAAACATGAAAACCTCAATCAGAATATGTTGTCCACAGATATGAACCCAAGAGCCTCCAAATGAGAAGCAGGATTGCTAACCACTCAACCATGAAGTTCTGTACAAAGTCCATTCACAAAGTGAATACCTATATTTTTGTGTCTGTTTCTTGGAATCCTCTTGAGCATTATCATGGTAGGGGCCTGCATTTTAGCTGATTGTTTCACCTTTAGGCACCATGCATCCTATATATAGGACAGTCGTATTGCTACTCCCCAGAGTACACTTTTATATATTTAGTCAACAAATACATTGAATTCTTTTTTTTTTAGACTTTCTGTCGCCATCTTCCATTAATTCCTTCACAAACTGTCGTGTATTTCCTAATGTTATCCTTCTTGGTTAATAAAATATTCACGTTTTACACAAATGGTGTGCTAAACTGTAAATATCCAGCTCCAGGGCCAAAGGGTTAATATGAAGAGCATGGTAAATGTAAATGAACCTCACTTTATTCATTGTTCTGCATGTAGAGTGTGGCTTACTTAATTGATACCTCAGCAGCAACACTAAATCTTTTATTCACGAGATGCCTTGTTAAGTCTCAACCAGCCTGTTACATTACTAGTTGTACTGTCTGGCATTCTGAAGTGAAAATTAAAAAAGGACATAAGAATGAAATACCAAGTATTTTTTCTTTTAGAATGAGATGCAGTATTTGAAATTTGGGAAGGGGGGAGGGGAACATATGTTGTCCTTGTGTGTGTGATTGGTTGACTTATATTACAATACTCAAATGTAAGCTTCATGATACTAATATTGTGTGGAAACCCATGTTCTCTATTTACATATAGCAGCGTTGTGTTTGTGCGTGACACAATTTGAGACCACCAGAATATTTTAGAAAATTATGTATCATTCTGTTATCACACTGAAAGTTATGTCCCTCTGTTGTGTCAAATACTCTACCTTGCAAGCCACTGTAGAGATATTCCATTTCTTGCTGATAGTTTGTATTAAATTTGAGAAGAAAGAGGTAATTACTTGACATATACCAAGCATGGACTTGGTTTGTATACAGAGAATACAGTTTTTTTTTAATTCTCAGTGATTTCTTAAGTAGAGCGCATTACACATAAATTGATTATGATTATGATTATAATTCATTATGATAAATACTAAATCATTGTAGTTGGAGAGGTTTCATTTTATTATATGTCAGATTCCCCATGTTTCTACAGATTTTGTATGAAACAGTTCTTGTTTGACATGCACAAATTGTTGTGCATATTTTCAAGCTTTAATCTTTCTTTTCTAAGGTGGCTCGTGTCTGACCTGCCATTACAGAAATCTAGGTCTTTGGTAGTCTTTAGTATGTATTTATAATGAATATTTACTATTTCTAACTCCATAAATTGCTTGAAATTTAATTGTCTCTGAGATAGATCACATGTTACATACATGTGTTGTACATAATAAAAGCCTGTCTTGCAGTATAATACTGTGTTAACGGTTTACAAATGTGATTTGTCATTGCATGCAAATAGACAAAGAATACAAAATCTTTGCAGAGTATTGAAACTGCCTTTCTGATCATGCATTATGTTCCATAGCATGTTGCACGCTGCATCACCTGTCCCAGTCTTTGTTATGTTTATGTGTGTATTGTTTTGTTCCTGCTCTGTGTCTACATATGTGTATGGGCATGTCACTGGAAAGCACGGTGCATCATGCATATGAATCTCTCCACAGTCAAGATGCATGTATGGGGACTCATCAGCAAGGTAAGTGAGCGAGTCTCCCAACGTCATCACTTCATCCAACATCTCCTGATCATGTTTTACACATTAAATGTAGTTTTGTGTTTTTACTAATGTACAGAATTAGTGATACTGAACGGATGTGTCTGTATGATAATCTTTCAACATAAGCTGAATATAGCATAGTCAGGGTTTTCTTGTACTGGCAGTACACAATGGTGCAGATTACTAGCTACCATTTAGGTGAAATGAGTATAAATTTTGCAATTCAATGGTAAGATTTGTTGCTACTTTTTGTGGATAATACCAAAAGTATTTTTGGCATTTTTGCTCATCACACTCAAATACCAATACCTTTCATTAGCTTCACAAATACTTAAACAGTAGGGCAGTATTTGTTTTATATGATCGTGTTTTTTTATTAATTTCTCATAAAAGATGTGCATTACACACAAATGTTGGGTGGCAGCAGCATAACATTTTCATTTGTCAGTCTGCAGCCTGTATCCTGCTGTGTGATTTCTGTTACTTGTGTACTTTATTACTGGATTGGTGTTGGTTGCCAATTCATATAATTTTGTTCTTAATTCATTTGATTGAGAGTACTTAAATCTCACTGAGAAGAAATAGAAATTTTCTGACACTGCTTATATATGGAAAAGTACGTAATACATTGTCTGTTACATGAATGTGAAAACACAAACTTGTATCTGTGTGAAGCATGATCAGAGGGAGAAAGAAGATGATCAGTACATCGGCAAGATTGTTCTCATGTTGGTTGCTGCTTGTTTTAGGGTAGGACCTTGAATTTAGAGAAAATATGCTTCAAGAAACTGACAGATTTTAGAGAATATTCCTGGATAGATTGTGAATATGTTTCTAGAGACAGAATAGCAAACATATAACTGTTTACAAACAAAATATTAACATATCACATTTTAAACAAAGTGTGTGCATCTCTTTTAAGAATGGCATTAAGGCATTACCTAAGTTTACAATGACAGAGATACATGTCTCACTCAGTTTACAGTTATATGATTGCCATTCTCTATACACCATTAGAGCAATAAAGCTGATGTCAAGAATGCAGTAGAGAGTCTGTCGTATCAGAGCCTGCCTAAATATGGGTGATGATCTAGAGGTTGAATTAGTTCATTCATCCAGTTAGGTGAAGGTGCTGAAGTGCAGGTCTTTCTATTTTATTTTTGAGTTTACAGCTGCAACGAAATGTGTGGATTTCAGCATTTAATGTTTCAGTTGACAATTTTGTGGGGAAGGAACATGTTCCTTTGGACATTTGTACTTCTTGAATATTTATGGTTTCAAATGCAGTGCTTTCAATATATATTATATGTATAGGAAGTTAAATGAATTTATTCATTAAAGATCTCCCATCAGCTTCTAACCACTAATGCTTTCCTCTGAGCTTCTGTAGGTAACACTTTGGGAAACTCACATAATTTTATGTTTTCTTCTAGTTTTCTTGTCTTGACTGATACTATAAACTGCTCCCTTTCAGCTGTGATGTTTTCCCAGGAAAGACCAACCCCATGCATGCCATCCCCTTGTGGATCAAATGCAGTCTGTAGAGAACAGAATGGAGCAGGTTCTTGCACCTGCCTTCCTGACTACATGGGTAACCCATATGAAGCTTGTCGTCCAGAATGTGTTTTGAATTCTGACTGTCCTTCTAACCGTGCCTGTATTCGCAGCAAGTGTCAGGATCCTTGTCCTGGCACTTGCGGTACAAATGCTGACTGCCAAGTGGTGAACCACTTACCATCTTGCACGTGCCATCCTGGATACACTGGCGATCCATTTCGGTCTTGTAGACCACAGCCTGCACAATGTAAGATATGTGAATGTGCACCTTTACCATTTCACTGTATGTTTCTCTTGCAGATATGTTCCTTTTATGTTTTGCACAGCTAGTAATAAATACTTCCTAATTTTCTGAACCTTGTTAAATTTCAGCATTTAAATCTTTCATATGTGTTAATATTACTTTAATTTTCAACATGAATTCTAATTTATCTTTACAGAATATGAAATAAGCATGATATGTCATTGAATGTCTGAGCATGTAAAGCATTTGGACAGAATTTGCATGAGAGGTCATAGTGAATGTAAAGAACAACATGTCTTTCCTAATAAAAAAAAATAGTGCATGTGCTCTTGCACAGTCATCATTAAGCTTATATTTTTCAAACTGTCTCATGCAACTTCCGATCTCTTTAATGTTCATCTTCTACAATGTTGTTTCTTCTCAAAGTCACTTCCAAACAAGAGATACCATGCTGCGTAATGATGGCTTTTGGGTTATGATATTGTGTTAAGAGTTATGAATGAATTTCAACATTTCAGAGGAACTTGTTGTCTCCATCTGCAAGGTGATTAGATTAGTTTTCAGTGCATACTGAAGTGATTTGAAGGAGGAAGTGAGCCAGTTGTATAAGAAGGTTTGCAAGGATTGTGGCAAACCAGAAACATGGAGAGGGCAGAGGGAATAGATGGATCCCTGCAACCTATCCATGGTACTTATGAAATTTCCATTTTATCCTCTCAGTAACTTCAGAATTAACACAAATTTAGTCCAGTCTCTCTACAGATGGAGGCAGCATGACCTTCTGCAACTTCAGAATTGATCTAGAACAGTACATAGTATTAGTCCAAAAACCATAATTTAAGCAACATCTGCTGTAATAGCCTGACAGCCCTCTTCTTGTTGTACATTATTAGGTATTGAATGTGTTAAGTTCCTGTTGTACCATGTACATATATACATATCTGTATATATTTGCAAAAAGACTGTCACCAGTGCAGGAAATCACTTTCATATCCTGTGCTGTAGTAAATCAGCGCAGTACCATTGTAGCCATCAGATGCCTTTATTCTGTTTGTAGTTCCCATTCATTCAACTGGTACCCCTGCTTGGGTCAAAAATTTCGTTTTGGTGTCACTAATACAAAGTAACTGAATAAAATAAATTTATTTCTTTAAATAAATAAATAAATATATATTCAGAGTGAGTATGTATACCATGCTTTGCCTGACACTGAGTGCAACTCTGTATCTTACAATTACTTATAAGGGTAATATTCAAGATTGTAAGGATCTGCTGATCATTGTTTCAAATTATAGTGCATTGGATATGAGTGGCATTGACAAGCTGTTAGCAACTTAGCAGGCATTAAGTAACTACATTAAATGGTGCTGGATTACAGTTATTAATTAGTAATTCTGCATGCAGAGCAAAGTCCCAACAGTTATTTTTTATAAGCAATACTGTTATATTCTGAATTGAAATTGGATAACAATCAGTTGACTGAATAACTTCCAGATAGAAGTGATGCCTGATTTTGCAGTTTATTGCATTTGTTGTAAGTTGAAATTTGGAGGTTCAGGGTCCTAACGTGGATGGCAGTTACTCTTTGAATTAAAAACAAGCATGTGGTTAAACCAGTGTGCTATGTATATTATAGTGAACCTGAAAATTCCGTTGTTGTGCAAGGTGTAGTGTCCAGAATTAAAAATTTACATGGCAAGTGTCATTTTCAAAGGCAGAATTTGTGCCTATTGAACATATCCCAGATTTAAAGCAGTTAGAGTCATTGACATACAAATTTCGGTGAGCGTGGCTACAGATGGCAGAGCCAGCACTGAACAAATCTTGGCCACAACATTGCCATGTCACATAAAATTTTCACCCTGATGTTACATATTTCTTAGAATAAGTTGTAAAATTTCAGTGTTCATGTGTAAGGAATTTAAAAATTTGCAGGTTGAAATTCCAAATTTCTCATGAAAATTGTAACTTTGTCTGGTGATAAAACTGGAAATATTACTGATTCAAACTGCATTCAATTGACACAACAGTACACATGATATGTGTGAATAGTTGTACCTCTAAATTGTTCACAGTAAGTCCAGATATGCATTATAGAGGCTTGTTTTGTTATGATTTGTGATAAACACCTTACTCCAAGCACATGCTGAGTGATGCCTGGTGCATGTTTTTAACAAGAAATCAAGGATTTTATCATATTTCACACTATGGTTAGCAGTAGTCAACTTGCTGAGGACACTATTAAAAGATGTAGTTTTTCATAGTGTGAAATGTCTGTAAAATCACTGGCAATTTTATAATTGCTAACTGACAAGAAATTACTGTACCTACATACATACGCACATATACACATACCTTTCGTTAATCCACACTGCAACCACAGTGGCCACTGGATATGAAACAAGTCATCCAACACACAAGATGATCATGTACAATCAGTGGTCATTATTAAAGAACATAAAACATAATTAATGTGCAGTCAGTATTAAAACTAATGGGTCATAATATTCAATGTCTTCCTTACATTCAATGGTCAGTATTGTAATAGCTTAAAACGTGTTTAATATACAATTAATTATTAAAACTAGAACTATTAAAATGACTAGAAAGAACAAAAAATAATATACCATACAAATTTCTATTTGTCATCCTAGCTTCTAGATTGCTAGGTGGTACAAATGCAGTCTGGTTTGTGAGACATGGCTGTGACTTTTAATTGTAGCTGCCAATAATCCCTGTACTGGTGACAGTGTATTTCAAAGAAAAACTTGTTTGTTTCATTCATGACAGTATTATTTTTTGTAGTGTACATGTTCCATTAAATAATGTAAATATGTTCATAAACTAAAATCTCTACCACTTCTGTACCACAAGTGTATTTCTAATTTGTACTTTGAGAAGGAACTCTCTGTGGCTCTGTGTTTCTTGTGGTTCTGTTTTTGTGTGTGTGTGTGTGTACAGTCTTGCATGATTATGTGTTAATTTCTGTCTTTGTTTCTGCCGTGTATGTTGCATGTGCACCTGACTTCTACATCTGTGTGTGTATAGCACCAGTTATTGAGGAAGTTGATCCTTGTAATCCATCACCTTGTGGGCCATACAGCCAGTGTCGGAATGTGAATGCCCAAGGAGTATGTTCGTGCCTACCGACTTACATTGGTAGTCCACCAGGTTGTCGACCCGAATGCGTTGCAAGTTCTGAATGTCCCCAGAACAGAGCCTGTATTAATCTGAAATGTGTTGATCCTTGTCCTGGACCATGTGGTCTCAATACTAGGTGTGAAACTGTCAACCACAGTCCGATATGTAGCTGCCATCAAGGTTTCACTGGAGATCCCTTCACCCAATGTTATGCTGTACCACGTAAGCATTATCTTATTCATTTTTTATTTCTGCCCAAAATTCAATGAAGTCTTTATCACTCCTATGCCTTCAGTTTGATTCATGTTATTTAGACTGTGCTTTTGAAATACAGGGCTATAAATATCCTGCAGGCATGTGCAGTCAAGGAATGTGGTTTTTTTTTTGTTTTTCAATCTCTTTTCTTATTTTTGTTACCTCTGATTTCAATTCAATCCATAAGTAGTATTATATGAGGACGGTGTGACACATCTCAGCTGTCAAATTGTTAATATATTCATAATTGATATGTATTATCACTTCCACTCAACAAATTAAGTTGTGCTATTTAGGTAGATCTTCCATACTTTCATGAGATAAGTATTCTTTCCTACAGTCATTACTCATAACTTTCACCTTCAAATTTTGTTTTGATAAATGTGTTGTAATTTTTGTGTTGTGACTTATGATTGACATCCCATACAGATATCTGTATAATTTTCTTAGCACTAACATTTAGTGAATTTATACCAGGTATTCAAAACTGAGTATAATGCGGCATAGGCTGGTTTCTAGTTCTGATGTTTTTGTCTTGAAGAATCTTGCTGTCTGAGATGTGGCACCTTATAATCGGGTACAAATTTACTGATGTTTCAGTGAAAACTGATCCCTCCATTGTTAACTCTGGAGATAGATATCGTAGGTTCTTCTGAAACTGCGGTACATTTCTACCAGACTACATGGCTTCACATCCCAGAATATACTATTCTTTATACTTACTATTGTAAAAGTACTGAATCTTTATACTTTAATTCCTTCAGCAAACAGTTTTGATGAGCATTGTAGTGTAGCAGCAATGCTGTAGGGTTGTATCAGGGAGATATCTCGTTCACATCATGGCCATGACACTGCTGCCGTGATTACTTAATGAGAGAGATCATAAATTTTTCTCCACAAAGTTTTCTTAGGATGATGAAATCAAGGGTGATGAAATGGGGGGAGGG
>Ga0209755_10005946_pt1 | contig 13673 bp, 15 predicted proteins | sample TergutCo191P1_FD_187301 | JGI IMG/M metagenome (GOLD analysis project Ga0209755, IMG submission 187301) | Cornitermes sp. P1 segment gut microbial communities from Petit-Saut dam, French Guiana - Co191P1 (SPAdes) (version 2) | ecosystem: Host-associated > Arthropoda: Insects > Digestive system... | reverse complement strand
TCCGCCTCGCCAATTTGTGGTATTGCCAGCCGACGGTACAGCGCTTGGTCAAGCACATGGGAAAGCGCTTCGCTGACGGGGTAGGCGGTGGGGGTTCGGGTTATTGTGGTATCTACATTATTTCTTGTGCCGCAGGCGGTTGTAATTAGTAGTATAAATAAAAATGCAACAAATTTTATCATTTCATCAACTCCTAATTATGTAAAAGACAGCGGATTTTTCAATCCCCTGTCTTTTGATTGCATAACATTACTGTCCTCAACCTGGCCCACGGAATAAAGTGCTTTCCCCACCACCGCATGGGAGACCGTCCCATTTGTCTAAACAAGGTCGCGTTGGATTGCTTACCCATCCGTCGTCACAGAGGAATGGTGGGCTAAACGGTGTCGGATTTACCAAATAGTTCATGTACCCACTTCCTTTCTATAGAATAGCACTTTCGCGCGAAAGTTGTTGTTTTGATTGTATGGTGCGAGCAATTAACCCCATATGTTCATCCAGCAAATATTTGTAGGTGGTGCATGATTCGGCGTTTGCCATTCGTTTTATGGGGCAACCACCCATACAAACCGGCAACAAGGAACAATTTGCACAAACATCGTCCATGGTGGGGTCGTATAACATATAATCGGCGTATAATCGTTCATTTTTTTTATCAGCTTGGTTTATGTGCCCTACGCATTTATCGTCTTTACCTATGTCATGCCAACATTTATATATGCTACCACCGGGGTCAATAACGAAAGAATTGATAGAGTCGGCACCGCAATAATTTCTAATAGCACGGGGATACGGATTGTTTTTATTAAAATTGCCAGCGAAACGATTATAATAGGCTAATTCTTCTTGTGAAAAACTGCAAATATCAAAATCATTACTTGCAGCATAATCGTCCGCATCGTTTATAATTCTGCCTAAGTAGGGATGCACTTTGTCCAAAAGACCAGCTTCGTCTAGCATTTTTGTTACGGCTACGCTGGCTTCGGGGTTGCTTTTGTCAATATTAATACGTAATGAAATGGGCGGCAAGACCTCTTTATTATTACATATGTTGTCAATAATGGTTTGATACGTATCTGTGCCATCATAAAATGGACGCCGCTTATTATGTGTTGATTCGTCACCGTCAAGGGTGATTTGGATTGCTTGTAGCTTTAATTTTTCTAGCTGTGTAATGTTTTCGCTGGTTAGTAGATAGCCATTTGATACCATATTTGCATTATATACAACATCATGTTTATTACACAAGTCAATTAATTTTTCAGATAATCGGATGACAGATTCAATATGCATTAACGGCTCGCCGCCATACCAGTATACATTTAATGTTTCTATGGACTTCATAAATTTTGTTGCAAAAGCCATGATAATATCTTCTGTTTCAATAGTCATGTATTCCGGTTTTATCACATCTTTTTCGTAGCAATAAGTACAGCGAAAGTTACAATCGGCGGTGGGTGCAATCGTTAAGGTTAAATAGGAAGTATTAAAACGTCCTTCTAGTAGTCGCAAACGTAAACGCTCTAATTCATTACAATCATCATCGATTAAAAAACTGCCGTGCTTTAAATCATTAATAAACTTTTCATCAGTTATTACTGCGCCTGTTTTAACAAATTGTTGAAACGCTTCATATTTGTCTACATCTAACAGCGCCAACGCATTGGAATATGAGTTGTAGGCAATTACTTTACTATCGTCTACTTCATAAGGGAAGAAAAAATTGTAACGTGATGGCTTCATGCTGCTTGCCCCCAATCCCTTGTTTCGACGTTATTATACATGGATGTGAAAAGCAAGATGTGCCTTTTTGGCACACAAAAATGGTTTTCTTGTGCCAAAAAGGCACATCTTGCTTTTATTTAGCCTGTATACTGGAAAAAATCCAATTTATAGGAGGCAGGACAATGAAAAAATTCTTTGCAATGTTGACAGTTTGTGTGTGTGTTTCGGCACTGGGGGTATTTAATTCTGCACAACCTGTGGTGGTGGAGGGCAATGCGTATTGTGCAGTGCAACCCTTTGCAGTTCTTCCGCTTCAACCATACACTGAGCCCCCGCAGGAATGACTTAATCAAATCTTTGGGCAATTTCCTTTCGTATAATTTCTTTGTATTCAAAATTATTATACCCGGCGAATATGTGAAATGCTTGTTCAAATAATGCCTTGCTTCCATCAATGTCACGTAAATTATACAAGCAAGCCGCTTTGTTTGTTATTAAATGTGGAAGTAGCGGAAATGCAGGCAAGTTTACACAAGCAGCAATCCCCTTTTCACACAGGAGGATTGCTTTTTTGTATTCACCTATGTCATGCAGGTAGCTGGTAAGGTTGAACAAGAGTGTAGGCAGGATGCGTGCTTTGTGGCGGTTGTCTGAACAGCGCATTTCAAAATTCGCAACCAGTGCTTCCATGAGTTGGATAGCTTTTTCTTTTTCATTGCTGTCCCAATATACGATAGAAAGTTGGTTTAACAATTTTATTCCGGTTTTGGTTAGTAAATAGTCAGCCACTTTTGCTTCGTCAAAGTTGGGTATCGTTATGTCTAGTCCCCGTATGACCATAGCGCGAATTTTACCAATCGGGTCTTTGTTAATAATGGCAATCGCTACTTTGGAAGCTTGCAACGCTTGCTTGTTAAATAGATTGTCCATAAAGATGTCATCTTTTTCTAATTTTTTAATTAAGGCTTCTGCGGCGGCTATATTGTTGCTTGAAGTATACGCCTCAAGCTGGTTAATGGCTTGATTTTTGGCATGGGTAATAATATCCGCATCGAAGCCCAGCCGTTCAACCAGCTGAACCAACGTATCATAAGATGGTATTACTTCTCCGGATTCTATTTTGGATATTTTACTTCTATCAACAATACCCATGCCCAAATCAAACTGCGACCACTTTAATTGTTTTCGCGCTTGCCTGATAAATTCACCTGCCGGTATATCGCCAATTAACATAACCAATCCCTCCCGCGGCATTATACAAAATTACCATGTCTTTACCAATGCCATGCCCGCCCCAGCGCGTCTCGCATAAACGAACAATCCGAACATAAGCAAGAATAATGCAATATATGTTATAATGGTAACAAGCAGAAATTTCGAGGACACAGCACCCCAACGTCACAACCGAAAAAGGAGCAACTAAAATGGCACTAGCAAAACACAAAACCAAGAGTGGAACACCGCTAAAATACACTTTCAAGTCAGATGTGTTGTTCAAAATGTTGTTCGTTCGCAATCCCGACTTGCTAAAAAGATTGGTTGCTGTGCTTCTTGGCATACCCCTTGCAAGCATACAAGCGTTTGAAACCGTCAATACCGAAATGCCACCCGAAGAAATCGGCACGAAATTTTGCAGGCTAGACATCAACATGAAAATGGACGGCAAGCAAGTGAACATTGAAGTCCAAGTAGAGGACGAAGGCAATTATCCCGAGCGCTGTATGTTCCATTGGGCTAAAATGTATGCAGGTTCTTTACCATCAGGCAAAGATTTTTCTTTGCTACCGCAAACCATAGTAATCAGCATTATGGGTTTTGAATATTTTGATTGTGAAGCAGTACATTCCGAATTTGCCGTAATGGAAGTTAAACGCCACGAATTGTTGTCAGACAAGCAAAAATATCATTTCTTCGAGTTGCCGAAGTTGCCAAACGTGGAGCAGATAGACACCACAAGCGAAAAAGATTTGTGGCTTGCATTATTTAACGCAGAAACCCAAGAGGAATTAGCCCAATTGATGAAAAGCGGAGGTGAGGTTATGACCCAAGCAGTAGGAGCATATCACAGCATTACAGCTGATAAGCAGTTTCAGTATTTGGAAACGCTACGGGCTAAGGCTCGGCATGATGAAGCACAGGCTTTGAGTAATGCTAGACGGCAAGAGCGTGAGCATTGGCAAGGCGTGGTTGCAGATAAAGACACGGCACTGGCTGAAAAGGACGCACGAATAGCCCAACTTGAAGCACTACTGAAAAAATAATTTTCCACACTTGAAAAATCAAGAAAAGCCCGATACCGTGGGGATTTATGATACTTCACGGCATGGGGCTTTTTGTGTGTGATTACCATGGCTTTACCAATGCCATGCCCGCCCCAGCGCGTCCCGCAGTATCAGATTATTCTCATCGTCTCGGCGGGGGTCGTGGTTTTCTGTGCCGCGTCGGCGGGTTAGGTAGTGAAAGGCTGCACCGGCGGCATTTTCGGGGGCAATTTCTCCGTTAAGGGGGTCAAAAATACGGAAGGTATATCCTTTCGTTGATAGTTGGTTGCTGATAAGTTGTAAGAATTGGTGCAGCGAGGCTTTTGCCATATTGTAGGCATAATGGCGGGTGTCGCGGGTTTGGTTCAGCGATGCGCCGGTGTTGGATAGGTAAAATAGGCGTTTGCCTTCGCCCGCGTCTAGGTTTGGCAGGAATTTTTCTAGTAATTGCATAGAATGCAGGACATTATCGCGGAAGCATTTTTCAATTAATGCGGCATTTATGCCGTCGGTAATAGAAAAATGGTCGTCAGGCAGGCGAATATCCGTGGTATCGATAAAAAAATCAATGGGGTTTGGGGTGTCGGCTTCTGCCACTTGGTAGCCTTCGGCTGTAAAAAGGTTTGCCAGCTTGCGTGCAAAGGGTGTTTCTATGGCAGTAAATAATGCAGCTTTCATGTCAAATTCTCCTTTAAAATGGCCATTCGTAGCCGTTATAGTCTACCATTACCAGGCGATGCTCGTCGTGCAGGGGCGCGTCAAAATACTTGGCGGCAATGTCGCCAATATAGTCGGGGTCGTACAGGGCGGTTTCGGTTAGTGTGCCGTCGGGGTTGCGCCGTTTCATCCAGCCCGGATGGAATAGGCGGAACGTGAAGCCTTGACCAAATAGGGTGTTGTGCATCATGCGTATGCCCATTTGCATTCCCGCTTTACTCATGGGGTAGGGCAGGGCATTGCCGTCGCGGTGTTTCATTAGCGAAATGCACGCCACCTCGCTGGATACGTAGCACAGGCGTTGCTGCCCCGTTTGCATCAGCGGCAGCAGTTTCTCTGTGAGAAGAAGCGGCCCCAAGGCATTGACTTTAAAGGAATTCCATGCATGTTCTACTTCCATGGGCGGGTTATACAATTCACAATTTGTCTTGCCCATTAGCGCGGCGTTGGAAATGAACAGGTCTAATTGGGCGACGGTTTCTTTGATGCGGCGCACGGTTTCATCCATGCTGGCGGGGCACGCCATGTCCAGCCATTGAATATGAAGTTTTGGGTCGCTAATGGCTTCTAGCAGGGCGTAATCGTCCATAAACTTGCCCGCGAATACGGTGTAGCCGCGTTGCAAATATTCTTTGCATAATGACAGCCCCAATCCGCGGTCTGCGCCCGTTATTAATACACTTTTCATGCTAATTTCTCCTTTTTATACGCGAATGATTTTCTTAAAAAAAAGTCGTCTTTAAATAGACGACTTCGATTTACAAAGTAGTACGCCATTAACCATGCAAAACAACTTCCCGATGCGCTTGGGCAGAGTCGTAAATGGCCTGCATCATTTGGGCGGTAACGATGACAGTATCAATATGCGAGGGCAGTTTTTCTCCGTTTTGCACGCAGTCTACAAAGGCGTCAATTTCGACCTGAAACATGTCGGTTGTTTCAAATTCGGGCGTGTATTCTACTAATTTTTTGCCTTCTGTGCCGTACACGGTAAAATCCTTGCCGTATTGCAGGCGAATGCCCGCTTTGTCGCCGATAAAGTCAATAAACATGCCGCCGCCGTCGATGTTTTCTGCCCAAGCGCCGTTGACGGTGACAACCGGCCCGGCGGTGCGAATCAGCGCGGTTACTGAATCGTCTACGTCGTATGTGCCGCCCGGGGTGGGCGGGCCTGCCCACATATTTTCATACACATAGTTGTCAATGTCTGTGCCCAGTTTGCAAAAAGTTTCGCCGGACACGGTATGGACGGTGGGGTCGCCGCACACATACATGACAATGTCCAAAAAATGCACGCCCCAGTCAATTAATGCGCCGCCGCCGGCAATCGCTTTCGTAGTAAATGCGCCGCCCAGCCCGGGGATAGAGCGATGCGCGCGAAAACTTACGTACACGCGGTACACTTCGCCCAATTCGCCCGCGTCTACTCGTTCTTTTATCAGATTAACGGCCTTGTTGAAGCGATTAACCACGCCGATGTTCAGCGTCATGCCTGTTTCGTGCTGCACTTTCTGCATTTCTACGGCTTCGGCATAGGTGCGCGCGGCGGGTTTTTCGCACAGCACATGCTTGCCCGCGCGCATGGCGTCGATGGCAATTTGCGCATGGCCGTTGTTGGGCGTGCAAATCGACACCGCCACCACTTCCGGGTCGGCCAAAATTTCCTTATAATCTGTAATCGCTGTGCCGCATCCGTACTCTTCCACCGCCTTCTCGGCCCGTTCCAAAATAATGTCGCAGAAATATTTAATTTCCGCCACGGGGTTCTTTACATACGAGGGAATGTGCGCTGCATTGGCAATCGTGCCACACCCAATAACCGCTACTTTCATGCTGTTGCCTCCTTGTGGATAGTTTTGGAAGCATTATGCCATGGAGCAGGACGTCTTGGCAAAGGGTTTGTAACGCGGTATAGTGGTGTAATGAATAGATGTCCAGCCGTATGGCGGCAGAACATGCACCCAATTTGACGGACGAAGAACGGCGGCACTTGGCCATGGACGCCGTAGAAAGAAAACGCGAAGCAGGCGTGCCCATAGAATTAGATGAATTTCTTAGGAGGATTTTATATGGTGATGACTAGAGAAAAGCCGACGCGGGAAGAGGCAGCCATTTTGTTGAATGCACAGCGGGATTATATTAAACGCGGAAACACCGCCATACGTTGCCCGCGATGTGAAAAACCGCTGGAATACCGATGCGGCGAAAGCGGCGAAACCATTTGCTGTATTGATGAACACTGCATTGTAGTGTATTCGCGTGGCATTTAATGGACTTCTACCAACAAACGGCTGAAACGGTGCGCCATTTGAATAAAACCGAGCGCAACATCTTCGATTATGTGGTAAAAAATATGGAGCAGGTCAAAAATATGAGCATCCGCGAATTGGCGGAGGTGCAGTTTTTGTCGCCCACGACGATTTTCCGCTTTACGCAGAAGCTGGGTTTTTCGGGGTATTCGGACTTCGCCAATAGCTTGCTGATAACCAGCCACAACAAGCGCGAAACGGCCATCCCCCGTGCGGTGACAGGCGGCAACTACCGCGAGCCGTATCTGAAAAATATCTTGGAAGCCGCACGGGTCATGTCCCCCCAACAAATTGAGAAAATCGTAGCTTTATTGGGCGAAAAGCCTAACATCTACATCCTAACCGACGATAACACCCACACCATCGGTCAATACTGCGAACGTCTTTTTATTAGCCTGGACTTTCACGCCTATTTCCCGGAAACGGCGTATCAAAAAAGAAACCTCGTAAACCGTATCGGCAACGAGGATATGATAATTGCGCTGTCCTTCTCCGGGCAGGATGTGCTGATGATTGACCTGATTGAGCGGGTATTTCTTACCGCGCGGCCGCATTTGCTGTCCATCACCCGGGCGGACAATAACCCGCTGGAGGGGCTTTCGGATACGAATTTCTACATTTTTGCCCACGAAATGCAGATTGCGGGCATGGATTTGACCTCCAGCGTGCCGATGCTGATGGTGCTGGAATTGCTGGTGTATGCGTTCTTGAATAGGGGCGAAACGCCTAGCGGTGGCGGTTAGTAATTGCCTATATTTGCTAAAATATTTTTAAGTCTGCCGCACAGGGTTTTTATGATTACATAGGCGGTTTTAGTGAATTTCTATGACGGTTGCCGACATGCCTTGCAGCGCAAAAGCGGTACAGCAAACAGAGGAAATGCTATTTACCATAAATTGGCGCAATGATATAAACGCCGCTAATCTTGAAAATTTACGCCGCCGCTATTGGTTCATAGCCGGGAGCGGCAGCGGTTAAGGAATGGCAGGGGTAAACGCCTTGCCATTTTTAGGATTGAAAATGGGACAGGTTTTGTTATACTACACAATAGTTAATTATTGCGTTCGGAAAGGTGAAGCCATTATGGATGAAAATAAAATTATACCATTAGTCAATATGGGAACTGGATATGTTTATCACATGCTGTCTTGTGCAAAATGCGGTTATGATAATGCATATGGAAAACAGTTTGCACTGCTACACAGTGAAGATAGCTTGAAAATATTAAATAACCATGAAAAACTTATCACTGTAAAAGGTGGTGAACATTTTGGACAGTTGTACTGGTTGTTAGTATGTTTACCCGCTTCCCTTGATTCCCAAGTGGATAAATACTACAAAACAATATATTCTTTGTTTAGTTCTAACAATGCTAATGATGATGGAATTGTGTACTTTACCGCTAACGGATTTCAAAGCATGAGAGATGTTTATAGCAAGTGGGAGGAATACGCTAATGAGATAGTATCCATTTCAAAAGTGATGATGGAAGATTATCAGATTTATGTTGATAACGTATGGAATGAAGTGCAACCCAAGTTATCCACTTATGCCGAACAAGTAAAAAAAGCATTTGAAGAAAACAAAGTATCTGTAAAATTTAATGAAATAATGAAGTTTACTCCAAAAGAAGCGTTTTATCCAATTTTCTGCAATTCTCTTGACGGCGGAGCAGAAGCGATAGATGTTTCCATAAATCGGCACGTGTTTGGTATTGGCAGGAGTGTTGAACATGCAGTACAGTTTATTTCACATGAATATGTCATATATCTTTTGAAGCATACGCTGGTAGATATCCCGGTATTGAATAACCCAATGAAGTATTGGTTGCACACGGAAAGCCTTGCCGCATATTATCAAAGAAAAGCATTCTCCGGTGAGCATATTTTTTTAACCCAAGAGAGAAGTGAGATTGTTGATTTTTACGAAAGCACCAATAAAGACAATAATCTATCTGCAAAAGAGTTATTGCTTGCGGCGATTACTAAATATAATTAGTGCAAAGCGGTACATTATCAAAACAAAACCGCGCTAAAATGGGTACAATTCCCAACCCGTTTTAGCGCGGTTTTAGTGTAAAATAGCAGTACAGGCGGGGAGAGCATAGCCTATTTCCTTGGTTAATATCTTGTTTTTTCTAACCTTTACATACAAAGAGGATTTGAAAATATACGCCGCCGCACTTGCGGGGGCGCGGCGGTTAAGGAATGGCAGGGGTGAACGCCTTGCCATTTTTAGGATTGTGAAATAGGACAGGTTTTGCTATAATGTCACAAAATGAATTGCATTGAGGGGTGTTTCTATGTTTGCAGATTTGCATATTCACTCATGGTTTTCAGACGGCACTCTTAGTCCGATTGAAATTATACAAAAAGCCGAAAGTCAAAATGTTACACTGATTTCTATATGCGACCATAATTTATTGGATTCTTATTGCGAAATTGAAAGTTTATGTGAAAACAATAATATTACAGTTATTTTGGGCGTTGAGATTACTTCCATTATGGATGATATTGAGTATCACATACTTGCATATGGATTTGACAAGGACAATAAAGCAATAAATGATTTATTAGATTATAATCGCGGTATCAATTTTGAAATGGGGAAACTTTTGATTGAAAAAATGTCAAATTATTATCCAAATATATCATTAAATGATTTTTTAAGTTTTAAGCGAAACCGTAAAAATGGCGGTTGGGAGAGTATAGATTATTTGCGAAACAAAGGTTTTGTAACGAGTTGGGAGAGTTTTTTAGAGATTGCAAATAAGTATGGCTCTGCACCTGAAAAAAATTTTTTATCTCCAATGGAAGTAATAAAAATTATTCATAATGCTGGTGGATATGCCGTTTTAGCTCACTTATGCCATTATGAAAAATCAGATTTTGAAAATTACAAAACAAAGGCAATTCAATTTATAAAAATGGGAATAGATGGATTTGAGTGTTATTATCCCGCACATACTATCGAATTAACAGATATGCTTGTTAAACTTTGTCATATGCACGACTTGTTAATCACAGCGGGAAGTGATGACCACGGCAGATTTATAGGTGCACCACGAGATGAATACTTCATGGGTGCGGTAAAAATCAGAACAGAGCAACTTAGTTTGAAAAATTTAGTCAACTAAAATAAACTGTTATTGGTGTAAAATTTATGTTATAGGGTGGCGAAATGATGGTTTTCGGTATAAGTCATATTACATTTATTGTTAAAGACTTGGAGCGTTCCACCTTGTTTTGGAAAAATATTTTTAATGCAAAAGAGGTATATTCAAGTGGGGATAATACCTTTTCGTTATCAAAAGAAAAGTTTTTCCTTGTCAATGATATGTGGATTTGCATTATGCAGGGCGATTCACTCATTGAACGCACTTACAACCATATCGCGTTTCAAATTAAAGACAGCGACATAGACGATTGTTTAACAAAGATTAAAGCTACAGGGGCAGAAATTAAGCCGGAACGTCCACGCATACCCGGAGAGGGGCGTTCAATATACTTTTATGATTTTGATAATCATTTATTTGAATTGCACACGGGTACACTTTCGGAAAGATTGAATAGTTATTCCAAAGCATAAACAATAAAAATTGGTGCAAAGCGGTAAATTAGCAATACAAAACCGCGCTAAAATGGATGCAATTTCCAGCCCATTTCAGCGCGGTTTTAATGTAAAATAGTAGTACAGGCGGGGAGAGCATAGCCTATTTCCTTGGTTAATATCGTGTTTTTTCTAATCTTTACATAAAGTACAAAGGGGTCGGGGCGTTACATGATTCGACTTGATTATAACAAGAATATTACATAAAGCAAGAAAAAATTTTGGTAATAGGCGGTCGAAATTCTCGTTTTGCGTGAGTTTTTCACGTTTTGCGTGAGTTTTGCGGGGGGCTTTTGGGGTGGCTTGTGGGTGCGTTTTTCCTGGGATGTAATAAAAAAGGTTGAATTTACAGGGTTTTTTGCTTGCGGGCAAGTTTTGTTGAGGGGATTCGCGGGTAAAAATGATTAACGGCGCGCGGTGAATAGTAAAAAACAATGTTACGCTATGTGTAACGCACTCCCCCTTGCGTATAATTGATATAAAACACGGCAAAACCCTTTCTTGTACGATGGAGATGCGATAAGGTATTAATTAGCTTGGACTTCCACGCCTATTTCCCGGAAACGGCGTATCAAAAAAGAAACCTCGTAAACCGTATCGGCAACGAGGATATGATAATTGCGCTGTCCTTCTCCGGGCAGGGTGTGCTGATGATTGACCTGATTGAGCGGGTATTTCTCACCGCGCGGCCGCATTTGCTGTCCATCACCCGGGCGGACAACAACCCGCTGGAGGGGCTTTCGGATACGAATTTCTACATTTTTGCCCACGAAATGCAGATTGCGGGCATGGATTTGACCTCCAGCGTGCCGATGCTAATGGTGTTGGAATTGCTGGTGTATGCGTTCTTGAATAGGGGCGAAACACCTTGCGGCGGCGGTTAAGGAATGGCAGGGGTGAATCCTCGCCATTTTTGGATTGTAAAATATGACAGATTTTTGTATCATTATGAATGTAATATAAATTCAATTTGACTTTACTAAAGAGGTGTTGACATGGCAAGAGACATATTTACATATTACTCAACAGATGATTTTAATGACGAATATAGGATGTTTTTATCGAAAATTAATATTGCAGATTTTAATGAAGGAGAGTTATATAAAAAACACATAAAAATCTCTCGTCTGATTGTCCCTATTATACCAAAAAACGCGCTTGGGGAGATGGAAAATAACACCGGTCAGCCGCGGATTTAATCGGCATTGTATGTTGCAATGCCGTTAGTAAATATATTTCGATTTAATCAAAACAATTCATCCCTTTTTTATAAACTTGCCGTTACTCCACCAGCCTTTGTGTACGATTTTATTACTATAGGTGCATGTACCATAGCCTTCAAGAATGCCATTTACAAAATCGCCAACATATACATTTCCATTCGCCCACTTCATCGTACCTTTTCCAGTACGCGCCCAATTAACAAAATCACCATTATATACATCTCCAGTTGACCAACGTATCTCGCCCTTTCCGTGTCCAACACCATTAACGATGTCACCAGTGTATGTATAAGACGAACCATCGGTAGCAATGCCAGAAAGAGTTCCTTTGTATGATGCCTGATGGGAATGGCGTTGGTATTGACTGCTTTGTTCTTGATAATGTCGCTGCTGTAAATTCAAACTTTGACGTTGTATGTCAAGGCTTTCTCGCGCTATTCTTAACTGTTGTTGCTCTTCATGAAAACATATTTCACACCCTCGGGGGCAAGTTGTCAAGGATAATTTTTGGGATTTCACAGAAAACGCCCGACAAAAAGGCTTGTAATGCTTTGTATATCGAGCTCTTTCGTAGTGGAGAATTATTTTTGTTGGGCTTGTTTTCGTAGTTCTTCTAGGCGTTTGTCCGTTATCCCTGCCCCCGTTTGCATTGTTGTGATAAGTTCAGAAGGGGCGTTATTTTGAATTGCCATAATTATCATTTCTTCCATGCCAGTAGTTTTGCTTTTCTGTTCACGCTTCCTAAAATAGTTTTGCAGTTGCAGTAACTCCCCCGCACGATTCAAGGTGTCATTAACAACATCATTCTGTGCAACGGTGTTCCTAACTCCGCTTGCTAGGTCTAATGCAATAGGATTCTTAACAGCTTGCATACGAATAACCTCCTCCAAGTCTTTAATTTTAGCTCTGAATATACAGCATAAATCCCATAAATCGTGATATTCTTCGGGTAAATCTTCTTTTTTCATATCGTCCATTTTCGGAAGTTCGATATAATAATCCGAATATTTATCATCTAAAAACGGTACTTTACTATCATATTCTGAGCGTATTATGCGAGATACAAATTCTTTGCGGTGTGCTAATTGAGGTAGCCTAAAGCCTAAAATATTTATACCTATAACATCAGGGGCTTCGGTGAAGTCATCACCCATATTAAAGCCTGTACGCATGGCATTACTTGATGTTAGTGTACCCCGTACTGCATAACCATCTTGTTTGCCTTTTTGCACTTCTAGGGCTATGTTTATGGCTTCGCCCCAACCCAGCAAGTCACCAATCATGCCACGCCCCAATACATCAAAGAGCGATATGTTTTGAACGCTTGTGCGTTGCACTTGCGGTATAGGGGGTAAAGCGTGTATCTTTCGGGCAGCGTCTGCTAATGCTGTTATGACATGGTTATTCTTATTATCTATAAAGTGTGCTAAAAATACACGGTCATTCATAAGGGCTAGATTTTGTCTAGCTTCTTCAATTTCTGCTGGGGTGTAAATGCGTTTTGGTTGTGATGTTATTTGGACTACAACCTCGTCAATGGCTTCTGCCTGTAGTGGTGGTAGTTGATTTTCTGGTTTTTCGTCCATAGGTTGCCGCCCCTTTCGATTGGGTTATTTCTTTAATAAGTTCATTATAGCATATATCAATACCGTTTTCAATATTGAGGTAGAAATTTGTTGGGATTTTTTTGGCAAAAAATAAAACGCCGCTGGCTTGGTTGTGCCAATGATGCTTTCGTGCGTGTTTTGTTGTTGCATATGGGGCATAGTAGAAATTCGCTTTTGTTGATTGCTTCATTCTCACTCATGCTAATCGCTAGGTAGCTTGTT
>Ga0209755_10005945_pt1 | contig 13674 bp, 7 predicted proteins | sample TergutCo191P1_FD_187301 | JGI IMG/M metagenome (GOLD analysis project Ga0209755, IMG submission 187301) | Cornitermes sp. P1 segment gut microbial communities from Petit-Saut dam, French Guiana - Co191P1 (SPAdes) (version 2) | ecosystem: Host-associated > Arthropoda: Insects > Digestive system >... | reverse complement strand
TCTCTTGCGTTACCTGCAATTTGTTTAATTTTATCGGGAAGCGCTTATAACTCCGCCGTCGCGTGCGCTTTTATTGTCGTCAGCGGAATGACAGTTAACGCCGCGATACTCTGCGTCGACGGCTTTCGTATCAGAATGAAAAAAGGAAAGAAAAAATCGCAATTTTTAATTTATTCCGCTCTTAGGGAAAAAATGCCGGCGCTCCTTTCAACTACCGGAACTACAGTCGCGGGAGCGTTACCGTTTATTTTTCTTACAGAAGGAGCAAATACACTTATAAAAACATTATCGCTTACCGGAGCTCTTGGAGTGGCGTGTTCATTTTTATGTTCAATTACAGTAATTCCATCACTTATATCAATTTTTAATATATCAACAACAGTTTTTTATCAAAATAAAAAATTCCGCTTGAGCGGAATATAAAATTTTTCAGGAGAATAAATAGTATGCACAAAGGAGTATTTCACAAAACAATATCAATATTTTTAATAATGATTTTTACAGCCGGCTTGTTTCCGGTTAGTTTATTTTCACAGCCAAATACTGTTTCATCTTTTAATGAAATAAAAGGTTTTAATAAATCTGTTTTAGACAGCCACTTCAGCAGGGCGGACAGGCAGTTAAGCCTTGATCGATGGCTTGAGGAAGCGAAACGCGGTTTGACGCAGGCAATCTACGCATGGGAATTAACCGCGGATAAAATTTATGATAATCCGTTTTTACTTAATGAAGCGAAGAATCAATTGGAAAAATTAAGCAATGAGGAGCTTGAAAAACGTTTTTCACAGTGGCTTCTAGGTCGTTTTTTTGGCGAAGCCGCAGGAAATGCGGTAACAGATTTACTTTTAATGTTTGATGAAACACAAAAAAATTATTCATGGCATCTTGATGATAACGGCAGCATTGTTTTTGATGATATTACAGGCGATCCGATGATTATTCGTCCTGACGACACAGGCAGAGAGTTTTCAGAAGATCTACTGGCATGGAAAAATGAATCAAAAAATATTATCAGTAAAACAATCAATTCATTTGATAATATAATGATCCGGTTTTATCCTGAATTGCTTTCTTACATACCTTTAGAGCAGCGTGAAAAAGCGGGAGATATTTTTTATAACGCCGCTTTAGAAAAATCAAACGCGATAAAGATGGAATTTGAAAATATCGCGGCAAGGGAAGAAAGTATTTTCTACAACAGAAGAACTAGAGACATTTGGAGTTTAAGAAAGAAAAGCGAAGATCAATCCGCCAGATTATTCACTGAAAAATTGATAACCGAAACAAAGGAATCATGCAGCAAGGGAATTGACGCGCTGAATGAGAAAATAGAACAGGCTGCGGCGGGAACAGGCGATCTCGCGCTGTTAGGTGAAGAATGGCTTCAATTGTATAAGGAGCAGTTTGACAGAGGTTTGAGGGCATGGGAAGAAGCTGAAGAAAGATTTTTTATAAGAAGGATTGAATGGGAACAGGAATCTTTCAGGCTGTATTCCGAAGGCGAAGAAACATGGCTTGCCGCCTTTAATCAATTTGATGAAGAAAGGCAAAAGTGGGAATTATCCGCGAAAGAATTATTTTCCGCTGGCGAAAAAATGTTTATGAAATTATCCGAAGATTTTCAAAAAAATATTACCGAAGCAAAAAAAGAATTTGAATTAAACATGGAAATGCGAATAGGAGAAGGAACCACGAAAATAAAAGCGACAATAGATATGTATCTTGTCTGCGCGTCCGCCGCTGTTTCCGCAATGGATAATTTAAAATTCTGGTATTCGCAATATAATGTTCAGGATAAAGCAAGTCCCGGCGACTCTTATTTTTCCGCATGGCTTTCAAACGAGCTAATTAAAAAACCGGGAAACGCGATTCTTCGTGATATGCAAAAAGCTTTTAATTTATATTCATCATATATGGATAAAGCGATAGAAGTTAGAAACAGAATTCAATCTGATTACGCGGAACTGCTTGGAACAGGAATGTTAAAAGATATTCTTTTACCAGGCGCGTCAAGCGAAGATTTCTGCCTTGATGAATATCAAATCGCGCTTATAAAAGCAAAGGCGCTTGTGTTGTACTGGGAAAGAAGAACAGGCATCGCGGAAGCGGTTTTAAAATACGCCGATGAGTTAAGCGCAGAAAGAATGACGGAAGCCGAAGGAATTCGCGCATGGGAAGAAGCAAAATCCGCTTATAACGCGTCTCTTGTAAATTATGAAATGGAATTGAAAAAGCTTTATGAAACCGGAGAAAATATTAAAAACCAGCAGGATGTATTGCAAAAATTAAGTCAGGAGATGTTAAAAGAAGAAGAAAAATTAAACCTGCTGAATCAGGAATATAAAAATTTAATTACTAATTTTTCAATTAACCGCGGTGATTTTTTTCTGAGTGAAATTAATTATAAATATAATTACCTTTCGGAAGAATATAATAAATTACTGGCGAAAGGAAAAAATTCCGGTTATTTTAAGGCTCTCGAATATGGAATGATCTGGGGGATTGCCGAACAAAGAGAAACAGCGCAGGGAATACTTGATATTCTTGAGGCAAATGAAGATCTCTCTGATGAAGAAATTGCTAATCTTTATAATGAATATTATTTGCTTAATCCGGCTATGCAGGAAGAAATGTGGCGCAATACATGCGATTCATTGTCTGAATTATTCGGCATATATGGCTTTGACAGTAAAACAGAAATCTTGCCTGATATAAAAATATTATGTGATGTGATTTTTCAAAAGCCGGGAGATTTTACACGTAATTTCGCCGGGTTCCTTCAAAACTTTGATAAATGTTTCTTAATGATCCCGCATTGGCTGGATAATGAAATAACTAACTGGAAGAATTCATTAATTCAATATATTTCAGCATATGCGTTATTTAAAGGTTTTAAACCGGAAAAAAGATTATATTTATTAAATATCGAGAATGAAAAATTAATTACAGAATATAATAATTTATATAATTATATAATCTCGCTTAATGACGATGAAGATTTAGAGATGGAAAATTATATAGAAATATTAATGGAGATAAGAAAAAGAATACAGGAAATATATTATATCTGTCATATAACGCAGGAATGGGAAAAGAATTATTCAATTATTTCATCAGAAAACGGAACACACTGGCGCCAATTTCTTGATGAAGAATACATTGCAAAAAAAGATCAAAATGTCGCCGCGGCTTCTTCATATCAGGAGGGAATAATCGCTGACGTGCTCTTTACCGCAAAATATCATACAAACAGAGTAAATGATTCTTTCTTGCTTTATTCACAAAGAGAATTATATGAAACGAATAAACCTTCCGAATATTTTTATGGGCTCTACATTGAAGAATATTTTAAATTATCCGCCAATTTTAATTCTCTTGATTCGTATTATTTTGATTTAATTGAATCAATCAAAATGTATGAATTAACGTTAATGACGCCTAATGAATTAGAATATCAAAAAATTCATATTGAAAATGAAATCGCCGCGCAGAATAACATTTATAGTTCGCTGTTAAATCAATATCTAAAAGAAGCCGAAAAATTTATTGAGAAAGGTTTTTTATATGACACGCAGTATAGTCTGTTGAATAAAGCTTATGAAAATACGGAACAGAAAAGGTTTGAATATGAAAAACAAGACGCGATAAGAAGATGGGCAAGCACTGCATATTTGAATACTGATAATAATGAATTAATTACTGCGAATGAAAAATTATCTAAAGCTCAGGTTGTTCTGGAAGCGCTCTCTGATCTTTATAACAATGAAAGTAAACGTTCTTATAATAATACAGAATATAATTCATTATATTCGGCTTATCAGCAAAGTTTTAGCAGAAAATTAGACATACTTAACGCGGTTCAATCAGTGGTATCCGGCACCTCGCAGGAATACACTAATAACGCTAATTTGTTAAATAATTATCAAAATACTTTAAATCAGCTTGGAAATATCGATCGTGATTATGCAGGCTATTATTTACCTTCATCACGCGATGAATGGACAGTAAAAAATATTATTACCGTTAAAGACGGTAAAATTGTATTTTCCAGAGATGATTCCATGAAACTTATAGGCGTTGATAAAACGGATGCTGTTGAACTTGACATGTTTTTTAATGATAAAAATATTACAGGTAATAATAAATATGAAATAAGTTTATATGAAGAATCGCTGCGCGGTTTAAGCCAAAGAATGTCAGGTTATTTTCAGGACAGCGATAAATTTAAACAATGGAGCCTTGCAAGAGATTATCTGATCACTTCCCTGATAAATTCTAACGGTGATTTATCTTTTTTAAATAATTATTTTTCTGGAGCGGGAGAAATAAAAGAAGGCGGATCGCTTAATTCATTGGTGGTTGAGAATGATTTTTTATTCGGAACAAAAAGTCTTGAATATTATTTGAAATATAATTCAATATTTATAGATCAGGATAAAATTTTAAAGGAGGCATGGAATACGTTAAGCGAAAATGAAAAAGCGGATCTTGAATTTTATATCATTATGACATTGTCAAACGATAATAGAGAATATTTTTCCGGGTTTTCTCAATTTTATACATATGATGTATATTATGATTCTTATGAAGATATGTCTCGTAAGTATCGATCAGCTAAAAGTATCATAGATAATCCATGGTTGTTCTATTGTTCATGGGTTCTTTTTGAAACGAGGGATATTAGTTATGTTGCTATGAATAGTATAGAGACTGTAATGAATGAAACAAAAAAGAATATGAATGCATGGATTAACGGTTTAAATTCAAATTTATTATCAATAAATAAAATTGCGTATGAATATGAAAAGTCCTGTCAATTAATCACTGAACTTGAAGGAGGATCAAAAATTTCATCGAATATTGAATGGACGGAAATAAATCTCGCGCTTATTAATACCGGAAAATTTAATAATGATGAAATTAAAAGAATTAAATCTTATTGGGATGTAATGCGCGCTGATTCCGGCGCAAAATATTCAAATATCGCCGATGCGTTAACTTCTCTGCTTAGATGGGCAAATCAAGAAGAAGAAAAATCAAAGAACGCTCTTGATAAACTCTGGATCGCTGAAACGCAGAATCAGCAAAAGAATGATTTAAATTTCAATTTATTAACAGATGCTTTTTTAAACGGAACCGTTGATAAAGAAACATTAAAATCAGCGGCGGAAAAAGCGTACGGTAAAAACGCGGCTGCGTGGAAAAATCATGTTACAAATTTACAAACAGTCATGTTAGGTGATATTTCCTTATATACAGATCAGGATTCTAATTTTTATTCCGAGTTCGATAAAGTTGGAAATGAATTAACTTTTCTGGCTGAAAACATTCTGGAAAAAAAATATTTAGCTGAACTTACCGTAAGGGAAAATGAATGGAATCAATCTTTAAATGATATAATGGAAAAATATTACGCATGGCAGAAAAACGCCGCGCTTATACTTGAGAGAGGAAGAACAGACTGGAATACGGGTCTTCAAAAAATGGAACAAGCGTATAAACAATGGAATATAAATTTCCAGAATGAATACGCGCGTGTCAGCGATGAGTGGCAGGAAGCTTATCTTGCGGGACTTGAAGACAAGGAAAAATGGCTGCTGCAGGCTGCGAATGCGGCTAATCAGGCGTCTTCTGGAACATTTTTATCTTTTGTCGGCGTTGAAGGCGAAAGGCTTTCCCGTTTTATTGACACAAGAGAACCTTTTGGCATTCGCGGAACAGATCCGCAGACCGGAACATTGATGGCGGAGCTTCTCCAATCTTCGGGAATAATAAATATGTCAAACGCGTTTAAATCTTTTAATAATATAACAGGCACATCTTCAAGTCTTGCGAGAGCCGGAATAGGCGGCGCGTTTACTTGGGATACAGCGTTAGTAAAGACAGCTGCGTCTGAGCTTGCGAGAAAATCAAACGCGGAAATTTCTGATAACGAGACAAGAATACTTGCGTATAACGTAAATATTTATGCTGATGAAGCAGTTAGGGGCTTGATTGCGAATGTTGATTCAGCAAATGCGAATTTCAGAGCGAATATGGATGAACATTTTATTTTAAACGGACTTTGGCGCAGAAGCGGAGATAATTATGTAAAAGACATAATAAAAGGTTCAACGATTTTTACGCCTGTCATAACGGAAACGGTAACGGTGGCAGGTTATCAAAATTATATAATGGAACCTATTATATTAAAAACAAATCTGGATGAAAAATATTTAACAAGTTTAAATTCTATTGCGATAAGATGCCTGCTGGATAATGCCTTAAATGAAGTATCAGATATAGCGGCAAAAATATTAGGAATAGGAGAAAACGCTGAAAAAATTTCCGGAAACGGAGAAGATCGCGTGCAGTCTCCGGGAATATTCGGCGCACATATAGGATACAGCCCCGCAGTTAAGCCGTCCGAAGAGATCGGATTAGAAAGAAATGAAATATTTTATGATGAAGGCGCAGGTGAACTTGGCCGGCTTATGTCGGAGTATATTTACTGGTATATTATCGACGCAAAAGGAAACGCGGAATTATTTATCGCTCCGTGGGATAAGCGAATTTGGAATGATGACGGAAGCTGGTTTAAATCGCCTTCGCTCCGCACTGTCGGAACAATCGCAGGTTCAATAGTTGCGGGCGTTGTTACAGGCGGAGCGGGATTCGCGGGAATTGCTCTCACTGTAGCCATCGGTTCTGCAAGCGATATTGTGTTTGGATCGCTTGATGTTGCCTTTGGATATAAATCTTGGGATGAAGCTGTTATAACCGCAGGCAAATCATTGCTTGTTAATACCGCAAGCGCTTTAACCGCAGGCGTTTTTAACGGTTTCGGAGGAGCGGATACAATCTTTGGACAGGGACTTACAAAAACTGCGACTAACGCGATAAACGGAACGACAGGAAAAATATTTACCCAAACGATGATGTCGGGACTACAGACATTCACAACGGGTTTCAGTTCAAATCTTATAAACTCTGTTACTTACGACAGTAAAAATGGTTTCGGTTATTCAACTGACGCGTTCAAAGCAGGCATGAACAACTTGTTTACAAACACATTGACAACAATGACAAGCGTTCTTACTTCTACAAGCCTTACCGCAATTAACAGCGGTCTTGATATGAGTAAATTAATTGGTTTCAATAAATTGAATCAAAGCGATCTTCAAAAATTAAACGGCCTTCTTGGTTCTTTGGCGGGACAGGGAGTGAATTACGCGATGGGAAATGATTTCACTTTAAATATTCTTAATTTAAGCCTGTTATCAGGAAATAAAAATATCAGCAGCGGACTTTTAGAGCTGCACCTTGGACGCGGCGGAGTTTCAATGAACATCGGGACAGGCGGAGCGAATGTCAGCTTTGATAATATTTTCTCGGCAATAAACGGCGCCGCGGTTTGGAATGTAAACAACCGGATTTCAAGTTACGGAAGTAAAAATGATTTTGACGCGCTGATTGCGTTACGCGCACAATACGGCTACGGAGATGATACGCAGAAAAATCAGCTTAAAGAAATACTCAGAGGCGGTACTATCATAAACACAGAAGCTGAAGGATATTATTACGCGCAGACAATAATTGATGAGAACGGTAAAAAGATTATCAACCTTGCAGGATATGAAAACGGCATGAGCAGCGAAGATCAATTCCGCCTCGCCGTTATACTCGGGCATGAAGCTTACAGAGACGGATACGGCGTGCTGGATATTGACGCGTCCGGAGATTTTGTGACAAGCGAAAAAAATATGAATGAACTTAGAAATGCTTCAATTGCAAGGCTTGCAATGGGAGACAGAATTAACGATGAACACAGCTGGTTCTATTACGAAAACGCGGATTTTGATTTGGAAAATTATATTTTGCGTTTGGCGGTTGAAGAGGGAGATATGTCAATATATGATGAATATTTACGGCTTACTTACTATAACGATGATGACTATTTCTTTCTTGCCGCGAATACAGGAGGCGATCATCAGAATCAGAACGCTTATAAAAATATTTTACTGTTCGATGCCTATTCGCAAAATGAAATAGACAGGATAAATGAAAACAGACGGCTAAAAGCTTATGATGAATATATTATTTATGAAACTTATTATAGACAGGGCAAATTCGATATAATAGGCTATGATGAATTTATTAGCAGTAATGATCAATTAAAAAAATTCGGGTATAGAGAATCGAAATTGATTACGTTACATTCCTACGGCTGCAGATTTTTTTCCGTAAAATACACATTGGAAGCGTTACTCGAAAGTCCTATTAACGCTATTGATCTGCATAACTTTGTAAAAAACAATAAATTGTTTTCGGATTTGTCGCTGTTATCAAAACAAAACATGGTTGATATAATATCAAATTATACTGAGGGATTATTTTACGCTTCAATTGTAAACGCTCCTGATAAACCAAGCATAGAGCGGCTATACAATCTGGATCAATCGTCACTCATGTATGCCGCCTGTTTGATGGTTGATAACGGATCAGGAGGAGATCATTTTGTGATGCTCTCCGATATAGATTTTAATTTTGATGATGAAGGTAATCCAAGTATCAATAGAATAAATGTTGCGAATCCGTGGAACAGTAAAGGAGTTCTTGGCAAACAAACTTATTTATATTCAGAAATAAAACGCTGGGATATTTTCTTTATTTCGCAAAATGATGATATATAAATATATTATACAAAGGAGTTAAAATGAAAGCGCTAAAAATAATTATTTTTATTTTTTCGGCTGTTACATTGTTGTTTTCATGTAACACAAACGCGGCGGGCGGCAGGCAAATTTCCGGACGTGAAACTGCAGGCACCGCAATAGTTAATCTTCCCCTGCTGTTAGGAGAAGATTATGATTTATTTACGGATTATTACTGGGGAGTATCTGACGGCAGAAGCATCGAAGATCCGTCAATTTCCACGTATGACTGGATCGGCGATATGACGCCAAGAGTTATATTTCGTAAACTTGAAATACCCGCAGGCAGTGTTATGTATCAGGAGCGGCTTAGAAACGAACAATTTTCACTGGTTTACCAGACAGATGACGCGACAAAACTTTATCAGCTTGAAGATTCCTTTTCAAGCAATGTTTATGAAATAATAATAGATACTGAAATTGATCCGGGAAACACTCATTTAATTTTAGGGTTAAACGGTTATCTGTACAGCGGTCAACTCAGAGCAGGCGGACAAACTAACATTAATTATCCGCTTACCGGTATTTGGGGACGGCTGCCTAATTTGACCGAATACCGTCAGGTTGATTATTCCGGCTGTTTATACTATATGGAAATTGATAAAGATATTCCGTTCTGGGCTGTTCGCAGCGGCGCGTATCTTTTAAGACAAACAGGCGAGAATACATTTGAGACGGTAACTTCATTTCCTGACGGCAGCTTAAAACTTGATGTAATAAGCGAATGGCAAATCCTGTTAAGACCGCTTTTTTCGCCGCCTGCCGGCGAGAAAGGCCTAACAGGACTTCTTAGTTTGTATCGCAGTTCTGTAAAAATAAGTGAAATTGACTGGGATGAATATCTTTTTTAGTTATTAATTTTTTATTTTATGATATAATTTTATTAAGGAGATAGTTATGACTTTAAAACGGAATATTTTTTGTTTAGTACTTATTTTTATAATTGGGTTTTCTCTTTTTGCCAATGATTACGCTGATGAATACGCCGAAGAAACCGTCGTTAATTATTCTCCGCCAAGTTTATTATTAACTTTCCATAATATTGGCTGGAATTTTTTAAATTCTTTCACGTATAATAATGGAGAAAACTTCATTAGAGCAGGTATTGGCACATGGGCGCTTATTGAAGCAGGCGTTGACTGGAAATGGCGCAGCATTGTGTATGATAATACCTGGATTTCAGACATTGGACGTCCGGGATTATATATTGGTTACGGTATGCCTGCGCTGGTGCCGATTGTAACATACACTGTAGGCCGTATTATTAGAGATGAAAAGCTCCAAATTGCCGCAATGGCATTAGTGCAAACTCTTGCGTTAACAATGGTAATTCAATCTCCGTTAAAAATGATTACCGGCAGAGCTAAACCTGATCTTGTTACGGAACTTGATCATACAAGACAAGAGCATCTAACCGATATTAGCAAGGATTTCAACTGGTTTAACTTTAACGCGCAGGCAGGCTGGCCCAGCGGTCATACCGCGAATGCCTTTTCTGCTGCCGCGGCAATATCAGAAATTTATCATGACAATTTATGGTTAAAAATCGGCGTATTTACTTACGCGGCTTGCATCGGAATCGGCGTAACATTGGATGTACACTGGGCGTCGGAAGCATTCGCTGGCGCTTTAATTGGATACGCTATAGGTAAAACGGTGGGAAGAAGTTTCAGGAAATTACTGGAAAAAAGTGAAGATGATAACCGTTTGTCTTTCTACTTTACTCCCGATAGCGTAGGTGTAATTGTCAGATATTAAAAACCCGCGGTAAATTTTTCACCGCGTATTTACAGCGCATCTTCCGATGCTTGTACTGCACATGAAGGATAAACAAAATGTTTCCAAACGGAAAATTGAAAGCTTTAACTTTAAGCTATGACGATGGCGTGGAACAGGATAAACGTCTTGTTGAAATTCTTAACTGTTATAAAATTAAAGCGACTTTTAATATTAACAGCGGACTTCAAAGCGGTGCGAATACATTTCAAAAAGACGATGTGCTTGTAAAACGCATGAATGTGCGCGGCTTGCCAGAATTGTATAAAGGCCATGAAATCGCTGTCCATTCTCTTACTCATCCTCATTTGGAAAATCTGGACAGAGAAACTATAATGAATGAACTTGAACAAGACATACTCAATATAGAAAGGATTTTCGGCGCAAGCGTTCACGGAATGGCTTATCCTTTTGGAACCTTCAACGAAACTGTAATTAACGCGGTCAGTGAATGTAAGCTTCGTTACGCGCGCGGCGTTAAGAGCACACATTCATTTGATATTCCTCAAAATCTTCTTACATATCAGCCTACAATTCATCATAAGGATCCGGGGTTAATGGAACTTGCACAAACATTTATTTCTTTAAAGCCGTCAAAACCGCAGGTTTTTTATTTATGGGGTCACAGCTATGAATTCGATGTTGACAATAATTGGTATGTAATAGAAGATTTTTGCAAATTGATTTCCGGTAAAGATGATATTTATTACGCTGTCAATGCGCAGGCATTACTGCAATGATATGTGAAAACCATAAGGAATGGTAAAAATTTCTTGTTAATTAAAGCGGCAGGTTATCATTTTTTTCCTAAACTCAATCTCTCTGATTTCGCAATTATTTCTTTAAAATAATTTCCCTCGCTGGCTGACAATCCGGCGCGGGAAATTATATCACGAAGGAAGCAGGATTGTTCCTCTCTGTTTGGTTTTTTATAAAACCCAAGATTTGCCAGATTATCGGTAATTGATTTTACAAGCAAGGCTATTTCGTTCTGGTTCATTGCAGTCCACTCGCCCTTTACCGGGCGCTGCTCCTGCATCGCGAGAAGAAACTCATACGCGTAAACCTGTACAGCGTGCGACAAATTAAGTGACGGCTGAGCGTCTGAAACCGGGATATGAGAGGCAATGTTGCAAAGCGCAAGTTCGTCATCTTCCAGCCCTGTGCGTTCATTGCCAAAGATAATTGCCGCTTTTCCATCACTTAAATTAGCGGATGCCGGGCGCTCCGCAAGCCATGCCGCCAATATATGCGGAGTCATTGAAACATTCTTTCTGCGATGCCCTCGGCGGCGGGTAGTACCTATAACAATTGAACAGTCGGCAATTGCTTCGTTTAAACTCCCGAATATTCTAGTTTTCTCCCAAATATCCCATGAATTTACCGCTCTTGAACGGATTTCTTCTATATTAAAGGGCTGCGGATCGGCTAACCGCAGCTCTGAAAGGCCCATATTCTTAATTATGCGGCAAATTGCCCCAATATTTCCGCTTTCTGACGCCCGGCAGAGGATAATTTTGATATCCTGTAAAAGCATTTGGAATTATATCACACTATTGACAATTACCTTAATAATTTGTATAGTTAAAGTGTATTATTCTCTCTACAGGCCAGTTGGAGGATAAATTTTGGGTATCTGTTATGATACCTAAAAAAGGATGTGTAATGGCTAACAATGATATTGTGCCTGGGTTTGATGACGAAAAAGATGACAGTCTCAAAATAAAACTTGATAAAATTAATGACGCGCCAAGATGTCTCATGTTGACCTTAGTTGGGTACATTGATACTTATAATTCCAATTTCTTCCAAAAACGCGTACAAAAAGCGATAGAAGGCGGCTATGTCAGATTAATTTTTCATTGCGGCAGTTTGAATTATGTTTCGTCTACCGGTATTGGTTCGTTTACAACATTTCTAAAAGCTGTAAAACCTCAGGGCGGCGATCTTGTTCTGCTGGATATTCAGCCCAAAGTTTATGAAGTTTTCCAGCTTCTTGGTTTTTCCCAGTTTTTTAATATCAGGGACAGCCTTGACGATTCAATTCATTTCTTCAATACAGATCAGACGCAGGAGAAACCATCGGTATTTCCGAAAATTGTTTCCTGTCCAATATGTTATAAAAAATTAAAAGCGGTGAAATCCGGCCGTTTCCGCTGTTCTGAATGTAAAAGCATTCTTGCAATAGACGAAGCCGGACAGGTTTTGCTGGGGTAGGGATTTAATATGTCTGAAAGTAAAATCGAACAATACTTAATCGATCTAATGATCACTTTTCGGCAGGTCGGCGATAATTTGTGGCTTTTGGAGGATGAAGATCATTCTCTGCAGGGAGTAGCGGTTATGCAGGCTAATCCAATGGTTATTGTCAGAGCGGAAATCATGGATATTCCTAAAAACAATCCTTTGGAATTGTATACAAAGCTGCTTGAGTTGAACGCGTCAGATATAATTCACGGCGCTTATGCGTTATATAATAAGAAAATTGTTTTGGTTGATACTCTGCATTATGACACCATGGATTATGAAGATTTTAGAGCGGTTCTGGATTCCTTCAGCCTTGCTCTGACAGAGCATTATCCGGTACTTTCAATATTCAGGGAAAAATCAGGAGCATAAAATATGGGTATCTTTTCAAGACTTAAAACATTAATTTCCTCAAATGTTAACGCGGCGATCAGTAAGGCCGAAAAACCTGAAAAAATGTTAAACCAGCTTATCATCGAGATGAATGAGCAGTTAATTGAGTCCAAGAAAGCCGTCGCGATGGCAATAGCCGATGAGAAAAAACTTGAACGCGAAAAAGATAATCAGTTTGCCCTTGCAAAAGAATGGGAACGCAAGGCAATGCTCGCCGTTACAAACGGCAAAGACGATCTTGCCAAGGAAGCGCTTGTCCGCAAGCAGGAATACGATAATGCCGCCGCGGAATACCAGAAGCAATGGGAAGCTCAGAGAAATTCTGTCGATCATTTAAAGGAAAGCCTCAGGGAACTTCAGAACAAGATCGAAGAAGCTCAGCGCAAGAAAAACCTGCTCGTCGCCCGCGCGAAACGCGCTGAAGCGCAGCAGAAAATCCAGGACACAATTTCTACCGTATCAGGCAACCGCAGCGCTTTCGACGCCTTCGACCGGATGGCCGCCAAAGTTGACGAAATGGAAGCAATGGCGGATGCCTCCAAAGAGCTGCAGGATCTCAGCAACG
>Ga0209755_10005944_pt1 | contig 13675 bp, 6 predicted proteins | sample TergutCo191P1_FD_187301 | JGI IMG/M metagenome (GOLD analysis project Ga0209755, IMG submission 187301) | Cornitermes sp. P1 segment gut microbial communities from Petit-Saut dam, French Guiana - Co191P1 (SPAdes) (version 2) | ecosystem: Host-associated > Arthropoda: Insects > Digestive system >... | reverse complement strand
ATTTAGTGTCACTTATTGGTGCAAGGTCCTGAAATAACACCGTGCTTATTGGTAACATGACTTTAAAGCTGGCTGCCTTCAACCTCTGGGTCTGAGATATCCAATCTTGGAGTGGATATGGAGAAAACAATCTTCTCCGAAACGTCGGTAAATACTTACCAATTGGCACGGTGTCATGAGCCACAAGATTTGAGTCTTCATCAACACTGACATTTGTCATGGTGTCGCAGGTACAACGGTAGCTGTACCTGTCAGGATACAATGTGGTGCTACGGTTGAACTGTGTTTGTTGCCTTTTTAATGTAGATTGCGATATTCTATGAATACGGTGACTGGGAAACGTCTCTGTCGTGCTGTCGGGTTTCAGAGAGAAGAACACTTACTCTAATGTTGCGAGATTTTTAGGTTTGCAAGCCGTGTTTTTTGCATATTCATGCCTTCTTGGACGTGAGGCCTTATCTCCGGTCAACAATAACTTAATTGCAGAGTGTAACTTCCTAGAAAATTTGAATCTTGAAAGCTGATCTTCTCTGCTGTCCGAAACATTGTGTTTTAGAAATAAGTTGTTGTTATTAAATTTTAAAACAGCGTGAAATGCGCCTTCTGTACCTTGGCATTTTATTGCTCCCAGCTTGTCAATGGTGGCCAAATCTGTTGTTGACCTCTAACTAAGGGAGGGCCCAATATGTTGTACGCATCTTCACAAGCCTGAGCTCAGGTCGTTGTCAGCACCTTTAAGAGCCCAAACTACTTTTTGCATTTTGACAAATATGGGCCCGTTTGTTGCCCGCACCGTCCCAAATAAAGGCCCAGAATATCGTCAGTGTCTCCACCTTGTGAATTGTCCTTCAGCAGATAAATGCCTGTGAAAACGGTGGTTACTTGGTCAAGAAATTGATATAATCCACCGTCTATCACAAACGCTGCTCTAAACGTAGGCGGGCGATATAAGCCTGTTTGTTGCTTTCCAAGGCCTCAGACCCTCAGCGGGTTCATTCTTCCTTTTCTTTGTATTCGAAATTAATCTCCTGGAAGTATTAAAGCTATTCTTGTCTCAGCTTTATCTTATGTTAAGTCACGCGCTGTTTTCCAGACGTTGCTACCAAAATTAACACCTATATGTATATATATGCAGGTAGTCCCACATTACGTCATCACCTCACGGATTTCTTTCAGTTCCACCGAAGTGCTGTTTGAAGTTTTGACAGCGGTATAAAAATAGCCTTTTTCAGTTTTTTACTTTATGTTGTTTGGTAGAAAAATACGAATGTTTCAGAGAAATGCGCGCTGCCTCGATCTTCTTTTTTTACCCTGCAGATGGAGGCAGCGGCCTTCTCCGAAACGTCCGTACTTGTCTACCATATACTATAGGACCGCCATCTTAGTTACATTTAACTTCATCACTTTACCTTTCTGGTTTTCTTCTTCTTGGTTTGGTTTTTTTTTTACTGTTTAAAACCTGAATGTAGTGTAAATATTACCTCTAGGTGAACACATAGCGTTTTCATTGCAAAGATAAGCCTGTTAATGCTGTGTGGGGACAGAATTATTGTTTATCTTCGGAATTATGAGAAACACATAAGTATACTTTGTGGACGAAAAGCTGAATTTTGTAATGACACGAGTAAATCATGGGGTACACTCACTGTTGCCGCTAACGCGATAATTCTGGTTCAGTGAAAGGGTCCACGGAGAGAAAGATTTCGAAACCCACTGGTTTGGATGGTTACAGAACAAAGTTCTGCGTCTGCCCAAGCACTACACCCAAAATATTTGTAGGCGATAGTGAAGGTAAAACTCCACATATTCTTACCGGTCCGCTTTACGTTTCTGATGTCTTATTTAGTTATTTACTGGATTGGTGGCCACCGTCACTTTCTTCCGAATCCTTACCCAATAATATTCATTTTCGCAATCCCGACATTTCCGGCTCTTGACAGCTGACGTGTCTGAATTTTGCCCAGTCGTTTTACTTCCGTCTATCTGTTACACTTCTAGTACAACACGATTGTACATATTGTTCTCCGTGCCGTAGTACATGAACATCACCAAGGCGTTCTTAACTTTCAAAATATCATGCGATTTCACGAGAAACGCACAAATGTAGGCATAATGTCATTGATGCCAATGAAAACACAACAACATTACTGTTCCGGTTTGCATGAGATTGACAAAAGATCAGCAACTCTGTGTGCCGGTATTTTGTACCAAATATCGTTCGAATCGGATAATATATATTAGAAGTACATTTAGAAATTTATTTTCGCCACTAAATAAAATTGGCTTTGAATGTTCCGATTTTTAAAATTCTCATAAACATTCGATGGAATTTTGCGAAAAATTCCGTGAAGAATTTTATCCAAACCCGATTGAAAATGTAAAAAATGAGCAACAGTATTTACTCCCTTTAGTAAAATATGTCGTTCTGTAAAGTATGCCCTTTGGTAGAGTATGCCCTTTAGTAACTTATGTCCTTCAGTGAAGGATGCCGTAAGTTAAGTATGCCCTTCAGTAAAGTATGCTATTACTGGATCGCTTTACGTAAAAAGTCACAGTTAACGAAAGGCATTGGAGAGCATCTTCGATACCTAATTTCACCCAAATCGGTCAACAAATTTGTACAGCACTGGTCAAATTCCTGTACAGCTGTAAGCAAAGTATCAATGTCACTGATCCTTTTGTCACGAAAGTAAATATTGCTGGACAAATTCTTTCATAAGAGAATCTCATACAGAATTTCATGAATATCCGATAGAAGCTTAGTGGTTGAGACTAGATGACAGAAGGACGGATGTCGTCTCCACACGAGGCGCTCTTTTCTTGGTTCGTAGAGAAGACCCCCACCCCCCCAAAAAACAGCGTTTACTTCCCTGAACATCAACACTTCGGCTCTCGTAATGAGGAAGCAGCTGTTTGCTGTGCGTTTCGAACCACTTCTTGAAACAACATTTGCCCTTAACCTTAGGAAAAATATTTATATCACTACATTTTGCGCATACTGGCTAATTGTATGTCAACTTCAGGCATTTTGCGCATACTGGCTAATTGTATGTCAACTTCAGGCATTTTGCGCATACTGGCTAATTGTATGTCAACTTCAGGCATTTTAAACTTTGTCTTCTTCTACTTTAACACCTGTGGGTAAATACTGCATAAAAGAGTAGACTTGTGTGTTTCAAGACATCATATCTAAAGGACCTTCTCAAGCTTTTTTATCTGTTGTACAGTTGCAGTCTTTGTTGCATATGTTAGCATATTTTTTGTGATCTCATATTACATTGAATTTAATGTGCACTACATGTAACCTGTTTTAAAGTTTTTGTAAAGATGGCCTGATGAAGGTCTAACGACGGAAACTTTTCGCCAATATGTTAAATAATAAATTATTGATTGTGTTTCACTGAAACAGATAATTTTATTATTGTCTGTCAATTCTGTAACACAACGGGGCGTCCTCTATAAAATAAAAAAAATGTTTTATCTAATTTTTTCACGTGTTTCAGTGAACTCTTATACTTCTGTGTCAACGTGTTTTTTTCTCTAAATACCTTAGAGATCTCGCTTCGACCTATACGAGTCTTTTCATAAGCCATAATAACTAACAGGGTGGGTCAAATGACAATCTTAAAGGTGCGAAAAAATTCGAGACACTGCCGTGTTCAGCTGTAGGCACAGCAGGGGCCAGAATCATCTACTGGGTTTCGTGGATCTGGGAGTGTTTTGAAAAACTGGTAAAGCTGAACCGGAATTTATCTGCAGTAACTTAGATGATAAGTGGGTCCCTTTCGCCACGGAATGGCGCGTCCTCAGGTTGAGGATGGAGGAACAGCCTACAATATGGACGGTTGCCGCAAATACATTGAATTAGCAGTCGCGGACAGCCGGTAAGGGGTGGTCATCCAGTTTGGGGGTTGGTAGAGGTGCTAACAACTCCCTCCGTAAAAACCTATCATGTTACGAAACAGTCATAGCACTTGTGACTGCGGTAGTGAACCTGCGGTTTGCATAAAATCCGGGTAATTTCTTGACTAAGTGAAAACCTCTTAGCTTTTTAAGAAAGACTGTGAACCATGCAGTAAGTAAGTAACTTAGATGCACTTATTTCTGAAACGCCTACTTATGATTTCAGGTGTTTAGGGTCATTACTGTACCGATCTATGACACTGGTACCTAAACACACCTATTTTTCTCTTTTCTAATCCTCTCTCTTCAGGTTTTTTAAATAATGGGTTTACATTAAAGTACCTGAATTTTTTCTTATTTTGTTGATTAGTAGCCCAGAATTGTGTTAAATTTATCAGTTTTTTATATTTGAATTTTAAAATATCACCCTTTCCAATATGTCACTCATTACAATATCGTATTCGCCGTTGTCACTTTGCTGACTTCAGGAATAAATTTGTCCGTACAGTAAACTGGCTAGTGACTGGCCAGCCGGGGGATCGGCGTTACACTTAAGGTAGGGAAAAACGTTTTATTTTTAATTACAAAATCCAGACCGACCATGGAAGACACCAGCCTTCTGTCCGACTATTACCGTCGGCGCCTTGTCCAACTGTCTAAAGACCGGCATCTAACGCTGCATACCCACAGTCACCCGGTACCTAGAACTGGCTACAGATAACTCTTCTCATACATCAGTATTGATGGCGTGGAGCCCAAACGAGTGGTGGGGTAACCGGGCGTCTAGCTTGGCAATTGTGACACATGAGATACTCAGTGGACGTGACAACGACGCCTTATAGAGTCGCAAAAAATTTACCGGAATTTCCCCCTCCCCCCGCACCCAAAGTACAGCATCCATATTTAATATCCATCCGTAGATTGCTCCGAAACTACCGCACATTTCTAAAAACTGAACGGCCCTAAGTTCAAAAGTAAGACCATACTAGCACCTTTAATCATTCTGTTGTTAACGTACCTTCTGCAGTCTGCATGTCACTAACTGCCCCCTTCATATCGCACAGAATGTCACACACTAACTTGTTTTAAGGCTCTAATCCTGTCCTGTGGAGAAACTAGATAAAGGTAAAGGTAAATTTAGAGTTGTACCTAAGTAAATAACAAAAAATAAATCCAAGGAGCCCAGTCCTTCTTCAGAACTCGCAAGTTCCTCAGCTGGTCAAGCAATTTACCGCGTTTTGTAGAACCCAAAGTTTCGTTAACACATTCACAAGAGACCGCCACTTATCCTGATCCTGCTGAACATATTTCCTTACGGTCTTATTTAATATTATCATCCCACCTCCGCGTAAGTTTCCCAAAGTCGCTTTCCTTTAGATTCCCCTACCAAAATTCTGTATGCACTTACCTATTCCCGATGAGTGTCACGTACCCTGCCCATTTCGTCCCTCTGGATTTCATCACCTGACTTATATTTGGTGAGGATTAAAAATCACGAACCTCCTCCCTAAACAGTTTTGTTCAGTCTCCCCTTACTTTCTCCCACTCAGGCCCAAATACCTTCCTCTGAACCCTAATCTCGAACACTCTCAACCTACGTTTGTCCCTTAGCGTGAGCGACCAAGTTTTACACCGACATAAAACAACAAGTAATGTTATAGTTCAGCATACATTAATGTTTGTAAAGGGATAAAATTGCGTGTGTGTTTAATTTAGCAACACGACTTGAAAATGTATGGCGGAATCGATGTCAAGCTCCATGTTTTCTTATCGTCAGCTCTACATATAGGTGAGCGGAGCGGTCAGCTGGACACCCAGCCAAAGAACCGCCGTTGCAGAATAATGGCAACATGGGTGGGACCGAGACATTGTGAAGAGGACAGGATACGCAGAATCGAAATCCAATTCCTTGGTCGTCTATTCTGTGTTGTAGACACTATAACGACTGAACTGACCTGTCTCGAATGAGGCTATTTCGCTATTAAAAGGAAGACAGTGTTCACGGGAGCACCTCTGGTAGCTCAGAAAACAAGTGGACAAGTTTAAACAATTCTAGGAAAAACCGTGTTGTGTTGAGCTGCTACAAAACAAGCCACATTTCACCGTGTTCTGTATACAAATTGGAATCACTGCCTACAGGACCTTGACTCTCTTTTTTTATTTCAACTCGTGGTTTTTTTGGCTTCTTTATTGGTCTTCTTTTGTTTCATGTTGAATGAACGAGTTTTTGTGTAGGATGTGGATAGGAAGGGGAGATTTGTATAGGATACGTATGTGGCCTGCGGTATGGTTTAAGGAGCCTCACGTGAATTTCTTTATTCTGAGCTAAGTTATGCATGCAAGGGCTTAATAAACTGTAGTACAAACGCATGCTTTCAGGGAGGAATAAATATTCATGTCCCATGTTTGTGTTACAGCTTGGCATTAACTTTCTTCTCATTTTGACCCCACTGTCCCATTTAGGGGTCACAGTTTGAGTGCTTGGGAACGTGCGTTGTGATCTAATAGTTTACGGCACAGGATATTATGGTAGGTGGTTGGCAACGTCCAGCGTGAATATGTTCTCTTCATTTTCAGGTTTGGCCTTCAGCCTGAGAAAGGAGGCAACGTCTTCCTCCTACACGTTGATAACCACCTACCAGACTAAACGATGTCATAAACCAGAGGACGACAATTTAAATGTTCAGCGCTGTAGAAATCTTGTTCTCCAATATATCTAGGCCTTAAGAAAATATCCTGCCTCTGCAAATAGCAGCGCCTGTGTTGGATTCGCAAATTTCTTATAAGAACATAGGTCCGAAGGTGAGATTGGCGTTACAGCAGGGAGGTATTTATTGAACGTAAACCTAATTGGAACTTACTGCCCTTGCTGACAAAAATATGCATACGTGGTGCTAGTTGATAGATCCTCTTCGAAAAACCATTTTCAGAAGGATTCAATTACAAGAGGGAAAACGAAGTACATTAACCAGTGGCGTCTGCTGAGTATAGAGCAGGAGTGTGGTACCTGTTAGCAGTAGGTTCATTGTTGGTGGCAATATTTATAATATGAACTATACAAACCTCATTGTACCCAGTGTCAACAAACTTACTCCTAAACAGAATGATTATATACAGAAGTCAGTAACAGAAATAAATAAGTAAATAAATAATATTTGTATTTAATGCAAATTTATTAATTATTTGAAATTTAGAGTAACAAATTTCATGAAATAAAGAACTAATTTGTATTTGAAATGAAATAACGGTGGTTGAATTCAGATGATTTTCATGGAGTCGGCAACGATTTTTCAACACAGAGAAGTTCCACGGAATTTCCTTTGTTTAAATAGGTGGGTGGCTTATCATTGGCCCCAGAACGGAAGTTATTGGTTAACCAAAGAATACGCAGCATCTATAGACCGGCATAATACTACTATTTTCTTCTGCATTTGTTCATTGTGCTTGGTGACGTCGTTTCTGTGTTGGGCGTCGAGAGGCAGTTCAACTTTTACTGTTTTCCAAACAATTTTAACTGTAGATAACGGGGAACGTGATTTTTATGGTTTTGAGTGTATAAGCCCTGTTTTTATTCCCACACTTTAATTTCGATAGAAAAAAGTAAACAGGCCCAAAAATAAAGTTTGTTTGTTGTTGCACATCCTGCTAACCAGACAACTTTTTCATATTGAGAAATGCAAAATTGTCTTGTATATTTTTCTGGTTTAGTTTTATGGTGAGTTACTACATTGGGTAATGGTGGAGTAGGTCGACCTTTACTCAGTATTCTCAATTTATCGCGTAGAGGACGCTCACAGAATGGTTGATCTAATAGTTCTTTAATGACCATTTTTCGGCCATTTGACTCGGTCCTGAAAACACTGTAGAATGATAAATGGAGACAGCAAACTATCTAAATACGAGTATTATGTAAAATACAGTAAGAAATAATGAAAGATAAGAACATGATACAGTCTTCGTAGCGCGACGCTTTCCAACTTACAACAATCTTGAAATTTGGTAAAGCTGCGCTTACGACAGACAGCACACCTTCCACTATCCCTGACTGCAGTCTCCCCTCACCCCGCACGGCTGCGTCACCCTCATCAAGCAGTACGCAAGCAACGTGCTGAGAGAGTCCAGCACAGCTAACTGCTGGAGTGCAGATGCACTGAAGTTGAGAGAAAACGTTACGGAATGTCATGCAGGTAACAGCTCACCCGCGCAATTAAATCGCGTATTTATAAACACATACTGGGGATAAATTTACATTGGGTGTGCGCCGCACGCCTAGCACACCTAGAGAAGACGCCTCTGTTATTAACAAAACAAACATCGTTGTCACATGTATGGTACAAACGTGCGTAAAATGTAGCAGCCCCATGTTAATTAATTCGTTCAATAATGTGTAATTGAAACCGGAACTTAGTCTGTCTACGTGTGATGCTAAAATTGAATTCAAATATATATGGTTATGAAGTGCACATGCGTGTAATTCACAAAAATTGTACATACATGTGTGCTTGTTGGGTTCAAGCATCTATGAACTTACCTTCATTTCTAGTGTGGATCTGATCCATGTCAATGTGATTAAATGAGCACTTGTGTCACTAAGTGTAGGAAGTTGGAATTATATATAGTAAACACATGTCTAAAGAACAGAACATATGTAATACGAAGAAAGTAAAGACGTTTTTAACGACGTTGTTTTAATTGTAACTTCGTACTTGAAGTTTATGATTGGTGAGAAAGCAAGGATTCGGAAAGAGGTGATTTTGGTCTCTTACAAGGTGCAATCCTTGAACCACTTCGATAAACTGAACAACCTACAAAGAACACTACTCAAATACCATATACATTGAAGCATGCCTTTTTGCTACAGCTAAATATCCTCCATACAACAAAATGTACAACCGGCAAGACGAAGTATTTTGTTCTTATTCTTCCTGCTACATGTTTGAGCTGAGGGCTGCCATCGTGAGATAGGCACTGCTGTACGTTAGGAAGATACTAACACACACACACACACACATATGTAAAAAAAAGTGCCAGGCACTTACTGCAGAACAAGGATAAGAGGTTACCTTCAGTGAGGATGCCACACTCCCTTGTGTCTTACACGAAAACCTTCGGGGTGGGAAACAAAGGGATTCACTGCACGCTGCGGAGGAAACACACGATTAAAGATACAGTCAGTTCGCTAATGGACGAATTATACAATCTATGAATTGGTATGTTCTAAGAATGTAGGACAGCCTTCAGTGTGGATAACATTAAAATGCAACCGACTAGTGAAAATAAACAACAGAAATGAAAATTGTTATATTATTTTGTGTATATACATAATATACATACCTGTATGGGAGCACGCGGTGGCGTTGAAGCACTCAACTGTAAGCCATAAATTGCGGGTGCGATTCCCGATGTTGTCATAGGGATTTTTTATTGACATAAACCTTCCGGCCGCACTGTGGTCCTGCAGTAGACTCAGCCTCTAACGGAAATGAGTACCAGCTGTATTTCCGGGAGAGGGATGGTAAAGGCGGCCGGTGCGTAGGGCTGAAAACCTTACCACCTGCATATGCCGATTTTCTGTAAATCCAGTAGCCTCAACCTCCTGGAACCTTCAGGGCCTGAAATAGGCAGGTACAGGTAATGTTTTAGCTTGTAATTAAATAAATAAATATATATATATGTATATAAATATTTATAGCAACATTTTCATTCCTTTACCTTATATACATTAAGCAGTTTTGTCTTTTGTTGTACGCTAATGTATCCCTTAAAAGACGGATATAAATAAAAAATGTATTTTTGACGGTTTGGAAGTTTCTCGCTTAAGGTGGACTTTCAATTTCTACTATGTAAACACACAGAGACAAGCATGTGGCATACTAGGCCAATCGCCATTATAGTTTGGAGACCATCATAGCACGATATGAAGCAACAGCGAGTCATCATTTTGCTACACTTAATTTTTATTTAACTTGGTGGAGTGCCTGAGGATGATAATTCTCGCCCGAAACAAACAGCAGATACAAAGACCTATGAACCTTCCGAGATTCGAGCCCCATATGCCACGAACACAGTCTACACAATCATGGATAGTGTGTTTTTTAGGGATAGAGTAAGTCAGTTCCGTCTGTCTTGCCTTTATTTGTGGAGTTGGAAGGCAAGTGGTGAGATGTGACATGTTAATAAACCAACCGATAATGAGAAGAAACATGCAAGTAACGAGGTATGGCGCCCGACTATGCTCACGTCAGGCACTGTGAATGGTGTGAGTCACCTGCTGACAGGCAAAAATCTGAGCGGTCCTCTAGCTTGTTCAATTCAGGACGTCTTCAAAGGCTCTCAATGCTAGATCATTCGTTTACTGCACAAAAAATGGCAATTACTGCTCCTGTTCAAACAGAGTGAATGACAGCTGATTCTAAACATCAAGGTGTGTTTTGTATCCGGGCTTCCTACAACCGCCGGATGGGTTCTTGCAGCAGTAGACGACTTTCATCGGGATATGCCTTTTTTTATTCTTCACCGCATCATCGGCTACACTGACGCGACTTCCGTGGCTTTCTTCAGTTTCTGTAGACAAATATGGGGTTAGTACGTAGATGAAGTCATGACAGCTTCAATCCAGCTCGTTCCAAGTCACCTGTCATTCTACCTTCCGACGTTATATGTACAGCGTGTTCTGATTTACAGACGGCGTCGAATAGTAAAACACAGTCATTTGAATATCGGAAGTGTCATGCAAGAACAGGCGGTCCAGCAACCGGCAGGACAGCATCGTAAAGCATGTCTCTCTGTTGTAAATACATCTTACATACGTATTTGCTTTTTTTTTAAAAAAAAAAAGCTTTCGCAAAATTGCGAGAAGCGACTGTTGGCTTCGTCAAGACCGTCTGTCCGTAGGGAACAGCTCGACTCCCACTAGACGGATTTTTACGAAACTTGGCATTGTATTTTTCGAAAATCTGCCAAGATAATTCAAGTTTCATTACAATTCGACAATAATAGGCTACTGCCAATAAACATTTTTGATCACATCTCTTTCAGTTCTTCTTTGAATGAGAAATGTATCAGACAAAATTTGTACAAATGAAAAACACACATAATTATGTTCGAAAAGATTTTTTAAAAAAATCGAGCAATTTTAGAGATAATGTGGAAGAATGTAGCAGATCCAGGAAGGCCACAAATGACACTAAAATATGGCGCACGCGCTTTGTCACCCTGGATAACTAAGGCTACAAACACGCACCTGGAATATGTAATAATTCTTGCCTTTCCACTGCAACAATGGTTACACGAATGCCCCTCAATGTTACGTTATATGCACTTCGCCTGTCTAGTCCACACTCAAGTTCTTAATTAATACGTGCATATCGATGGCTCTAGCGCCACACGTTAATTGTAAATAAGCCTGTAAGTAGGCCCACAATGTGCTACATCACAAGAAACTCTAGGGCACTCCGTGTCGCAGTTGGTTAAGGTACTGTGCTTCTTGCCGGAAGGTCGCGGGTTCGATTCCCGAGGAGTCGTTGAGATTTTTTCTTTGATCTAATCCCTCCGGCCGTACATTGGCCCTGGGATCGACTAAGCTTCTAACAGAAACGAGAATTAGGAGTATCTCCTGGAGGTAAAGGTGGCTTTTAAGCGCCGATTGTCTAGAAATTCTGGGAGCCTCAATGCCCTAGAGCCTTCAGGATTTGTCCAGGTCTCTATATGGTTGGTCGACTGAAAACTCTGCACAGTGCGCCCACACACACACACACACACACACACACAAACACACACACCTTGTAATTGTGTGATTCCATAGGACCCTCGAATTAAAAAACAGCGATTATTTCTCCGAACAGCTTTTAACAGGGTTGCCGTGCATGTGATAAATTAAGCTCGATGTCAAATACGTAGCATTACCTTAAAGAAAAATTTATATCAAATGCTTATCATGGAATGCAAGATTGGTTTTGTTCAAAAATCGTAATTTGTAACCAACTCACGAGAATTTTTTGTATCAGTAAGTTTATCCAAGCAATATATATATATATATATATATATATAGTAAGATTGCCAGTGATGAATTCTAGGAAATAATATACATAGCTTACTAGAAGGTTATTTACCTTCAAAACGTCTTAAATTTCCTCGGTACCCGTCTAAATGCACTTTTATATACACCCATGAGAATATTATGACCTAGTCTGCACTGATTTTTGCGCAACTCCAAACTGTTTAATAGCATAACGTGCAGGTCTCTGGCACCGAGTTTTTCTCAAATAGTACAATAGACGTGCACAGTAGGGAGTAGATATTTATGCAAGCCCCTAATTAAAAATTGATTTCACTTCGCTGTATTTCACAACACTCATCGACACTTAAAGTATGTTTGTGAACATATAACATAAGAAATTCATTCCCAAACAGGAACATAAATGTAGAGATGCGGACAGAATCTTTTTGCATTCTTAATAAAGTATACCTTTCATTGAATTGACGTCTACAAAATTCAGCGACATTGTTTCCGGATATCTTGCCTCCAGTTTCATCCGTATTGACCAATGAATATGTAAATCATACAAATCAATTCCTGTTCCCCCCAAGCAAGGCACAACTGGCATTGCGCGCCCGTTTTTACGAAACTCGTCTTCGATATAAAACTTTTCGTGACAATTTCGGTACCGAATTCCATAAAAATCCGACAAAAGCCTTAGTGGCTGTTAATGGTCACAGACATGTGTATGGACGGGTGGAAGTGGCTTCCTTACAAGACGTTCTGTTATTACGTCTAGCATAACGCGCAAAATACAGTTTCTACCTAGCAGAAAATGCACTTCTTTCAATTACAAAAAAAAAAAAGGGGAAATAACCGTGCTTTGTTCTAAGCCAAACGAAATATGTGAGTATACTGTGGGGACAAGATTCAGAGTTGTGACACGTTAACACAGGTGGTAAATACAATTACCACTCTGATTTAAATACTTAAATTGGTCTCAAATTATTTTTCCTGTACCTCGGTACTCATGGTGTTCTACCGTTACTTTTAAATGATATCCATTGTGTTTAGAGCGTGGCATAAAGAAAGTTACTGGACTTATCACATGAGATATCATCATCAATAAACAGAAGAACAAAGAACAAAGGTTCCACGTTTTCTTGACCCGAGGCGTCAAGAAAAAAATGCCTTATTACTGACTTAATGAAATGTTATGGCAGGGCAATTTGTGCTGTCACGTGACCAGCTGGGTGATACAGATAATTTATTACGCATGTCTGGCTACGTCCATCATCATGAAACTTAAATGCAGTTGAACATCAACTTGTAGCAATTCTTTCTCTTTTAATCACCACAGTCATTTAAAAATTTTCCTTTCGTTGGCAGAATGATTGATGTAAACAGATTCTAGCATGGCCAGTGTTTGTACCCCTGGGCTCGGTACAGTTGCAGCAGAAACGTTTGTGAACGTATTCAGAGTTTAAGCTTTCATCGTCAGTTCCTGCTAATTGCAGAGAGGATGCACATGACAGGTTGAAGTGGCAAAAGCTTCTGGGGCCAAGCTTAAGAGAAAGAGGATTTCGAGATTTACTGAAATATTCTGTAGGCCGTTTGTTAGTTCCTGGCCGGCAAAGAACCTAGCAGAGCTGACAAAGAACCTAGCAGAGCTGGCAAAGAACCTAGCAGAGCTGACAAAGAACCTAGCAGAGCTGGCAAAGAACCTAGCAGAGCTGACAAAGAACCTAGCAGAGCTGGCAAAGAACCTAGGACAGCTGGCAAAGAACATAGCAG
>Ga0209755_10005942_pt1 | contig 13684 bp, 12 predicted proteins | sample TergutCo191P1_FD_187301 | JGI IMG/M metagenome (GOLD analysis project Ga0209755, IMG submission 187301) | Cornitermes sp. P1 segment gut microbial communities from Petit-Saut dam, French Guiana - Co191P1 (SPAdes) (version 2) | ecosystem: Host-associated > Arthropoda: Insects > Digestive system... | reverse complement strand
ATACTACAAACACGGCCCATTGGATTTCCCCTTGGCAGCGAAGCTTTTAATCAGTATACGAAGAAACCAACTTGCTTAATTTCAAGGCTACTTGCTGCAGTGTTCACAATATGCACGGAACATTCCGTGTGGCAGCTAGTAGGTATACTGCCGTCATTTAACTGCGTGAAGAACACTGGAGGCACATAAATATTTTAGGTTCTACTTGTAAGACCACGTGAAATGATACAGTGGAGGATCTACAAGCCTGTTTCTGCTCACTTTTCATCTCTGACATACTTAAATCTTAAGTTGCAACTTTTCCTAATAGAGGCAGAGAACGTGTTATGTAGAGACCGCGGTTGGCCCGTCCATAACGGCTGCACTGCTGCAGCCTCTAACCCAGAAGCTTTTAGAAAAGTTAAATATCTGAATAAAAGTTTTCGTTAGTAGATGATTGAACTCGTGTCAAATTCAAATACTCGCGACGGACTCTAAGCGCTGCCATCAGACCGAATTGTGCTCCATCCGGCCCTTGCACGCTGGCTGCAGCATGTGAGTGGTGGGGAGACTCACTGAGCTAGACAGCCTTTCGAGGAGGAATTTTTGTAACCCGTTTTTACCTAGATGTTTTCAAAGTTATATTTATGAATGTCCGAATTGTAATAGTTTCAGTTTTAAGGTAACCATAAACAAGAACTGTGAAGCACCTTGTCCAGTTTTGTCCCAGTTACCATCAAGCAGAAAACCGGCACATGTGAGAATATTGAACCTTTCGGTATACACTGAACGTACGTGGTCATGCTGAAAGAATCACTCTATTGAGCCCTTCTGATCAATCATATAATAATCGTAGCAGGTGTCCTAACATAAGAACTTCCCACGAGCCGCCACTGGCAGAGACCCGTCAACTGGTCTCACGACGAAGTTGCATGCACGGCGATACCTGTAGTGACAGCAGAAGTCCGCAGAAAATGGACAGGAATGTTGCAGTCAGACAACACAACACATTGCAAGAGCTTAAGGCCGTGTGTTGCGGCAAAATTGATCAGCCATCATGAGGCTTAATAACAACGGTAATAAAGAGGGCGTATTTTAGAACAGTATTGCAGGTTTGAGATCTCAGCCTTTACAAGTTAAAATGTACATATAATGTCAAAGATATATAATGCCAGAAATGTTTAATTTGAAGAAGTTTATAAAACGGTAAGTAATAATACATAGTAACATCAAGTTATGCATTTCAGGTCTTTATATTTTTCCACTAAATGTAAGGTTTAGCTGTGAAGGTTGAGTTCTAAAGCCTGAAATATCGTTGTAAAATTATCCCTTTTTGTAGTCAAGTAATTAGGCCTGATGATGGCTAATCATTTTGGCCGAAACATGTAGCCTTATGCTTCCTGAATATAATGGTACGTTGCAACAATCTTTTGTATTTAATAACGCAAGTGACTTTTTACGTTACAGCTCTCATCAATATGCGCTATGATATGGACACAGCGACAGATATTTACACTTGTACCTAACTTTAAATTGCTCTTATTTTACTGTCGTTTAAGCATTTGGCGTTATTAATTTATAATTATTATGATTTCAGTTTTAAACCCATTTAAGCCGTAATGAATTGATTTTCTAGCCATAAATTTACGTAATCCTTCAAAATTTTTATGTTGCTAGGTTTACATTTTTTCCCACTCTTCTGCTTTCCCAAATTTCCCGTCTCGAGGACTACGCCAGGCGAAAACACGAACTGTATCTAAATTCATTAAATTTGTGGACTTTGTCCATGGAGCGTACTGAACAGTAACACACTAAATTTTGGGGAAAGAAACGGTCCGCATCTTCAGGCTTGCTTTTTGGAAAACAAAATTTTGCTGCGTAATAACTATTTGCTGTCTGATAGCCACGGGCGGAAGTTATAATTTGTCTATAAAACATATTCCAGTGGCAGTTTAAAAATGGTTTTATTGCAAATTTCATTAAACATTTGATACAAGAAATACATCACTGAATAGTGCAGATATGTTCTTGCATTAAGCAGCAGCAGCAGCAGCACCTGTTTCTCTGTTGTAGAACCGTTGGTAGTAACAAGAGTTATTCTGAACAGTGAGAAAAAGAATTGCTGTTTTGTCAAATGCTGTTGGCTGTACTTTCTTTTAGACCAAACATTCTTGTACACCGTACTGAAACAAACTACGTTCTTCGCCTTTTGGTGTAGAAATAGTTACGCGCTGTTTTAATCCTGATTTTTTAGAGCTGTTTATCCTTATCCATTGAAGTCTGCAATACTGTGGACCGCGTCAGTTGAGTGTTTTCACAGTTGGTGTGGTTTGAAATACCCTTAGCAGCATGTGTGGCGCCACACCGCAACTACCACTTCAGCGTTTTGGAAAATATATGTGCATGAGTTTGCTTCCAGAATCCATTATTTCTCCATGTTATTTATTACAGCGTGCTAAATTTCAATATATACAGTGGAAAATTCCATGAAGTTAGTGGATTCGGTGTCGTACGTCATTGTCTTGACACGAACTGTGGTTCGCGACGTGTGTGGCCGCAAGTGTCCCAGAATCTTATTTCGAGCATTCCGCTCGGGGGGTTGCACAAAGTGCTGAAAGAACTAGGCGCTGTTTGCACGAAGGCAAATGTGGAGCTTTATTCTAGGAGAAAACGTATATAGGGGGAAAACCCACAAGTAATAATTAATTAATTAATTACGTTATGGCTGTGTGGTACAGAAACAAAGGATGGAAACTGCAGGATATAGGAGTTAACTTCTAACTACGCATGTGGGAAAGACACACATTGGAATGTCATTTTAACTAATAAGCAACTTTGAATTTAACAAACGTTACCTTATGAGGAAGATGGATACATTACTGTTATCGGTGAGTACGTGACGTTCTAGTAGGCCAATAACTACGAAGTTTAAATATCACTTATTTTTGAGGCACCGTGGTAACATAACTTGTGCTACTAAATGTCCAGTTAAGTGACACACAACTTGGTAGCTCTGGGGAAATCCAACGATTGATTGTAGCACCTTTTCTGAGATGCCGGGAAACAACTGTTGAGTGCCGATAATTGTGTGCGGTCACGCTAGTAGTGTGTTAATAGCAGTATTAGTAGCAGTAGTAGTATTATTATTAGTGGTGGTAGTAGTAATGGTAATAGTAGTAGTGGTGGTGGTTGTTGTAATATGTAATATTATTGTTTTTCATGGTCATTGTGGCGTCTACTTTTATATACAAATTTTCGCTTGGTTTAACTTATTATGGCAGCTGAATAAAATATTCCCTTAATATGATTTAATATTCTCCTAGAGTGAGAGCTAGACCTACTTATTCAAAATCTGTTTATACGAATTATGTACCAGAAGTTTTTCAACTTTATGGAAGCTTGATGGAATCATTTTCCCTCTGTAACACCGTAAGTGTATTAAGTTAGTCTGATTAAAGTTATTGCGTTTCAATATAGTGGGATATGAATGAGCATGAGTGTAGTTACAGAAATGATTGTCTGCGTTGTGTCTTCCCTTCTCTCCATTCTTACAGAGTTCTCAGGCACAGTTCCTTTAAAGACATTTTTTCGCTTCCCGCTCCAAGACGTTTGGTTCTTATTATTTCCTCGTCTTGTCGAGATGTGGTGATGTTGCACTTCCCATCACACGGCATAGCACGTCCATATTTCAGTGTCACACTTTTCTTAGTGCAGTGGTGGCACTGTTGCTACAGATGGTGATGGTAGTGGAACCCCCGCAAAATTCAATCTCCCAGCCACTCAGCAACAAGCCAAAGTAAAGTTTTGATTGCGTACCGGCTGCACCAGATCGATGTCTTCAGTTGGTGAAATTCAAGAAGTAAAGAGGAAGAAATACACATGAGAGCGGAGGGGTTCGTTTGATGCTGTTTTCGTTTTTCATACCTTTTTTCTAGTTCGTACTTCTCTGATATTCGCTCTCTTCCTCTCAGCATACACTTTATGTCTATCTCATTCCAAACTTAAAACACATACACTTCATAACTTTTAAATTTACTGTTTTCTCCTATCTTGAACACTTTTCATTCTCCCCGTTATGGCAGTTTTTTGATTAGCCCTTTCCATAGGTACAGTTCTCGTTTCGTGGCTTCATCTGACTACCTCTTTACTGTTTGTTTTTATTCTGTGTGTCTCACCCCTATATTTTTTTGTTGGCCAATTATAACTTAGCCACAATTGGCCTTGGAAGAACTAAGCTGAATCAAGTTCAGCATTTTCAAGCAACAACAGTAAAGAAGAAAGGCTCATTATAAATTTCTTGGTAATTTCTTTCGTAATCAGTAATTTCATTGCTTTTTTTTCACTCAGTGCATTAGAGAGTATTTTTTCTGGGCCTGCAAGACATTACAAGCATATGAATATTAGAGTCTCTTCTGGATGTGTGTCACATTGCCTTTATGTAAACCTCGAATTCTTATCCCTACTTTACAGAAAGCTCAAATCAGCCCTGTTTAGGCCTGTTTTTTCACATAAAGTTTAACTTGCAAAAATTTATACGTGTCAAAAATTACAGCTGTTGTTAGCATCTTTACATTTGATTTGAAAAGTTTTGTTTTTGCAGTAGTTAATTAAACCCATCTTACATCAATGTGCAGTCTGAGTGTGTAATGTAAGTACGTTTCAGGAGTGCAATAATGGTATCTCATTTACAAGTAATTGAACTTGCAAGTCAATAATGTATACAATACACGTGTACTGCAGAATTCAGGACACTTTTACTCCCTGGTTTGTTGCGCCTCTGTCAGTCGAATCGCCATAATCTTATCTGCATAAGCTTATAAAGTAGGTACCTCAGTTCATAACAGACCATGATATGTGGGTCCCTGTCATCATGGCATGATGTGTCCTTGGTTTGCGGATGGAGGAACGGCCATCAGTATGGAGGGTAGCTGCGAATGTATTGAATAAACAGTTTTGGGCAGCAGACAAAGGGTGGTCTTCTAGCTTGGGGGTTGGACGTGGTGCTTACAACTCTTCACCGAAAAAACTGACTTTGATACGAAACGGATACGCGTCCCTCGGACCTGGACTGATCCTTAGGTACGACTTAAGCAATGGAAAAGAGACGAGTTTTGGTACGTGGAATGTTGGGAGCCTGTATAGTTTAGGTTCACTTACAACAATAGCAGCCAGGGAATTATCAAGGTACAAATCAGATTTAGTGGGTGTGCAGGGTGTAAGGTGGGATAAGGGGGGCACTGTAAGAGCAGGGAATTATATTTTTTCTATGAAAAAGGAAACGAAAATCATCAAATGGGAACAGGATTTTTCTTGCACAAAGAATAGTGTCAGCAGTCAAGTGAGTAGAGGTTGTTAGTGATAGCATGTTATATATAGTTCTGAGGGGTTGCTGGTGTAATGTCGTTGTTTTGAATGTGCTTGCTGCAAGTGAGGAGAAAAGTGATGAGTCAAAGGACAGTTTTTAGTAGGAATTAGAGCAGGTTTTCTATCATTTTCCTAAGTACCATAGGGTAATTCTGTAACGAGATTGTAATGCAAAAGTGGGGAGAGACGAGATTTTCAAACTGACAATTGCGAATGAGGGTGTACATCAGGATAGCATGATAAAGGTGTTAGAACAGTAACCTTTGTCACATAAGAATCTACTTCTTAAGAGCACGAACATTTCCGCGCCGAAACTTTCATAACTAAACCTCTACCTCTCCTATTCCCATAACTCACAACCAGATTCATCAAATATTGATAGACAGGACGTGGCATTCGGGTATTGTCAGATGTGCGACCTTTCAGGGGAGCTGAATGTCATACTGAACACTATCTGGTGGTTGCAGAAGTTAGGGAAAGAATGGCGGTAAGTAACAAGCAACACAGAAGTTTGATGTGGGAGGATTTAATATGAGGAAGCTAAGTGAGCTGTTAGTTAGGATACAATATCAGATTAAGATCTCAAAAAGGTTTGCAACTTTGTAGAGCTTTATAGATATCGAGGGCATAAATAAGGCTTAGGAAAACGGTAGAGAAACTACAAAAATCTCAGCTAAAGAGAGACGAGTTTTGTATGAATTGAAGCAGCCTAGAAAGCAGGCTAAAATGCATTGGTTACAAGATTCAAACCAAAGCAATGTAGATAATCTAAACAAAGTAAAACGTGAAGCTAGTAGACACTTCAGGATCAAAAAGAAGGAATACCCGAAAGCTGAAATTGATAAACGTGAAACTAACAGTAAGATAAAAAATATCAGACTTGTATAGGGGCATCAGTGACTTTAAGAAGGGTTACGAGCCCAGAACTGACATAGTAAAGGATGAGAAGGGTTGTGTGGTTACAGACTTCCACAGAACTTTGGCTAGATTGAAGAACCATTTCGATCAGCTACTGAAGGTACGTGGGGTTAAAGATGTGAGGCAGACGGCAATACATTGTATTAAGATGGATCTTCAGGAAGTGGAATGGCGGGGCATGGACTGTGTTGCTCTGGCTCAGGATAAGGACTGTTGGCGGGCACTTGTAAATCTTCTGGTTCCATAAAATGCGAGGAATTTCTTGACTGGGTGATAACCGGTTATCTTCTGAAGAAGGACTCTGCTCCATGGAGGAAGTAAATAAGTATATAACTGTACTGGAGCGTTTAACTGGGATTCCTTCTCTATTAGTACTAGAAGTTGAGTGGTTTTTATCAGTTATTGGCTTGCTCTAAATACAGAACGGTCTCGTGCCTTAGGCAGTTTGTCACTCATTATCCTCTCACCACGGACGCAAGAGTTCAGTCAGGCCAATTATTGTGGGATATATGGTGGACAATGTGGCATTGGAACAAGTTTTTCTCAAAGTAGGCCTACTTCGGTTTTCCCATGTGTTATTCCACCAGTGTCCATGTTCATTCATTTATACCGGCGCTGTGTAACTTCAGCAACTGACAACGTCGCTAACTAACACACACGCTTTCCCAAAATATGTGTGGGACAGGTGTTTAAAGCTTTCCAGGGTCTATCGATCGGTCAAGTCTGTTAAATTCTAATGCACAAGGCATTAAAACAGGAGACGGATATGTTTGCTTATACCTTTTGAATATATTAACTTCTTGAATATATATATATATATATATATTTGTGTGTGTGTGTGTGTGTGTGTGTGCGCGCGCGCGCGCGCATGTGAACACAAACCACCCTGACGTGTTTACCAGCTGTGTAAACTGCACGTGCTTTTTATTTGAATCATAAGAAGGTTTTTGCCCTCTGTGTTTTACCGTCTTAGGAGCTTAACACCTATGAAATTGTCTCTGGTTTGTAGAATTCTTTAACTATAAGCGATTACGTAACTACGTTACCCTCATCAGCAGCCTTTCCATATATCACGAGGCTTATTACATCATCCCCATGCCTTCAATTCCTAAATACACTTGGACCAATTCCAACATTGTGAACCTTGTGGACGCATGCGATTTGACACACTTAACGTTTAAATCTTATAATTCCTTGTCATGATCAACCCCAAAATAGAGGCCTTCCGCACTTGTGCAGCGGGAGTGAAACTTCTGTAGGGGCGGAGGATACCTATGTTAAGGGCGTTAATGCAAAACACCAGTTGCGGAATTTTTGTCAGGTGTTATCTGCACCGTGGTCTCACAGAATGTTTACGTAAGCTTTGGTCTGATGATGATAACGAATGAACCCTTGAACCAGGCACGTGAAATTAGAATGAGGATACAACATAAACTGTCGTTTTAAATGGGGAAAATCGGTACCTGAAAATATGGAGAGAAAACGGTTTATAAGTACATTTAATAGCCGCACCGTTTAAATTGAAGCATTTGATGAAAGAAGTCTGTTCAAATGATAATGTCCCGATTACACAGTTCTGTTACCTTCACGTTTCAGCCAGTAGTGTGTTTTGTTATTGATGTATTGTTTATGTAACTTCGCCGGCTGTGCTGATAACGAAGTATCTACGGAAGGAAGTGAATGTTTTGCCAACTGGATCTCGAAATTTGGTTGAGCACTGATGGGTTTATATTGAAGACAGCGTCTAGACGGTGTTTAGCAGACATTATTCATCCCCTGCTACGCATATTACCTTATCTGGATATGCACTGCTTTGTTTTAATTTCATGTACAGAAGTTATGTGTGTATTCTTATTACTGCGCAGTTGCTAAAATGTTCCCGCTTCTACCTTTACTGTACGTTCTCTAAATTCTTCCGTCTTCCTTTTACTGTCCAGTTGTGAGGATGTTCTTCCGCTCTTTACTGCGCAGTTCCTAAGCTGTTCTTACTTCCTCGTTTTACTGCACAATTCCTAAACTTTTCACACTTCCGCTTTTTGCTGCATAGTTCCTAGACTGTTCTCATTTCCAAGTTTTGCGTCGTGGTTCCTCCACTGTCTCACTTCCTGTTTTTTACTGCACAGTTCCAAAACTGTTCCCACTGCCGCTTTTTGCTGCATAGTTCCTAGACTGTTCTCATTTCCAAGTTTTACGTCATGGTTCCTCAACTGTCTCACTTCCTGTTTTTTACTGCACAGTTCCAAAACTGTCCCCACTGCCGCTTTTACTGCACAGTTCCAAAACTGTTCCCACTGCAACTTTTCACTGCACAGTTTCAAAACTGTTCTCACTTCCTCGTTTTACTGCACGGTTTCAAAACTGTTCTCACTTCTCCTTTTCTTGCACACTTCCTAAACTAGTCTCACTTCCCCTTTCTACTGCATGATTGCTAGCCTGTACTCACCTCCTTCTTTCACTGCACATTTCATAAGCTGGTCTTATTTCCTCCGTGTTCGAGAATGCTAAAGATTGATGTATATGCACACATATGGTCCTCAATATTTGCGTCTTATAATTCATGTAGAATAATAAGAAACTATGTGAAAAGAAAGACTTGAGGTAAATGCCCATATATATATATATATATATATATATATATCTTATAGAAAGTTGCAGTGATTGAGGAAAGGAGAAAATAACGCATCGAAAGAATGATCTCGCAGCATGAGTGTAGTTAAATAGGGCAGTTACGTTACACTGGATTCGTTTGTCGGACTAAAGTGCCATGTAATACGGCAGACGTTTTGACAGGGAACGAATCCATATGCCTATTTTTTTGTTAGTGATGCCGAAAAGTGAGGTTGATATACCGGAGAAGCAGGTGATTGTTCGAGATGGTATGATTGGGCTATAGACGCCTAAGTTCCTTTAACTAGAATAGTGAAACACTGGATGTGGCGGTGAGGTTGTTAGCAGTCCTGCTTTGTATTTTGGAAGTCCTCAGTGCAAATGTTGCCCAGGAGATCAGCTATTTTTTTGCTGGTATTCATAAATTCCTTCAGTCCATCCAGGCAAGTTAGGCGCCTCGTGTTGGCCACTACCATTTCCCGCCACATCCTTCAGTTCACCATTCACTAATCATTCTCTTATTAGACGCTATTTATTCTGAACTACCAACAGAGTCCTAAATAAACTGCTAGCACACTAATAAATGCAGCGAAATACACTGCCAAGAGATCACACTTATTCTGCCTTTAACGGATGCTTGAGTCTGCACATTTTGACCTTTAGGCTGTGCCGTCAGGCAGACTGTGGAAACATGAAGCATGCTGCGGTTTTTAAACTCCGTAATACAATTGGACGTATGAATTTGTTAACTAAACTTCCTCTGACTTGTTGTGACAAGCTTAAAAATAACATGTGAAGACGTCCGCTAATGCAACGTAGATTCGTGCTATGTGGACATGGCTGAAATTTTCTAACTTTGATTTCTAACCATTTAGGAAATAAAGTGCATTTCAGACCAGCAGTGTTTCTCGCCAATGTAGCCACATTTCCTTTTCATTTGACAGTGCACAGTTTCAACTGATTAGCTTATTTAGGTTTGTGTTCGCTGCATTGCGTGAAGTAAGTGTGTAATGCCTTGATCAGCCTATACTCTATACTCTATACTCTATGTCCTTTAACTTAGCCTCTGTTTGCTGTTCGGCAGGAACATGTGACCTGTACGTATATTACAGTCTGATGCCATTTGTCCTGATTCGTGTACGTTTCCCGCACATTTTCTGCAAATCTGTACGTTCCTTACATTTTCCAGGCAAACTCAGAGACTATTAAACACAGTGCCTGAGACAAAGTACAACAAATTTTCTTCCTCGACCACCAATATGTAAATCTCATTCGGTCGATTTACGTTCTTCTACAGTGCTTCTTGGTCAGTAATTGGAATTTACGACCTTCCTTCACCCAATCCCATACCTTAACCCTTAAATTAAATAGATCGATGTTATGTGTGTATATCTATCCATCCCCGTTAGATTTCATTGGTTTTGCGACTTTTACCAGTCGAACACTTCAACTACGACTCACCGTTTCTCTCTACGATTGTCTTTCCACTACACTCTGCAACAGACATCCAAAGAGTTCTACGAAATATTTCTCAGCGTCTCGCCCGATTTTTACATACCTATGACTGTTGCTCATTTCCGTCTGTCTCCCCTTCTGTTTCACCTCAACAAATTTCCTTCTGTAGGTTACTTACGCTTCTTACAGATTTATCTCTAATTCTGATCTTTGATTCACACCGGTGCTTCTTTTGTGTTTCTTACGCTCCACCGATCTTTCTTTCCTTGTCTCCTGCCAGTGCACATCAGTTTGTCAGTAAGGACCAGCCCATTGCCACTGCCATTACTGTTGGTGACAAGAAGCAAAATGGTGGTGTCAAGAACTGAGAAGCGAGACAACGGGGCACAATTTCTAAATATTTTGACAAAATCAACGGTTTCCACATTGTGGTATATATAATGACTTGTGCGTTGTGACTTGTGAAACAACACCGCATTCTTATTCCTTACGTTGGTTAGGTGATTGTGCTGGTGCTGTCATGAACGTTGAGATTTATGTCGCATCACCAAATGAAGACTGTCGCATGCAGCGATCTTGTGTTTTACACTAGATACTTGATGAATACATCTTTTAACGGGTCCCAATTGTTAAGGCTGTATATCAGAGTTAGGTTTTTACTGCCGTTTAATCACATGTATTATGTGGAAGGTTAAAAGCCTCGTAGGATGACTGCACTCGTGTTTATGAGAGGATAATGTGGAAACTTGAGCAGACGTGGTTTTTTGTTTGTATGCTTCGCTCATGGCATATATTATATAGTGTCGATACAGGGACCATGTCAATATGTCGGAGTCGATCCTAACATGCACCGCAACAGCATAAGCATAAATACGCGTTCAGTCAGCATTTATGCTTGACTTATATTTGTGTACACATTTTTTACAATGCAACGCGATGTCTTAAAGTTTTATGCAGCAACTTGCCTCTAATATTGCAATGTTCAATTGCATGAGAATGAAAGAACTGTCTGTAGATTTCTCCCTGTGCAACCCATAAGTGTGTATGTAAGAGTGAATATGCAGCTCCACCCAGGCTAAACTTTGACACTACGTGGGGTCGGGGCTCGATTGTCGGTAGGGGGAAGAAATTTTTCTCTTCTCCATGAGGTCCAGACCGGCTCTGGAGTCCAACTAGCGTCCTATTTGATGGGTACCTGGGTTCTTTTCTGGGGGTAAAGCTATGGGGGCATGCCATTAACCACTAATCTCTATCTAGTGCTGAAGTTAAGAATGGTTGGAGTTTTATTTCTTCTCCCTCATATGCCTTCATGGCATGGACAGAAAAAACTTTACCATTAACTTTTGTATGATGGGGGTAAATGGTAAGCTCCCCGCTTTCGCTGCTGTACCCCCGGCACTTACTGCCCATCATATGCTGATATAATGTATGGTCACCATGCCTCTAGTATTCTTATAGTCTAATTGTGTGACGCCGTGTAAATTAATGTAAGAAAACTCATCCATCAAAATTACCATCAATTTTTAATTACATACAGAAACTACTTATGCTTACGCATGTATGAGGTAGCCTAATTGCATTCCACACGTTAGTATGAACACTTTAAACACTTTAAATCAGTAAAGCTAAGTAAGGCCCTTTGCTCATTTCTTACTCATTCGTATTCTGCAATTCATAGTCAAAACCTTAGACGAATCAAGTGAGTCTTTGAGGATTCTAACTCAGTACTTACGCGATATTACAACAATCTCGCATTCAGGAAACGTGTGCAGTCCCTGCGCCTGGTTACCCAACGACAGAGATTTATCATTGCTTCCTCATTCCCCTTACAAGGATTCCGGTGCCTTGTTCCAAAGTTCAGAATACGCAGATAATCTCGTGCAGCTTCGGTGTCTCTGTAATCCATGAAGCATGCGCTGAAGTTTACTCGCCTGCTTCTGTATGACTGCTCTAGCAATAAGATGACGCATGTTACGTATATGAAAAAAGACACTACCCTCATGAGTTATATATTACATGTGATTTTCTCTTTTTACTACCCCGATTATGTACACGAACCCACCAGCGTGGGCGGGTGGTCCATTGTTACCTTCAACATTAGCGAAACCTTATCTTCGATGCTGCAACGCAAATTTGGCTGAAGGCTGTAATGAGTGAGGGGGTTGTTAGTATGAACAACATGTTACGTTACGTTAGGTTGCTGTCAGTGTTATTGTCTCCATAGTTACTGTGGCTTCACCATCAACATGACAATAACAAAGTGTCATTGTTCTGGTTATTTCGTTTTGTTATTGTTTAGGTAGGGGCAGAACCGTCCATAGCTTGACGGCGTCGGTGAGGACGATAACGCCTTTTGTTCTGGCTATGGAACGCTGCGACGTACAAAATAAACAACTCTCCTCCTGCGTACAATTACCTCTGGACATTGGAGTGATGTTTTCCGTGACAGAAATGAATTATCCATAAGCAATGCGTGTAAAGATGACTGAATAGTGTCCTTTTGGTGGTGTTTTTGTTTCTCTTGTATTGTAGCCAAAATGTCAAACTCCATATTATTATTTTTGCAAATGTCACAAAGCAGAGAAACTCGCAATGAATTGTTTGTAATGGTTTTCGCTAATGTAATTTCACGAGGCATTTCCAACCTGTTTTATGCATACTTCCTGACATGCGTTTGTCGGCTATGTGTTTTCTCTTCGTTGTTTAACGGTTGTTTGGGGAACTTTGTTTATTAATTATTAGTTTTAGTATATTCCGAAGAGCTTGTCACTTGTCCCCTTTCCTGAGCGAGGTAAATTGAGTCCACGCATTCGTATTATGTTCCTTTAAGATCGGCATCTGTCATTCTGTTTTCATCCTTACGACAAGTCCATAGCCCCTTCCAAAGCGATTTCTCCACAGAGTGACATCTGGTGCTTTCTCTTTCAATTTTCAGTATTCTCTTTTTTATTTTATATTCAATTTTGTATTTTAATGTTATTACAGTTCTCCACAAATAAAATTCGTAATGTATCACATCACAGGCAACAAAACTTAAGATTGTTAATAGATTTTGACATTGGTGTAAATGGGATCCCATACCTCTTGAAATTTATGTACATTACATGTAAACAGTCTTTTTTAAATTATGTGTGGCCATGGCCTGATGATGTTCGCGGTGACCGAAACGTGTTGCCACTGATGGAATAAAAATCATTGTTGTGTTCGACTGAATACATATATATTTTATTATTGATTTTTAGTTCTACAACACAACTGGATGTCCTCTACAGATTTCTTCTTTCGTTAAAGTCATCCAGTAGCTTCTTACGTCTTCCTCCTCATCGTCCCGTCACTTCTATCCTTCCCTCTATCTTTCCTT
>Ga0209755_10005941_pt1 | contig 13684 bp, 14 predicted proteins | sample TergutCo191P1_FD_187301 | JGI IMG/M metagenome (GOLD analysis project Ga0209755, IMG submission 187301) | Cornitermes sp. P1 segment gut microbial communities from Petit-Saut dam, French Guiana - Co191P1 (SPAdes) (version 2) | ecosystem: Host-associated > Arthropoda: Insects > Digestive system... | reverse complement strand
CTCCACACAAGCCAATACACAAATCTCTGCGCATATTTCCCGGGATATGATCGGGTTTGCGCTGGGGCTCTACAATGAAACAACACAAGCACAACCGCTGAACATACTCAGGCAATAAAGGAGCAAAACATGTTAGGGAAACAAGCCGTCATGATTAAAGGGCAAAAAGATGGTATCAGCATCACCATTAATGATGCCGAATTTGACGAAATAAAATCAATGCTGCGGCAAAAAGTAAAACGCAGCAAGCGATTCTTTGAAGGTGCTGACACCAACATATTTTTCAAGGGGATTGCATTAACGGAAGCAGAAGAGCAAACATTGTTGGAAATTATTTCTGAAGAGACTTCATTGGCGGTTAATATTGTGGTATCACAAGATTCCGGCAAGCAGTCCCGGGAAGTAGTACCAAGAAATGCACCGGCTTTGCAAGACGCGGCATCAACACAGAAGCAGGAGATGCAAATACAAGCAACCGCTCCGGCAGAACATGTGACGGCACTGCCATTGCAACCAAGCGCAACCAACAGTGCGCCCAATTGGGCAAACCATTCCCAAAGCAACACGGCTTATTATCATGGCGGGCTCAGAAGTGGTCAGCACATTAAATTTGATGGTTCCGTGGTTATTATGGGTGATGTCAATCCGGGCAGTGAAGTGGTTGCCAGTGGCAATGTTGTGGTGCTGGGTTCGCTTAAAGGCATGGCACATGCCGGCGCAACCGGCAACGAAGCCTGTTTTGTATCTGCGCTGGTGCTGTTGCCCACACAATTACGTATTGCATCTAAAATTACGTATATTGAGGCTGAAAAAAAAGGTGTCAGAGGCGTAAAAGAACCGGTACCTTCCTATGCGTATGTTAAAGATGGGCAAGTGCATGTTGCCGTTTTATAAATTATTTTATTTTATTTCAAAAATAAACAAAACCGGGTTTTGCTTGCATTGTATCAGGGGGCTAATATCCACCGCTTTGATGCGTAGGTTAACACCCAATGCTTTTTCATATTCATATAATCGCCCGCCGGCACAGCGTTCAAAATATGATTTTATTGAACCGGGCAGATTAAAGTCTTTGCCTTCTCGTGCGCGGAGGTAATAACCATGATGGCATTTAAAGTGGACCGCCATTGTTTGCTCATCTAAATAGTCTATATTGCGGTTAAACAGTTCATTAAACTTTTGGATGCGTTCATTTAATGGCAGATGCGCATGCGTTTTCGCGAAAGCGAGACGTTCCTTGTCTGCACCAATGCCCTTGCATCCGCCGGCTTGTGCATAAATGTTAAACCGTTGTGTTTCCGTAAGGTGTTGTTCCATGGCTTTGTAGAATTCATCTTCACACTCCGGCGGCAGTGATGGTGCACCAATGTCATGTTTATGTATGATTTTTGCAAAAATGGGCAGTATGTGTGCCGGTACACCGCTCTTTTTTTTCTTCATTTCGTTGAAAACTGTTTTCATTAAAACACTCCGTTTCAATCTTTTGATCAAGAAAGTTGGTTGGTTAGAAGATTTTACCATAATATGGAAAATGCGCAAGACGTTCATGATTATTTCAAAAAATATATTTGATGCTTGCTGTTTTATGAAACAACGCGGTAAGACGAAAACTGTTTTGCCGATCGTGATTGCAATTTTGGAGGTGCTTTATGGCTAAGTATGTTACCAAACGCAATGCAACCGACTTGATGTTAATTATTATTGGTAATTTTTTAATGGCATTTGCCATTGTGTTGTTTTGGCAACCACATGGTATGGTAACCGGCGGCGTATCCGGTCTTTCCATTATCGTGGCACATTATTCCGGTGAGATGGGTTTTCCGATTCCTATTTGGCTCACCACACTGGTGCTGAACATTCCTTTATTTATTTTAGGTTTTCGTACATTTAGTAAAGAAGAATTTGTCCGTACACTTTTTTCTGCAGGCTTTTTGTCGGTTGCACTGTTTATTATTGCTTTTATGCCGATTCCTGAAAGTGATTGGGTACTTGCGTCCATTTTTGGGGGCGTGCTTTGCGGGGTTGGGATTGGGCTTATCTTTCGGGCAATGGCGACGACCGGCGGAACGACGCTGCTTGGTGCCATCATTCATAAGTCGTTGTTAAAACATATTTCAGTGGCAAAAATTATTTTTGGGATTGAAACCATCATTATTTTGATTGGATTGTTTGTTTTCGGACATGTCGCGGCAATGTATGCTGTCATTTCAATTTTTATCGCCACCAAAGTAACCGACGCTATATTAGAGGGGATGAGTTTTGCAAAGGCCGCCTTTATTATATCCAAAGAATCAGAACAAATTGCCCAAACGATCTTGCATGAAATGAACCGTGGTTGTACGGCATTGTCCGCAACTGGGATGTACACAAAAAAAGAACAACCCATGTTGTTTTGTATTACGTCTATGAAAGAAATTGTGAAGCTTAAACAGATTGTACATCAGTATGATGAAAATGCCTTTGTGATTGTGGCTGATGTTCGGGAAGTTTTGGGTGAGGGTTTTGCTGAAATTAAGAACAAGATATAAGAGCATACTTGTAATTTTAGGGTAAAAAAATTATAATATCCATAATTTTTAACACGTTAAAAGGAGTTTGTAATGATCGATACATTAAAACAATTACGTGAAACAACATTGGAACAGCTTCAAAATATTCAAGATGCGTCCGCGCTTGAGGCACTGCGCGTAAAAATTTTGGGTAAAAAAGGTGAAATCACGGCGGTGCTCAAGTCACTTGGCAGTTTGGATCCGGACGCGCGTAAAGAAGTGGGCGCGGCAGCAAATGTGATAAAGGATGAAATTAGTGCCGAAATCACAGCCGCAAAGTCGCGTATCGAGCGCATTGCGATGAATGCGGCACTTGTAAATGAGACCATGGACATTACCTTGCCCGGAAAACGCCGCAGCCAAGGGAATTTGCATCCCATTACACAAGTAATGACTCATATTGAAGATTTGTTTATTAATTTAGGCTTTACAATTGCGGAAGGTCCTTTTATTGAAACCGTGTACCGAAACTTTGACGCGCTGAACACCCCGGATAATCATCCTACACGCGAAGAAGCGGATACATTCTTTATTGATCATCATACGGTACTGCGTACCCACACATCTCCGGTGCAAGTGCGTGTGATGGAAACTCAGCAGCCACCCATTCGGGTTATTGCGCCGGGTACTTGTGCGCGGCGTGATGAAATTGACATGACACACACGCCTGTGTTTCATCAAATGGAAGGTTTGGTGATTGACAAAGGTATCACATTTGCAGATCTTCGCGGCATGCTGGAGATCATTTGTCACTATGTGTTTGGAAAAGATGCCGGCATTCGTCTGCGCCCAAGCTATTTCCCCTTTACCGAACCTTCGGCAGAAGTGGATGTAAGCTGTTATGTGTGTAAAGGCAAAATCAAGGACAATTGCGGTGTGTGCAAAGGAACCGGTTGGGTTGAACTTTGGGGCTGCGGCATGGTGCATCCGAATGTACTGTGCATGAGCGGCATTGATCCGGATGTTTATTCCGGATATGCCTTTGGACTGGGCATTTCGCGCATCACCGCTGCGTATTTTGGACTGCCTTCAATTAAACCATATTTTGAAAATGACATGCAATTCCTCACACAGTTCAAAGGAGTCCGATAATATGAATCTTCCTATTTCTTGGCTTAGAGACATTACAAATATAGACGATACTACCGAAAACATCCTTGCAAAAATGACTGATGCGGGGCTGGAAGTCGCCACACTGGAGCGACCCGGTGCGGATATCACCGGTGTTGTTGTGGGACAAATCAAATCACTGGAACGTCATCCCGATGCTGATAAATTGTGGGTAACCCAAACAGACATCGGCAGTGAGGTCAAACAAATCGTCACCGGCGCAGATAATTTGAAAGTCGGTGATTATATTCCTGTTGCCATTCACGGAACCAACCTCGCCAATGGTTTGAAGATTAAAAATTCTAAAATGCGCGGCGTGGATTCCAACGGCATGTTATGTTCTATTGGTGAACTGGGACTGAGCAAGGCGGATTTTCCCAATGCACCGGAAGACGGCATCTATGTTTTTGATCAGGCTTATCCACTTGGTTCAGATGTAAAACCCATCATGCAAATAGAAGATGAAGTTGCGGACATCGAAATTCTTTCAAACAGGCCGGATACAAATTCTGTAATGGGTCTTGCCCGTGAAGTCATGGCTGCGTATGATAAGGCATTTATGTTGCCGGAAATTAAGGGTTTTAAAGATGATGCCCATGCAAAAGATATTCATAATATACTGCATGTTGCAATAAAAGATGAAGAAAAATGTCCGCGTTATATTGGACGCGTGGTAAAGAATGTAAAGATTGGGCCATCACCACAATGGTTGCGCCGCCGTCTTGCATTTGCCGGTATCAACCCCATCAACAACATCGTGGACATCACAAATTATGTGATGCTTGAATACGGACAACCGCTGCATGCCTTTGATGCGCGTGCCGTATCGCAGCAAGACGGACAATATCATATTGTGGTGCGCACGGCGCACAACGATGATGTGTTTACCACTTTGGACGGCGGAGAACGCAACCTAAGTGATAAAATGCTGATGATTGCTGATCATAAAAAAATTATTGGTATTGCAGGCATCATGGGTGGTGAAAACTCCATGATCACGGACGATACCACCGAAGTATTGTTTGAATCAGCGAATTTTGATTCCGCAAACATTCGCAATACCGCACGTTCATTGGGGATGCGTACCGATGCGTCCGCGCGTTATGAAAAAGGTCAAGACCCTGAACAGGCGCTGCGCAGTATGAACCGTGCGATGGAACTGGTCTGCATGCTTGCATGCGGCGATATTGTACCCGGCATGGTGGACGTGTACCCAAACCCTTCAGATGAAAATGTATTTTTATATGATGCCAACAACATCAATAAACGGCTCGGTGTCAGCAGCGCGTTAATCAGCGCCGATCAAGTGGTGGCATTGCTTGAACGCGTGGGTATTCGGAGTGTTCATTCAGCGGATAGTTTATATATGGCACATGTGCCCAGCTTCCGTAAAGATGTTACGGGTGAAGCAGATCTTGCGGAAGAGGTCGCGCGTTTTTACGGATTAAACAACATCCCTGCCAACTACACACAAGTATTAAAACTAACGGATGTGCCGCCCGGTGCCGGACGCACACCGCGCCGCCGCCGTGAATATGAATGGAAACGTGCACTCACAGGTTTGGGTTATTATGAAGCATTAACCTATCCTTTTGATTCCCCAAAAGTATTTGATAAATTGAATTTGGCGGCATCTGATCCTTTGCGCACTCCGGTCGTGATTAAAAATCCGATCAGCGAAGAACATGCCATTATGCGTTCGGTACCCATGTGCGGGTTGTTGGAAGCCGTTTCGGAAAATATAGCCCAAGCGAATAAAACGGTGTCTTTATTTGAAATCGCCACGACCTTTCATCACCACGCATCAGGCATTGAGGAAAAACCTGTACTCACCATCATGGCAACCGACACGGACTTCCTTTCATTTAAGGGCGATATCGAAGCATTATTAACGCTGGTTGCACCACGTGCCGCATCGTTTGTTCCGAATCGTGACATAAGCTATATGCATCCGGGACGCACGGCGGATGTCTTGTTAAAGGTATCACCAAATCCACGGGATGCAGAGCATTTAATCGGTTATATCGGTGAACTGCATCCGCAGGCTCAGAAAAATTTTAACATTGGCGCACGTGTGTACCTTGCGGTGCTTGATGTTGCACTGCTTCATGAACTGGCGGAAGCGAAAACCTTTAAATTTGTTGCGCCGTCTGTTTTCCCCGCCATCACACGCGATATTGCCGTTACGGTAAAGGATGATATTTCATCAGCGGCATTAAAAGCGGCGATTTTAGAAAAAGCAGGGCCGCTGCTGGTCCACGCAGAATTGTTTGATGTATATCAGGGGCCGCAAGTTGGCGACGGGATGAAATCAATGGCATACGCGCTCACCTTTAGAGCCAACGACCGCACATTGACCATTGACGATGTCAACAAGCCCATTCAAGGGATTATAAAGAATCTGGAAGATCGGTGTGATGCCGTCATCCGCGGGTAATCTTTATAACACAAGCCCTCGTATAATAAAGGAGCCTTTAATTTGGATTTATTGTACCTAATTCCCGGTGCTTTTTTTGCACCGGTGCTGCATGAGTGGGTAAAAGCGCGCGTCAGCAACATGCAAGGCGACCAAACGCCCAGAAAAACAGGATTTATGACATACAATCCGTTTAAATATTTTGAACCGATTGGCTTCATTTTAATGATGGTTTTTAATGTGGGTTGGGGGCGCCCGGTGCCGACATCTGCTTTTTCGTATAAAAATCGTAAATTGGGTGTCTTGTTGACGTACGGCATTCCGGTTCTTGTCAATTTTTTAATGGGCATTCTTGCACTGCTCTTCATTTTGCTCATTGATCAGCCTTTGCATCGCTGGGCGTTTTCACAAGTCACAGCCGGTAATCTGTGGGTCACCGATGTTACATTTGCGTTGTTGCGCATCTTGTTTTTGTTTGCACAATGCAATATTGCATTGGCCATTTTCAACTTTGTTCCGGTACACCCTATGGCAATGAGTAAGATTTTATTGGTATTTCTTGGGCCTGAAGCGGCTGTGAAGTTTACACATTATGAAAAACCCATTCAAGCGCTTTTATTTATTGCACTTATTTTTGGACTAACAACATTTCTTATTTTTCCGTTGCGGGATGTCATTGTAAATGCGGTGCTCTTTTAATGGAATTTCATGTAGATGTATTTTCCGGACCGCTGGAGCTACTGCTTCGGCTCATACAAAAAAATGAGATTGATATTTATGATATTCCCATTTCAGAATTGACGGATCAATACCTTGATGCCATCAAGGATTTGCCGCAGGAAATGGAAGAATTGTCAGAATTTTTGGTGATGGCGGCGACATTATTAGAAATCAAATCTCGCATGCTGTTGCCGAAACCCAAATTGGAATCGGACGAAGAGCCGGAAGATCCGCGTGAAGCACTGGTTCAAAAACTGCTGGCTTATAAAAATGCACAGGATTTGGCAGAACGCTTGGTAGATTTAACACCCGATGGGCCGCGTATGCCCGGACATGGCGACCGTGAGTTGTTAATGGAATTTGCCAAAGCCGAGGCGGCGAAGCCGATTACCGATATGATTCCGCTGGACAAACTGGCACAGATTTTTACGGATGTGATGACGCGTAAAGCAGACAAGACGGACGTGGTGCGTTCGGGTTATGGCGATATGGCGCGTGAAAAAATCACGTTGGCAGACAAAGTATCACACATCCGAAATACGCTCCGCAGATTTTCGCGGGTCAGTGTGTTTGAGCTGTTTGAAAATTGTCAATCGAAGCATGAAATGGTGGTGACGTTTTTGGCCGTGCTTGAGATGATTCGGCAATCCGAGATTTGTGCCGAACAAAATGATACTTTTGAAGACATCATCATCGTACCGTCCGACAATCAAAAAGCGACAACGACGGTAGACGACTTTTTATAAAATTATGTTGAGGTGAACATGCCCATATTTTCTGAACGTGAATCCATTCTTGAAGCCATGCTGTTTGCATCACCCGATTCCGTGCCGCTGGTAAAACTTGCAGAGGCACTCGGTTGTGATGTGCCGATGACGCGTGAACTTTTATTGCGGATGGAAGGAATTTATAAAAACGAAGCATCGGGCATTCAGCTTATTGCCGTTAATGACGCTTATCGCTTGTGTACCAATCCGATCTATGCGCAGCATGTGCAAAAACTTTTAAGCATTAAACCGCGCCGTCCGCTTTCAACAACGCTGTTAGAAACCTTGTCCATCATTGCGTTTAAACAACCGGTTACGCGCAATGTTATTGAAGAGATTCGCGGAGTCAACTCAGACCATGCGGTAAATAAGTTGTTGGAATACAATCTAATTGAAGAATCAGGTCGGTTGGATGCTCCGGGTCGACCGATTTTGTTTGCAACGTCGGAAGATTTTTTAATGTATTATGGCCTTAAAAATGTAAAAGAGCTCCTAGACGCCGGCAACATTCCGGATTCGGAACTGGAACAACTGACACTGGACGCTGCCGTAAAATCACTGGAAGAACAAGCCGCACTGGTTGATGACTTGGAGGTTTTTGATGGTGAAGATGGCCAAAATGAAGAACGTGAATGTGAAGAAACCGAGAGCATAGAAATAAAAGGTTAAAGTACAACGCATGTTTAAATGATGGCTGAGACTAAAAATTTTCAGCATCGCTCAATAAATAACGATTGGTACCGGACATCGTTTTATAAAAAATCGAGTTGTTTTCAAATTTAAATGATTCTAAAACATCGTATAAGTCATACGAAATTAAAATTTCGCCATTGGTTTTAAATTGTACAACACTTATTTCGGAAATTAAAACAATCGTATTTTTGTGAATTTTACAAAAATAAATCACACTGTCGGATTGATAACTAAAAATTGTCTTTTTTTCTTTCAAATTGAACAATGTTAAGTGATTATAATGAACAATTAAAAGTTCATTGTCGTTGAAGTTAGAAACAATATGCGGCGGAAATACATTACTTTCTAAATAAAATACAAGACAATATTGCGATTCATTTTCGACATGCTCCACAAAAAATACATGTATTTCTTCCCAATAAGAATCTTCGCCAAAGCAAATGACCAATTCATTGTTTTGTTTAATTTTAAGCAAATCAAATTTTGAGATGCTTCCAATTGACTTAACAATCCAATTTCCGATGAATAAATCCATATTATTAATACTCCTTGCAAAAATAATTATTGAGCGCATATAAATAAAATACATTCTTATTTATTTAATTGATTATAAAGTGCTTTAAATTTTATATACAAATCACTCCGTATATATTTTTCAAGATTATAATCATTTATAAAAGACATTGAATAATTAACAAGAACTTTATTAGGATTATTCAAGTCCCGTTCGATAACCCTATCTAAACGATTCATGTTATATTGAACTAATTCTAATGATTGCGGATATTTTTTTACAAATTTTTCGATAATACTTTTTTGTTTTGAAAAAACAAGCAAAAGATTACCATGCCAAAATACGATTTCGATATCTGACAATGGATTTTGCATTGATATATCAGGACTCCAAAAACCACGGTTACAATCAGCATACGGTAGTTCATATTTTAAAACATCATCTAATAAAATTTGCTTACAGTATGCGGTCGCTACCCCCCAATAAAAATAAGGGTTTTCATTACATGCTTTGGTGATAGAATTTTCATCGTTAAACCATGTATATTCAGCACTACGGAACGAATCCGCAGAACGCGAATGTATTTCATAATTACTCATCATCCAATTATATTTTTCTACGTTGTCACCAATAACAGCAAACACTTCTTTTAAATACATAAGATTTAATGTTTCTGCATTTTCTATTATTAAGCCATGCATATGGAGTCTCCTTTGTTTAATTCTGAAATGACATATGAACATATGGAACAAACGGATGTGCATTCCTATTTCCATGAATCCATGACGTGCGCACGTTAATAATTCTATTTGTTCAATTATCCGTAAATTTTTATAAATTTTACATATAAGTCATCTTGTATATATTTTTCTTGATGATACTCTTTTATAAACGAAAGCATAGAATCCCCCCAAACTTTATCCGTTTTATTTGCTAATTTCGTGATACATTCATTTAAAGTTAAAATATTATACTGGACTATATCCATTGATTGCGGATATTTAACAGAAAATTTATCTGTAATTTCTTTTTGTTTTGAAAATACAAGCAAATATGTGCCGTCCCAAAATACAATTTCAATATCCGCCAGTGAGTTTTGCATTGTTATATCGGGTGTCCAAAAACCACTATATCCATCAGCATAGGGTATTCCGTATTTTATGATATCATTTAGTGGAATTTGTTTATTGTATGCTGTTGCGACACACCAAAAACATTTGGGATTATCATTGTTCGCAATATTCAAAAGACTTTCACTATTAAGCCATGTATACACACCATCGCCGCCTTTATTTAATGCGTCAGGAAAATTTGAATGTATTTCATAATCGCTTAACATCCAATTATATTTTTTTACCGCATCACCAACTGTATCAAGGACTTTTTTTAAATATTTTAAGCTTGGCGTTTCGGCAATTTCAAGTATCAAACCATACATAATGAATCTCCTTGCATTATTTTTAAAACACTAACATTGTAAAATGCACCAACAATTATCAAAATTTAAATTCTTCAAAAATCAGACTGAACAAGCTATTCTTTTAAAATTGATTCCTTATATTTTTTAACAAAATTATTTGCCCCTTCACGCTTGCTGTATAATGCAACCGTTATTTCTTTAGAGTAACGCTCATTATTTAAATGGTAATGAACATTTTTATTTTTTCATACTCCAAAATCGAAATTTTTGTATATTATACCCCTTTTAAAATAAATTTAGAATGGCATCCTTATATAAGCGCCTATGGAACTATTGATTTGAAATGTCTTCGGCAGCATATATTGAAGTGCGTTTTCATATACAACTTTTTCATCCCAAAGGTATTCAAGTAATGTAACTTGTAACAGATCTCTAACCCTTTCATCCTCGCTGTATGCGAGACATTCATAAAATTCAAAAATCTTCTTGATTTGATTTTTATCATGGTTCTTGCGTAAAAGTTCTACAAGGTAAACGTTTAAACTGTCTCCCAAAAAGCAATGTGCCGGTATATCTTTAGAATTCCATGCGTTAAATTGTTCCTCAAAACGCGGAGCCAATTCCGGGAACTTATGCATTAAAGCACTATTTATAGTTTCATAATTCATACATGACCATCCTTATCACTAGGCGATGGATTTTGTTCAAAAATAATCCGCGCTAAAGTGCTAAAATAGAAACAGATTGTTATTTAGTAAATTGAACCACCATGATTTTTATAAATCAATGCCTGTTAACGAAACATTCAATAAAATCCGTTGATGGTTTGGGCATGAGATTTAATAACTGTGTTCGGCCAAAATGTTCATCAATTGTGCGTGCGATGTGTGCGCCGACGATGTAAAAAAGTCGTTTCCCATCGGATAAAATGCCAAGTTTTTCCCAATCCTTATCCTTTAATTTTTCATGAGGATTGTTTTTAAAATGATGATAAATTTCAAAATATTCAGCAGCCAATTCATCTAACTGCACACGATTTTGCAACATGATATAATCATTGTCTTTATTTAATGCATCTTCTTGTGTTCTTAGGGCAAGTGGTGCATATGTTCCCATGCCTTCCAGATGTGTAAGGTATGCAATCAAATTAGCCATTTCTTTATAGGTTTCGATTGACAATGACGGCATCACACCGCCTTTGCTTTTAATAAAGCCCACATGATGCAGTTCATGAATGGCATAATATTTAAGTTCAGAGGCATCGGTAAGAAATTTAGGATGTGCCAAATTTAAACTGCAATTTTCGCCATATGCAACACCGATATCATAACCGCAAGTGAAAAATATTTTGCCATCAAAGCGGGTATCTTTCGGTAGGTATTGTAAGGTAATTTCTTCTATTTGACGGGTAATATTCTCCCGCGCAAAGGCAAGGTTTCGTTTCACAAGCGGCAGTGATTCTTTTTCAGTGGATAACAATAATTCAGTGATGAATGTTAATGTTGAACCGCGCCATCCGCCAAAGTGGGTTGCATGATTTATTATATGCGCTGCGGCTTCCGTTTCCGCAAGTGTATGAAGATATTTTGTATCGTCTGTTTCAAGAAAACGGATTGCGGTTTCCGCAAATGTGAAATCAAAAATTAGTGCCATGCGACAAACCCCTTCCATGTCTTTATAATATGTACAAAATTTTATCACATAAACAACAGAAGACACAATGCGTATTAAGAACGGCATTTTCTTGCAAGCATGGCACACTGCTGATATTATATGTTTTGTAAACATCAAGCGGTGGTCTTATCCTTGATGATGAATGACGAATCAAAAATGTTCTGCGTATGAAAACAATGTTTTATTAAAATTTGTGATGCAGGATTGATTCATACAGTCAACAGATTATTTAAGAATACAATTTTTAAAAAGTGAGTCGGGGATATATTATGAAATTTAAAATCATTGGGTCGGGCGGTTGTGTTTGCACACCAAAACCGATTTGTCAGTGTCCTGTGTGTGTTGAGGCGCGTGCGAAAGGATTCCCTTATGCGCGGTGCGGATGTTCATTGTTTTTAAAAGATGTTCATTTGTTGGTGGACACGCCGGAAGATATTGCGGTGGCATTAAACAATGCGGACATCAAGCAAGTGGATGCGGTGATGTATAGTCACTGGGATCCGGATCATACCATGGGGATGCGGATTTTTGAACAGCTGCGTTTAGAATGGCTGGATGTTTTTGACGGCAATACATGCAACAATCCGGTCATGGTTTACGCCACCGCAAAAACCATGTCAGACATCAATGCCATCAAAAATAAATTTGGTTCGTTTTTGGATTATTATGAAAACAGTGCAAAACTTATTAAGCGAAACATTGTCTCCGCGCCGCTTATGATGGGTGATGTTAAAATAACATTCGTGCCGGTGACCACAAATGACGGTGTTTCTGTTTTTGTGTTTGAATCCGAAGGGAAAAAGCTCATTTATGCACCCTGCGACTGCACCCCATTTCCTGAAAATGAGATTTTTAATGATGCCGATGTGCTCATTTTGGGTGATGTTTCGTTTGTTGGTGCCGCAAAAAACGGAAAAAATATTCCGGATGATTATCACAAAGAGATGCAACTGCACAGTTTTGAAGAGGCACTTTTATTAAAAACGCATTTCAATATAAAAAAACTCATCATTACCCACTTGGAAGAGCTGTATGGAAAATCGCACGATGATTACATGGCACTACAAAAATCATATGATGATGTCTTTTTTGCGTATGATGGCATGGAAATTTTGCTGTAAGCGCACCAGGCGAAAAAGCATAGAATCACTGATCCAATAATAAAACTGGCGCACGATGCGATTAAATTTATTTTACATTAAACGAAAAACAGGAGTGTTTTCATGCCGCAAAACAACAATGCTTCAAGTAAAACAATATTTATTAAACGCATAATCATGACCACCTTGGGGGTGCTCGGCGGCGGATTTTGTGTATCATTGTTCCGCATGTCGGTTTTTGGTGTTGATCCTTTTCAGGCATTAATGGGGGGTATTGCAATCACGATTCCCAGATTGTCGTTTGGGGTGCTGTACGTCGTCATTAATTCTATTTTACTGTTGTTTGCTTTTCTCTTAAAGCGCAGTTTGATCGGACTTGGAACCATTATTAATCTTACGCTGCTTGGGTTTGTTGCCGATTATTCGCATCGGTTCTTTTTAATGTTTTTTCCGTATGTAAATATGATGCAGCGCATGATATTCTTGTTGCTTGGGATTGTGCTTATCTGCCTGTTTTCCTCTTTGTATTTTGTCGCCAACATGGGTGTGTCAACTTATGATGCGGTGGCGCTCATTCTTTCTGAAAAGTATGCCCGCATTTCTTTTAAGTATTGGCGCATCATCACGGATTCATGTTGTGTTGTTATGGGTGTCGCGCTGTTTTTGATGGCGGGTGAAACGTTTTCCGCGGTGGCAAACATTGTGGGTATTGGCACGATCA
>Ga0209755_10005940_pt1 | contig 13686 bp, 14 predicted proteins | sample TergutCo191P1_FD_187301 | JGI IMG/M metagenome (GOLD analysis project Ga0209755, IMG submission 187301) | Cornitermes sp. P1 segment gut microbial communities from Petit-Saut dam, French Guiana - Co191P1 (SPAdes) (version 2) | ecosystem: Host-associated > Arthropoda: Insects > Digestive system... | reverse complement strand
GCATTTTAACTTCATTTTCGGCATTTTTTCACTTGCTTTCATCTTCGCTTTTCCTTTCTGTATCCCATAAAAATAATTAAGTATGACAGCGGGATGAAGTTGTCATACTTAATTATACAATTTGCAATAAAAACGCAAAAATGTAAAATTTGTTGACAGTGCAGGTATGCTTGTTATATAATTCATTACCTTATAGTATAAACTATCTAGCTTTTGGTGTGGTTTGAAAGGAAATAATTACCATGAAAAGAACGTATCAACCAAAGAAAAGACATCGTGCAAAAGAGCACGGGTTTCGCAAGAGAATGTCCACAAGAAACGGACGTAAGGTGCTTGCACGTCGCCGCTTGAAAGGGCGCGCAAGGCTCACCCATTAAGTTTTGCCTGAAAAAATATGAAGTTTTCGACTTCGCTTAAGAAGAACTATGAGTTTAAAAGACTGTACAACAGGGGCAAAAGTGTCGCTTCAAAGTACGTTGTCGTCTATTGCTTTAAAAATGGCAGAAACGAAAATCGACTCGGAATCACAGTCACCACAAAATTGGGTGGTGCTGTGCAGCGTAATCGTATTCGGCGGCGCCTCAAAGAGATTTACCGCATAAATGAATCGGCTTTACGCAGGGGGTACGATATCGTTCTCGTTGCGAGAATGAGATGTGTTGATGCCCCGTGGCGAGAGCTTGAAGCTTCTGTTTTGCATCTGCTGCAAAAGCTTGGTCTGCCTGAGTAGTGTTTTGTACGTCTGTGACTCTAAAGTATGCGCAGAAATTTTGAACTCGGAGCTATAGTATAATTGGGTACACGATGAAAAAAGTCCTTCTCGCTGTAGTGCGGTTTTATAGAAAGCATTTATCAGACCCTTCTGTGCCTAAGTGTAGGTTTATTCCCACGTGCTCTATGTATGCAATTGAAGCGATTGAAAAATTCGGGGCGTTAAGGGGGGTTTTACTTACTCTCAAACGCATTTTCAGGTGTCACCCCTTTTGCAAGGGCGGATATGACCCTGTGCCGTGAGGTAATATCAAGAAAATAAAGGAATATTCATTTTTATGTTTGAAGCTATTTTTACCCCCATTGCGTTACCATTCGGAAGAATATTGATGTTCCTGTATGAGCATATAGGAAGTTACGCTTTATCACTCATTTTAATTGCTATCTTTGTCAGAGTGATTTTGATTCCCGTCCAAATGAAAGCTAAACGCGGTCAGTTGCGTCAGTCGAGACTCAATCCGAAAATGGACGAGCTGAAAAAAAAGCATGCTGCAAATAAACAAAAGCTTAATGAGGAAACGGCAAAACTTTTCAGAGAAGAGGGAATAAATCCCGCTGCAGGCTGTCTCTGGGGCTTTATTCAAATGCCTATAATGATTGCGCTTTTCTATGCCATCAGAGCACCGCTTACACTCATGATGGGTGTTGCGCGGGAATATCTCGAACCCGACGGAGCTATCTACGAAAGACTTCAGACACTGAACTGGGAGCCAACCCTTACCGAATTTTACATAGAGGTTGATCAGGCACAATTTATACATGCCAATTGGAATTATTTTTCCGATTTGGCAGAGTACGGCTTGCGCAACATTTCATTTTATCTTGGTCCTATGAATTTGGCTGAGATTCCCGATTGGCAGTTCATCTGGACCACAGACTGGAGTATGTCAAGCATTTGGCTTCCTGCACTCTTGCTTTTCTTACTGCCTGTTTTATCCGGTGGTGTGCAGTTTGTTGCCGCCGCTATTATGCGCAAAACAAATCCTATGGCAACCCCCGCAGAAGGTAGCCCGGGTGCCGGCTCTATGGCTACAGTTCTTAAGTTTATGCCGCTCATGTCTGTGTTTTTTGGGTTTATTCTCCCCGCCGCACTCAGCGTTTTCTGGACAATAGGCGGTGTACTGCAGATTGCCCAAGATGTTATACTTACTAAGAGATACACTAGAATCCTTGACGCTGAAGATGCTGAGAAAGAGAAAATCCGCAAGGAAAAAGAAGCCGTCTTGGAAGCCAAGCGACTTGAATCCGAACGAAAAAAAGCCGAGGGCATTACAGAGGAAAACAGAAACAAATCAAAGCGCAAGAAGCAAAAAGGCGACAAACAGGCAAGGCTTGAAAAAGCCGCCGAATGGGAAAAGAAAACCTCTCCCAAGAAAAAAGATAGAGATAAAGACGACAAAGAAGAACCTTCACGAGTTGGAAATCGTCGCTATGCTCGTGGTCGTGCTTATGACCCTGACAGGTACTCTGAAAGATTTGCCGATTCCGAAATTGATGATGCTTTAGACGATGATTCTCTTGCTGTTGATGCTGACGACTCTGTTGATTTTGTTGATACAGAAAATGCTGAAACTGACAACTTCGAGGATAATGGCGATTTTGAAGAGGATTATGATGATTACGAAGACGATTTTGATTCCGAGGATGACTATGAAGATTATGATGATGATGAAGACGACGAAGACGATGACACTGACGACGATGAAGATAACGGCAATTAGGATACTGTGAATTTTGCACTGCTTTTTTACCAAGGGTCACACTAAAATTTTAGGCTCTTTGAATAATGGTTCAAAGCCTGTGAATGGAGATATTTATTATGATTAAATCAATTGAAGTACAAGGACGCACGGAAGATGAAGCTATTGAGCTTGCACTGGAGCAGCTTAATCTGTCCCGCGATGACGTTTCTGTCGAGATTATCGAACAGGCTAAAACAGGTTTTTTGGGACTAAAAAACACCCCTGCAACCGTCAAAGTTTCGTATGAGTCTGAGGAGGAAAGTAATCAAAAAATCGAGAATTTCCTCACAGGTCTTCTTACACGCATGGATATTGAAGCCGGCTTTGATATCTCAGAGAAAGAAAATTCAGTGGAAGTAAATCTTACAGGTTCAGACCCCGGAGTGCTGATTGGTCGCCGTGGCGAAACTCTTGATGCAATCCAGCATCTTACAAACTATGTTGTAAACCGTGGTGCTACTGAACGTCTCAGAATCAACTTTGATACAGAGGGCTACAGACAGCGCAGAAGTGAATCTCTTGAAAATCTTGCCAACAGGACAGCAGGTAAAGTTGTTAAGTACCGTAAAAATATGACACTTGACCCCATGAACGCCTATGAGCGCCATATCATACATGCTGCGCTTCAGGATAATGCGCAGATTTCCACTTTTTCAATCGGCAGTGAGCCAAACAGACGTGTTGTTGTAGCATACGGAAACAAAAATCAAAAATCTGACCGCTCATCGGGTTTTCGCTCAGAGTCTCATCGCTCGCACGCTACGCGCCAAGAAGCACCGCGTGTTTCGGAAGCTCCGGCTAACGAAGAGTCCAAGACATATAGAGAGTGGAGTTAGGCTTAAATATACTTTATCGGGAGGATAAAATGGTTATTGACAAAATTAAAGAAATTTTAGCTGAGCAGCTTGACGCATCGGCAGACACAATCACAAGAGAAACTGACCTAATGAATGATTTAGGTGCAGATTCGCTTGATTTGGTTGAACTTATCATGACTCTTGAAGAGGAGTATGGTATTAACGCAACAGATGAATCTGTATATGAGTTAAAGACAGTCGGCGAAGTCGTTGATTACATTGAAACACTGGTGAAATAAGTGAAAAAGTACGGCTTAAACGAATTGCGCGAAATGTTCCTTGCCTTTTTTGAAGAAAAAGGTCACCTGAGGTTACCCGGCTTTCCGCTTGTTCCCAAAGGTGATGCTTCGCTTCTTTTAATTAACTCAGGAATGGCTCCGATGAAAACCTGGTTTTCAGGTGAAGCCGAGCCGCCACGTAAGCGCGTTTGTACTTGTCAAAAATGCATACGTACTATTGATATTGAGTGTGTTGGAAAAACGTCCAGACATGGTAGTTACTTTGAAATGCTCGGTAATTTTTCTTTCGGCGATTATTTTAAGAAAGAATCCTTAGCGTGGACTTGGGAGTTTCTTACAAAGCGTCTGGGCATGGACGAAAACTTGTTGTATCCATCCGTTTATATTGAAGACGATGAGGCGTTTAAGATTTGGACGGATGAAATAGGTGTAGCACCTGACCGTATTTCAAAGCTCGGAAAAGAGGATAATTTCTGGGATCACGGCTCCGGTCCTTGCGGTCCGTGCAGTGAAGTTTACTTTGACCGCGGTGCGGAAAATGGCTGTGAGAAGCCCGATTGCGCCCCCGGGTGTGATTGTGACCGCTTTGTTGAAATTTGGAACAATGTATTCACCCAGTTTAACAACGACGGGAACGGTAATTACTCCGAGCTGAGTCAAAAAAATATTGATACCGGTATGGGACTTGACCGCCTTGCCTGCGTCTGTCAAGGCGTGGACAGTATGTTTGAAACAGACACCGTTATTCCCATTGTGCACAAAGTCTCTGAGCTTAGTGGTGCTGCCTACGGTAAAGGTTCCGAGTCTGATGTTTCAATCCGCATCATCACCGACCATATACGCGCCGCTACTATGATGATTTGTGACGGTGTTTTGCCGTCTAATGAGGGGCGAGGTTATGTTTTACGCAGACTGCTGCGACGTGCTGCAAGACATGGTAAGCTTCTGGGCATAACTGCGCTGTTTTTATCCAAGTTATGCGACGTTGTCATTTCTCAAAACAAAATAGCTTATCCCGACTTGAGCTCAAAGTCTGATTTTATTAAGCGTGTCATTAAAACCGAGGAAGAAAATTTTTCCAAAACTATAGATTCCGGCACGGCAATGCTCACAGAACTTATTGAAAAACTTAAGAGTACCGGAGCTTCAGTCTTGCCGGGTGCCGATGCTTTTAAGCTCTACGATACTTACGGATTTCCGCTTGACCTTACCATTGACATGCTGGCTGAGCAAGGATTATCGGTCGATGAGGACGGTTTTCAGGGGCATATGGAGGAGCAGCGTACCAAAGCACGTAAAGCACGTGAAGCTTTGGGCGACCTCGCTTGGGCAGGTATAGACTTAGGACTTGACAACACTCCAACTGTGTTTACGGGATTTGATAACACTACGGATACAGGCGAAATTCTCGCCATTGTTTCGCAGAGCGAACTTTGTTCGTCTGTTTCTGCGGGTGAGAGCGGCATTGTTGTTCTGGATAAGACACCATTTTATGCGGAAATGGGCGGTCAGTCGCCAGATTTCGGTACTATTTCCTGCGGCGATGCTAAATTTGATGTTTTGGGCGTAGAACTCAGTGGCGGGGAAAAGTATCTTCACCACGGCAAAATGCGCTCAGGTACGCTTTCTGTCGGTGATTCGGTGACTTCTCAGATTGATTCGGTGCGTCGCAATGCCATCAAACGCGCTCATACGGCGACTCATCTCATGCATGAAGTTTTACGCCGTATTTTGGGCGACCATGTTAATCAAGCGGGTTCTCTTGTTGAACCTGATAAACTAAGGTTTGACTTTACACATTTTTCCGCATTGACTGCGGAAGAAATCTCAAAAATAGAGGACTTTGTCAACGAGGCTATTTTGTCGGGGCATCTTGTTTCCGTTCGGGAAATGCCTATAAATGAGGCCCAAAAACTCGGTGCTACCGCTTTGTTTGGCGAGAAGTACGGAGATGTTGTCCGTGTTGTTGAGATGGGTGACTCTATTGAGTTTTGCGGTGGAACTCATCTTGACCAGACATCAATGGTAGGTGCGTTCTCAATTTTATCAGAATTTTCTGTGGCATCGGGAGTTCGCCGCATTGAGGCAATTGTGGGCGAGGCTACTCTTGGTGCGTTTAATTCGGCACGGCGGCATTTGTCCGAGATTTCAAATCTTTTGAAGGCTAACACAACGGACGAGATTGTTTCAAAGCTTCAGCAAAATCTTTCAGCTTTGAAGGACTTGCGCTCAAAACTGGGGGCGCAAAGCTCCAGAGATTCAGCCGACAGGGCAAAACAAATGCTCGCAGATGCAAAAAATGTCGGAGCTCTAAAAGTGTTAGCACTGGCAATGACAGAGGATATAAAAGTCGATGGACTTCGCCTCATTCAAGACTCTCTGCGAGAAAGCAGCCCTCCCATCGTTTCAGTAATTGCGTTGGTGCAGGGAGATAAGGTGACGGTCACTGCTGCTTGCGGCAAGGACGCTGTTTCTCACGGTGTCAAGGCAGGGGATATTATTCGTGAAATCACCAAAATCGGCGGTGGCTCCGGTGGCGGAAAACCCGAGTTTGCAATGGGCGGGGTCAAAGACACAACTAAACTTGAGCAAATGCTCGCCGCAGTTGAACCCTTGGTTAAAGAGAAAGTTGGTGGGTGACGAGCATGTCGGATTGCCTGTTTTGCAAGATTATTGCGGGAGAAATCCCCTCCACCAAGGTCTATGAAGATGAGTTTGTTTTGGCATTTCTCGATATATCACCTGTGGCCCCTGTACATATTTTAATTATTCCTAAGTTGCATATAGTTTCTGCTGCCGATATTTCTGCGGAAAACTCTGCTTATATGGCAAAGTGTTTTGAAGCTATCGCAAAAATAGCCGTCAGTGAGGGGCTGGACTCAGGATTTCGGGTTATTACCAATTCGGGAAACGATGGGGCGCAAAGTGTTTTTCATTTACATTTTCACTTGCTCGGCGGCAAGCCGCTTGATGTGCGGCTGGTGTGAATAACAAAATTCTTGTTAATTTCTTTAATTTGTATTATTATTGACAACATAACTACTTCGACTTCACGAAAGGAAGATTTTCTATGGTTAAACTTCAAAATGAGCATGGTTGTATAAACATTACTGCTGACGTGTTCACCAATCTTACAGGAGATGCGGCTACAAATTGTTTTGGTGTAAAGGGCATGACCGTGAGGTCTATGTCGGACGGGTTTGTTCATCTTTTGAAGCCTGAATATAAGGGCAAGGGTGTTCACATTACCTATAACGGCGACAACTCTATTTCTATTGAACTCCACATTGCCGTTGATAGAGGTGTGAATATTCCTGTTATTTGTGAGAGCATAAAAGATGAGGTACGTTACAAGGTCTCCAAAGCTACAGGGGTTGAGATTAAACGTGTAGATATTTTTGTGGAATCTATGCTTTTAGGTTAATTTTTGAATTTTTAGTTGCTCTAATTCCTACTGTAAGGAGGATATTTTTTTGACACAGTTTATTACAGGTGAGCTTTTTAAGAAGATGATAGTCAATGCTGCGGCTGCTATTGAAAACAATAGACAGGAGGTCAATGACCTTAATGTTTTTCCTGTGCCTGATGGTGATACGGGAACCAATATGAGTCTTACAATTTCTGCGGCTGAAACGGCTCTCGCGCCTGTTTCGTCGGAGTCTTTATCCGATGTTGCCGATACCACGGCGAGTGCGCTTTTGCGTGGTGCCAGAGGGAATTCGGGTGTTATTTTGTCGCTTTTGTTCCGCGGCTTTTCACGAAGCTTAAAGGGGCTGCAGCAGGCTGATTCTACGCAAATTGCTGCTGCATTGACCTTAGGGGTTGATTCCGCATACAAGGCTGTTATGAAGCCCGCCGAAGGCACTATTTTAACCGTTTCAAGAATGGTTGCAGGTGCGGCTGTTTCTGCTGCTGAATCTGAGAGTGATGTTGAACTTGTGCTTGAAAAGGCTCTGGAAGTGGGATATAAGGCCCTTGACGAAACGATAAACCAAAATCCGGTGCTTAAAAAAGCGGGTGTTATTGACTCAGGCGGTAAGGGGTATCTCTATATTCTTGATGCAATGCTCAGGGCTATGCGTGGTGAGGTTATGGTCAAGTCTGTGACTGCTCCCGTGCAGTCGGATAAGGCCGATTTTGCTCAGTATTCTGCTGAGGATATTACTTTTGCCTATTGCACCGAGTTTCTTGCCGAGCGCACTAACAAAAAAGATCCCAATCAGCTTCGTGCGTTTCTCGATGAACGTGGCGATAGCGTTGTTGTTGTCGATGATGATGAGATTATTAAGGTTCATGTACACACAAATGACCCCGGTGTTGTTCTCACTGAGGCATTGACATATGGTGCGCTTTTATCTATTAAAATTGAAAATATGCGCGAACAACATTCTGAAATCGACGGCTCTGTCGCTCCCGATTCTGGTAGTGCGGCAATGAACCCCGAGGACATGAAAGAGTTTGGGGTTGTCGCTGTTTGTGTCGGAAAAGGGCTTGAAGATGTGTTTCGTGATTTGGGCGTTGACCGCATTATCACGGGCGGTCAAACCATGAATCCTTCAACCGAAGATATTTTGCAGAAAATTCTTCAAACACCGTCTGACACAGTTTTTGTGCTCCCAAATAATAAGAACATTATTTTAGCGGCGGAGCAGTGTATTCCGCTTACGGAAAAGCGTGTCATTGTCATTCCGACTCGCAGTATTCCACAGGGTGTTGCGGCGATGTTGTCTGTTGACGGTGTAGGAGGCAGCGATGAAGCTGATATTGACAATATGACTTCACTCATGACTCAGGCGACTAAAAAAGTTCACACTGCGCTCATTACGACTGCGGCGAGAAATTCTGTTTTTGACGGAACGAAAATAAAAAAAGGTTCTCATCTTGCGCTTGTTGATGATGCTATCTGTGCAAATGGTTCAAAGTTTAAAGAGGTCATAACCAAGGTTGCGCAATCACTCAAAGGCTTTGACCCTGAATTTATCGCGATTTACACGGGCGAGGATGCCAAGGATTCTGAAATTGAGACCGTTCAAGGAATCATAACTGATGTAATTCCAGGTGTTGATTCAGCTGTTATCCCGGGCGGTCAGCCGGTATATCGTTACATAATTTCTGCCGAATAGTTTTTACATTGGTTTGTAAATTGCAGTTAAATACAAAAGCAAATGGCGAGGGTTTCCCCTCGCCGCTTTTTCGTTATCATTATATCCTGTTGACATCTATACTTCCGAATGATGCTGAGCCGTTTATGCGAAGCTCGGGACCGTCGCCGGGTTGCTTTTTCATGCCGCTTACTTCAGCACTTCCAAGTGAAGCGCGAAGATCGTCTCGTACAGTCCAGTCTTTTGGGACGTAAAGTTCGACAGAACCAAAGTTGCAGCTTACATCAACATCTGCGCCGTTCGGACTTAGAGTTACGTTGTCAAAATAGACTTCCAAAGAACCGAAGTTGCAATTAAGGTCTGCTGTTTCAAGAGCGGTTGAGTGCAGGTATCTGCTGATACCGCCGAATTGCACACTGATTTTCGGGTTGTTGTCGTCGCCGCTTTCTTCGACTTTAATTTTATCGCTGCTGACTTCCTCACCGTTGATAAAAACGCTTCCGTTGCCGTCCATTGCTGATTCTACGGCTCTTCCGACAGTAGACCCTACAACTTCGCCGACACCTTCTATAATTGTTTCTACGCCTTCTTCGATATTGCTTGAAAAATCTGCGCTTTTATACTTTTTGCGCCTTTTGCGAAACCATTTTTTCTTAGGTAGCAAGGCTGTTAAGCCCAGTGTTGCGAGAAATGTCACGAGTACAAGCGGCCAGAAGTCTATCTGCGGAAGCCCCAGCGGCTCTTCCAGCGGGCCTTGGAATATAAAGTACAGTGCTGCGAGCGGTATCGGTATTGACCCGAAAGACATATCCACCAGACATTGAACTAAGAACGCTACGGCAAGTGCTGAAACCACAATGCTCCAAAAGCCGAGTTCGACGAATCCGCCAAACTGGTTTGCCAGAACAAGAGCCGCTATCAGTAGTAGGAAAACTCCCCACCCTATGCCTCTTCGTCCAACTGTGAAAGTAAAATTCTTTGCCATTTTTATTTCCTCCATTTTTTCATTTTTTCTTTAAGTGCGCTGTAGTAGTGCCGTGAAACATACACTTGCTTGTGTGTGCCGCTAAATTTTATTTGACTGGATGCTGTCAGGTTGCGGTCAATTGCGTATATTTGCGTTGTGTTTACGATTGTTCCTTTTGCCGCTCTCACAAAATAGTGAGGTAACATTTCTTCCAGTTCGTAGAGTCGAAACTTCACTCGCAGTGCGTCGTTTTTTGTGTGAGCGTAGATTTGCTCTCCGTCGGTTTCAAAGAACAATATTTGCTCAATCGGCAGGTAAAATTCCTGTGCTCCTTTAAAGAATGTAAGTTTCGGTGCATTTAAGCTTTGTATGAACACTTGCAGCTTCTGCACGGACTCATCCACTCGTGAGCAACGAACTATTACTTCATTTTCCGTGAGCTCATCTGTAATTTCAATACGCAGTTTCACTGGCTTTCGTCCTCCATACCAATTTTGGTAGTGGTGTTTATTTGTGCGCTTTGATGGTGCTTACTATACCAAAGAGCAGCTATTCTTGCAATAGCCGGTCGCTCTTTTGTCATTTATTTGCGGTAAGTGGTATGAAAACAAAGGGTGACAGGTGTACATGTCAGGTGATAACAATTTGCTACGCTTTTTTACGAGCCGGGTAATCTTCACTCTTGCTGCGACAAAAGAGGCTCCGCAAAGTGTCCATCATCTGCCACGTACTCGCCCGGTGGTTGAATTGTTCTCGCAAAATGCGTTATTGAATGTTTGCGTGCCGGGTGCTACACTGTCCTTAGTGCACGATGCACGAATATTTTTTGAGGTGAATTACTATGTTATATATTGGTGAAAATTTAAAGATCTTGCGAAAAAACAAGGATATGACTCAGGAAGATGTGGCGGAAGTGCTCGGAATATCTCCGCAAAGTGTCAGTAAGTGGGAACGTGGCGACACATACCCCGACATAACGCTCTTGCCATCGCTTGCAAATTTCTTTAACACAAGCGTTGATTCGCTCATCGGCATGGAGAAAATTAATGACGACAAAGCGGTAGCTAACGCCTTTCTGGAAGGACAAAAACTTCTTCGAAACGGAGACAATGACGGAGCTGCCGATGTGTTTAGCGGGGCGCTGAAAATGTACCCCAACAATGAAGAGCTTATGCTTGAGCTCGCATTGGTTTTGGCTATTGACGGAAGCTCCGAGAAGCTTACAAAAGCCGAAACTCTGTGTGAGCGCATACTGGCAGGAAAATCCTCAGAGCCTGTCTTATGTACGGCTCGGGCTGTGCTATGCTATATTTACTTAAAGTCCAAAAACAAAGATAAAGCCGTAAACACGGCGCAAAAGTTGCCTCATAAGGCTGTATCTCGCTTCACCGTGCTTGAAGAAATCGAAAAAGACCCAAGCCCGGATGAAATTAACAGGTTGCTGAAAAGCATTACATTTAGAGAGAACGCCGAGCATGATATTTTGGTTGTCGATTTTGGCGTTGATATGCTGCCTATGGTTGAAGAAGGCAAGCTGCTTGAAAAAATCAGCGAGGCGCGTAATAATATCGGAAAAGACAAAGCAGGTCAATATAAGATGCCTGCCGTGAGAGTGCGAGACAATGTAGAAATTGCCCCGAATCAAGTCAGACTGCGGTACTATTACGACTATCTGATTGATAAAGAGTTTGCTGATTTTAACATCGCAGTAGGCGAATTGCTTGAAGAGCTTAAGAAAATAAGCAGATAGCGAAGAGCTTAGATAATATTTTATCCCTCAAAGGTTGCCATTTCTATCATTTTTCCATCTGAAAGGCGGGATTTTTCTGCGGCGAAGCTGAGCATATGGTTATCTGTTGAAATACTGATTTCTGATACATCCGATACATCTTTATCGCCGCTAAAGTAGCGCACTAATGCTTCGGCAATACCTTTGTCGCCGCCGCCGTGACCACCTTCCGCCGTAACCTTGATTTCTCTATCTTCACACTTCATAAAATCTGATATGACAATTGTATTGCTATTTTGATGGGCTTTGATTTGACCTTTTGTTCCCATGATTTTTATACTTCGGCTAATATCCGGAGTGAATGATGACATGGAGAATATTGCAGTTACTCCGTCTTCAAACTCCATTGAGACTACTTGGTGGTCTACGACGTCATTATCACACTGATATACACATCTGCCGTATGGTCCTGTTTTCAGTGCTTTTTCAACTTCTTCGTCTGTCGGCTCTTCAGATGTACCAACCGCCGCTTTTCTAAACCAGCCAAGGTCGCCACGATAGTACAGGTAGCGGGTGTCGTAAGGACATTTTTCTTCGCATCCGTCTGTACAACGTGGTGGTGCATTTTCCGGACAATTCTCTTTTTTGAAGTGTTTCAGGTTTCCAAATGACGATAGTCGCAGACATTTTTTGTCCATCAGCCATTGCATTATATCGAGATCATGGCAAGACTTTGCCAATATCATCGGAGAGCTCTTTGCCGTAACTCCCCAGTTTCCACGCACAAAGCTATGCGCATGATGTGTGTTGCCTACATTTTCGTTGTGTACCATTTGCACAACATTGCCTATTTCACCGCTTTCGATAATTTTTTTGATACTTTGAAAAAACGGTGTGTAGCGAAGCACATGGCAGACAACAATTTTTACACCTTTTCTATTCGCAGCTTTTTCTATCTCTCTGCACTCTTTTGCTGTGGGTGCTATTGGTTTTTCAAGAAGTATATTATAACCCTTTTCTATTGCTGCAAGTGCCGGCTCGTAGTGCATGTTATCCTGCGTGCATATCATTACAACATCTGCCCATTTTTCTTTGGTAAATACTTCTTGCCATGTTTTAAGGCATACCTCGTCTTTTAGACTATGTTTTTTCTGAAAATCTTTTCTTCGCTTTTCATCAGGTTCTGCAACTCCAACAAGTTGGGCTGCCCCATCGGTCTCTACCGCCCAATTTGAATATACATTTCCCCTGAGTCCTGCTCCGATAAGTATTACTTTGAGTGTTTTCATTGTATTCTCCCCCATTTTGCAATATTCATGCTTTTTTCGAAACTGCAATGCCAGTATAGCGCAGTGACCCGCTTTTCGCAAGGTGAAAATTATTGCAGTTGTTCACCTGTTTGTGTTATTATTGTTATTAGAGTCTTAATTAATAATTGGGAGGGGTCGTATGAAAGTTTTACTTGTTAATGGTAGCCCGAATAAGGATGGCTGTACTTTTACAGCTCTTAGTGAGGTCGCTTCTGCGCTAAAAAAAGAAGGTGTTGAGTCCGAGATTTTCCACATCGGGGTGAAGCCTGTGCGCGGTTGCACAGCTTGCGGTAAGTGTTTTGAACATCGGAACAATAAGTGTATTTTTACAGACGATGTCTGTAATGAGCTTTCTGATAAAATCGCTGAGGCTGACGGACTTGTTGTTGGTTCGCCTGTTTATTATTCCGGACCGAACGGTGCGCTTTGCGCTCTGCTTGACAGAGCTTTTTTCTCTGCTTCGAGAAACTTTAAACATAAACCCGCTGCTTGTGTGGTCAGTTGCCGCAGAGGTGGCGCATCGGCTGCGTTTGACAGGCTTAATAAATACTTCACTATTTCGGAAATGCCTGTTGTTTCATCGCAGTATTGGAACGCGGTTCACGGTCATGAGGCTGACGATGTGCGCAAAGACTTAGAGGGTCTGCAAATTATGCGAACCCTCGGTCGTAATATGGCTTGGATGCTGAAAAACATTGAAAGCGGCAACGCTCCTCCTGAGCCCGAAGCAAAGCGGGAGGTTACAAGTTTTCCTGATGGGCTGTAATTGAGTTTTTACGATGAGTAGGCGCGGGTATTAAATTTAACACCTGCGCCTGCTTACTTAATGGCATTTTTACTGTTTCTTTCGTTTCTTGACTGCTTCGTGAAGCAGGTATTCTATTTGACCGTTTAGCGAGCGGAAATCCTCCTCCGCCCACGCTACCAAGTCTTTCCAAAGCGAAGCCGAAAGGCGCAGGGGGACTTGTT
>Ga0209755_10005939_pt1 | contig 13688 bp, 8 predicted proteins | sample TergutCo191P1_FD_187301 | JGI IMG/M metagenome (GOLD analysis project Ga0209755, IMG submission 187301) | Cornitermes sp. P1 segment gut microbial communities from Petit-Saut dam, French Guiana - Co191P1 (SPAdes) (version 2) | ecosystem: Host-associated > Arthropoda: Insects > Digestive system >... | reverse complement strand
TTCTGTCTGCCCTACATCCTTAACCCCATGCACGTTGAACAGCTGGGAGAAATAATTCCTCCACCTATCCACAATACTGTGGGAGTCTGCAACCAAGTCACCTTTCTCATCCTTAACTATATTACACCTAGGCTGGTACCCCTTCTTAAAGTCATTGATGCCCCTGTACAGTAAGGTTAAATAGATTATGTGGGTTTGGTCATGTACAGAGAATGGAAGAAAATAGAATTCCCAAAAGAGTATTGTGTATGAATTTGGAAACAACAAGATTGAGAGGTGGACCAAGAAATAGATGGCAAGTTGAAGTGAGGGAGGATGGAAGAATAGTCGGTGGAGAAGGGTGGCAGGAAAAAGTATATAACAGAGAGAAATGGAAGAAGCTCCTGAGAACGGCAAGGAAACATCGCATTCTGCACATGCCAATGGAGTGAATGAATCAATGAATGAACTGTCGATTTCTAAGGTTATATATAGTTGGTAGAAGATGAAGTATGAGTATGGAGCATTGGTGAAATGTTGCTGATGGGAAAACTGAAGTACCACAAATCCCTAGGACTGACCTGGGATTAAACTTGGGCCTGCACAATGAGAGACAAGCAGTAACTACCTGAGACATGGCACAGCCTTTCTCCATATAAGATGAACTGTCTTATAATAATATTCTACTCAAACTGGTTGAAGGTTTAATTAGAAATTGTCATTAGGTCTACATATGGCACACTTCTGCATAACTTGTGTAAATGGGATTGATTATCAAAAAGTGATTAAAGTCCAGCACAAAGTGTATAATCACCACAGACATTTACTGAGCATAACAATATTTCAAGAATTATGTCTACCCTACATGGTAAAATGTAACTAAAAAATTTTGTAACTTCTATTATTTTACCCTACTTTTGTTGAGAATAAAAATCACTTAAGCTTTCTGTTCACTGACACATCAGTTCACTGTATGTGCATGTGTGTGCATAAGGTAATATATATAATAACATCAGTATAAATACTTTTTTAAAAAATAGATACTTACAATACTTGAAAAGGCAATAAATACATATAGGTATATGTGTGTGTGTGTGTGTGTATACACATCCTGCAAAATAAGTATGGTAAATTGAGTCTTGAGATTACAGGCATTTTATTTTGTGTGAAAATCTGACATTGTATAAAACACCAAAAATTTGCGGTGTAAAGAAAACTACTACTACAGTGCCTCTTTCTATATTTCTTTTGTGTCCAGGTTTCAAATGCATAATCTCATGTCCATGTTAATGAAGGGTGTGTTCCAATTATAATTTCATCATGTCGTGTTAAGCTGTGTAATAAAGGAATGAATCAGAATATATAAAGATAATTATAGGGTGTAAATTGTTTTTATTTCTAGGTTCATTTAACTTTTGAAAGTGGTGAGGATGTTTACAGATTGCCAGTTGGTATCAGAAAGGTTACGTGGAATTCAACTACATTTTGTATCAACAATGTACCAACATATATCCGGGGATTTGGAAAACATGAAGATTCAAACGTGAGTCAAGGTTCCTTGCATTAATGTGGCCCAGGTTGTTAGCAACATTTACCAAGTACAGTAATATGTAATCTTCATGTTTACAGCTACGAGGTAAAGGATTGGACTATCCTCTACTGATTCGGGATTATAACCTCATTGCGTGGTTGGGAGCAAATGCTTACAGAACATCGCATTACCCATACTCAGAAGAGGCTCTCGATGTGGCAGATGCTCTAGGGATAATGATCATTGGTGAGAGTCCTGCATGTACCATTGAGTAAGTAAAATACATTCTTGGAATAGTGATTTCAGTCAATACAACAAAAGTTTACCATCTTTCAGGATGTGACATGGTGTAGTCTGGCAGAAATACTGAAGTGTCGTGTAGGAATGTTGCTAAATTTCTACCAGACTACATGGCATCACATCCTAGAAAATTTTAATCTTTGCTACGACTGCTGTGAGAATCTGAAATTTTCCAGTACAGCATAACTTTTTTAAACCAAAACCTAAGGCTCCAGGTTTTCTGAAATTCATATCAACAAATTTTGTATTAACAAGGACTGCTTTTTTGGGTGGACCCCTTTTGCTGAGTTGTCAGGTTACTAGTTAACCCGTCTTGTGGATAATGTATTTAAATAACCTGCTGATGCATTTTGATTGATCATATAAATTTGCAGTATGGCCTTTTTGATGTGCTGCCCTCTTGGAAATCATATGACAAATGAACAAATTATATATAAATAGCAAACATCTGTCTCATGCTAGTTAAATAATGCAGAGGAGCTGCCTCTCAGCTGTGAATGTTGAAAAAAATGTAATAGGAGAGAGAACTAAAAATTCATGGGTCAGACACATTATTGCCAGGTATGGTTGGCATTACTTCTCATGGGCTTTGCTCAAAATCCTTACACAGTCTCTCTGTTTATGGTTTGGAATCAGCACCTGTGCTTTTGAGGTATCTGTAGTATTCAGTGTTGGAGACTTTAAGACTAGCTGTGGGGCCCCTGCTCCCTCATATTTAATGGGTACCAGGAGCTGTCTGTCCAGGGAAAAAGCAGCTGGGGTGTAAAGCTGATCACCCATTTCCATGTAGTGTTGATAAGTGGAGCTATATATCTACTATCTCATATCCATGATGGCATGCATAGTTGCAACTATATTTTTGCTGGATACTTTCAAGTGATGTCAGAAAGTTCCTGTTTTCAGCCATGGTGACCTATAATGAAGTCCCTTTTACTTTTAGGCATTAAATACATAAACATGTCACAAGTAGGCTTAATAAACTGCAAAGAAAGTTATTTAGGACTTTAAGTCCTATATTATGGAATACACCCTTTATTAACTTGTTATTCTCAATGCTATGTATTATATAAAGGGTTATAGTACACTGAAGTATGATGTTGATAGCAGCAACAATATTTCATTAAAATTTCAACGGGTTTTGTGCTAGTAAGTTCATATTTTCTTGTTCCAGCTATTTTACAGGTGAACTGTTAGATAAACATAAAGAAGTGATGACAGAGATGGTAAGGCGGGACAAGAATAGACCTAGTATTGTGATGTGGTCACTTGCCAATGAACCAAAGTCTTTCAGAAATGAATCCAGAGAATATTTCAGGTGAGACTATCTGTAACATTTGAAATGTGATCAGAAAGTGTCACAACTTTCTCTTGTGACAGTAGTTAATACAGTTTTTTTATCTTTAGATTAGTATGTCCATCTTTATGCACACTAATTCCAGCTGTCCTGCCTGCTTTTGATGCTTCTTTGGTACACTTCTTGCAGAAAAACATTCAGCCCCAATGTATCACTTATGCATAATTGTCTGGGTATGCAGAAGTCTCTCTAGTTTTAAAATACTTGACATTTTGGAGAAAATGTATTTTAAAGAAATGGGGTGGGATTGTGGGACTGGATTCATCTGGCTCAGGACAGGGACCAGTGATAGGATTTCGTGAACACAGGAAAGAACATTTGGGTTCAAGGAAGACAGGAAATTTGACTTGCTGATTGATTATTGGCTTGTCAAGAACACTCTACTCCATGAGTTTGCTAGCTTTAGTAGGTAGTGAAGTCTTTCAGTGCCACATTAGGCCATTATGATGGGAGGGGAACAAAGAGAATAGTGTGCTTAGCCAACAGTTCCAGTTAAATGGGGACTCTGTCGTGCTTATCACATATTTGGATATTCTTCTGTTAGATGACATTGCCATGACTAGACAAACAGCTTCAAATAACTCCATTAAACTTCATTTAAGACATTTTGCATATCAAAGAAGATACAAAAATCATACAAAACCTCACAAATCATCATTCTTCTGTCATCATGCAATCAAGCTACTGATTACCTTACTTTGGAATGTGGATTGTGAATCATCATCTGTGTACAGCCATCTTAAAATGGAACACACCATTCGTGTATTTTCACATGTCTCAACATACATTTTTAGTATTTTGTGTAAGATTTCCTTGACCATCATCCTAAAGTTTACACAGACTGTCAGAAACACACTATACTCCCCTATGACCTCAAGTTCACAGTTAACATGCTCAAGGAAGACATCTCCACATAACTCTGAGAGAAGCAAAGTCAGAAGTAGATTCCCCCACTGCTGTTCTTAGCTTTCCTCAAATAGTGATGGCAGCTGACCAGATTTTAACTTTTAGATATGGGAGTAGGAGTTGAAGCATGTTACTATAGGTTATACCATAGCACAACTTGTTGGACACTGGCTTTTCACTGTAAAGGCCTGTGTTCAATTTGAGGGTAGTTCACATGGCATGTATGATGGACAAAGTGGCTCTGTAAAGAGTTTCTGTTCTAGCTTCTCAGTTCCCACTGCCAAGTCTTCATAATCAACTACCTACACTAGGCCTATTGAGCTCACAGTACCAATGCATTTGTTCTCACCCCACTCTGACAGCTAAGAAAACAGAAGGGTATTGGTACTGAGAAAGCACTGTGCTTACCCAGCTACACCATGGACACATGGTGTTACAGTAATGCATTGCAAGGCTACTAAAGATTATCCCTTTCTTATGCTTTATTTCCCTATCATTCAAGAACTTTCAGATAAGACCACAGATATAATGGTGGATACACATCTGACACACAGTGATAAATTAAACTGCATTATATAATTTCTGTATTTGTCTTCTTTTGCATATTTTGTTCCATCTCAGTGCACTGGTGAATCTTACAAAATACCTGGATCCAACTCGAGCAGTAACTTTTGTAACCAGCCAAGCAGTTGATAAGGATCAAGCTGTAAGTAGTCACTGGGGTCAGGAAGTTAAGAATATTTATGCAGAAACCACGCTCATGATATGTATGTGCTTCTACAAAAGAGGGTTCGGGAAACTGAAGAGACCTAACAGTTTTATGAAATATTCAAAACAAGTTTGATTCTGATAAAACATCTGTAAAGGCTTCGATACATACTATGTGTTTGCAGCCTTCTGCTTTATATAATTCAAGGATTGAACAGTTTTGTGCTGAGTAACAATTCCTTCCCCATTTCCTTGTATATTACTCTATATGCTTAGGATTCATTGTATCATAACACTTGTCTTAGCTGCAAGAAGCATGTTATTCCGTGCTGTTGTGCCTGCAATGAACCTAATAAGTACCGAACATGTTCCATGTTGCACATTTATTATGTCTGGCAATGAAGGCATGCATTTTAGCGTGTATTTTTGTTACTGAAGATGCCAGCACACAGGAACAGTGATGTGTCTTGAATATTACTTGTAGAGGAACAAAGTTTCCAGTGTTGAAATTTATTATTGACTTTCTGTGGTGTTTATGAAGATGATGCTGTCATGTTACACAGATTTCAATGGTTTACACATATGAGAACATGTTGTTATATGTGCAAAGATATCTTTTTATAGTTGGCACTTAGGCCAGAACTCAAATGGATTCATCAGTTACATACTAAAGTGTGGCCAAATAATTTATGAACTGATACAACAATAAGTTTCACTGTTTCATTAGTGGAAACAACATTTTGCCTCATATTCCTCCAGTTTTTCTGTTACAGATGATATTAAAACCTTCAGGCTTGTGAAGATTTGATTTGAATTTAGATGACTAAAATCTTTTTGTTATATGAATGCATTATCCTTGTTTTGTATATTTTACTGTGCTCTTAAGTACTCTGTATGTAATTTTGGTGCATTTGCAGTCAAAACTGCAAAAATTAACCTATTTGTTAAACCATGGCTATCTGTATGTAACAACTTGAGAACTAATGAAAAAATTTCATTAAACCAGATAATGGAGGGTTTTGCTAAAATATGACAACACATTCCAGTTTGGTTAAAATCAAACAGTAGTAATGCATACTACACCTAAAAAAAAATAAGTAAATCACCCTAGAACAGGCCATAAAGACCCAGAGGGGGAATAGAGGTATAGCTCTACCCTTTGGCACTAGATACAATTGGGTGGTCAATGCCATGGCCTGGCTCCTTTACCCCACAGGAAAGATACCCAGTACCCTTTGTACAGGAAGCTGAGTGAGCCCCAGGGCCGGTCCGGACAGTTGTGGAAAATCTCGCTGCCTCCGGGATTCAACCACCAGACCGTCCAGCCCATGGCGAGTTGCTATACTGACTACAATATCCACCTCCCCAGTTTTATGTTATTTATAAGACATTGTCAAAAGATGGCATTCCAAAACTGAAAATACAGTTGCATTAATGGCTAATACACCAAAGATGTTATGCAGTGTTTACATTTTGTTGCTTGTTCTATATTGACAGGTACAATTCATGGACATTGTATGTGTAAATCGGTATCCAGCATGGTACAGTGATTCTGGTCGAACGGATTTAATTCAACTGCAAGTGAAGAACGAGCTTATTACATGGCATCTCAAATTCAAAAAGCCAGTGCTAATTACAGAATATGGGGCTGGATCAATAATTGGAATGCATACGGTTGGTCAACATCATCATCAAATCCTTTTACTCCTTGTGGAGCATAGGGCATCCATGAAGAGCTTCCAGGCATTGTGGTCTCCAGCTATCCCCTTGACTTTGTTCCATGATCCTCTTGTGCTTCGTATCTCATCCTCTAATGACCTTCGCCACATTCTCTTCAGCCTACCACTCCTTCTATATCCCTGAGGATTCCAATCTAATGCAGTTTTCTCTATTGCTCCTGTTTCTTTATGTAATGTGTGTCCAATCCAATTCCATTTTCTTCTTTTTGTCTGATTTTTTATTGACTTCTGATGGGTGATTCTCCATAGCTTTTCATTTGTAATCTTATCGGTCCATTTTATATTTATTATTCGTCTTAAGCATTTATTTACAAATATCTGTAGTCTTCTTGTTATCTGGTTGGTAGTGTTCCAAGTTCCACAAGCTTATAATAATACTGATTTTACACTTGTATTGAATATTCGTATTTTAGCTTCTTTTGATATGTTGAGCTTTCTCCACACAGGATACAGCTGAATAAATACACCGTTTGCTTTCTTGATTCTACTTGCTACATCTTCCTCTGTTCCTCTGCTTTCTGACACCACACTTCCTAGATATACAAAGGATCCATCTTCTTCAATTTCCGTTTCCTCTAACCTAAATTTTTGCATATTAGATGTATCAATTCTCATTCCCTTTGTCTTGTTTATGTTAATATGCAAACCAACTAATTCTGCTTCCTCTTTTAGGCTCTGGTCAACATCAACACTCATTATACTGTTATCATATATATTCCTCATTATTTACCTCTGATAAGGTGAATCTCCTTAAAGTGGAGGAAAGAAAGATTCTTGCCGTAATTGAGGATCTGCATTAACTGTAGGTGTTTCTATAGGCTATTTTGGGGATATTTTCTGAAGTCAGTATCCAGTGCCTTGGTGAAAAAGATGTTCAGTGTTTTGCAAAATGGATCTTTCTTGGACCCCACAGAGTAATCAGCTTCTTCTTCTACCTGAAGAGAGCAAACAAGCCAGTCTTTAAAATGATATACAATTTATTCATCCAGAAAACATTCAAAGAAAATGTGCTCATTATGATGTAAGGGGCAGTTAGATATGCTTCCTGTTCTTTCTGTATCTCATTATATTCTCTTATTATGGACATAAACGCTGTATTAGTGAAGTCTTTGAGTATTATCCACGAGTTTTTTGTTGCCACAACTATTTCACTCGATAGATTGCAGAATCACAGATGATTCTGAAATGAGGAATCAATGATGTGTTATTAACACAAACAGAGATTAAGTTTTTGGCAGCTGAAGGTGAGAAGCTGACTTACTGCTCAAAGCGCATGGTGAAGCTGCTTTGATTGTGAGTACTTTTTGATGGTGGGAAGACTGATTAAAGAAAATGAAACAGGAAGAGCAGTACCTCGTAACAAACCATGGAGTGGTTGCACTTGCACAGCAGTAATGCCTTACAATACTCAATAGTTTGATGAGCTGCTATGTGGTAAAGAGAAGAAGCACTTTATATTTAACTGTTAAATCCTTTCTTAAATTAATTATCAACATAAAATAAATATTGATGATTGCTTTATAAGAAAGGAATTATATATATTTTATTATTTGGTTATGCATTTTACGTATTTCTTTCTGATATAAGACTAGTGATTGTTGTATATAATCATGTTTTTATAGTATTGTAACTTTTTCATATCCAAATGCCATGTGGTGGCACAGTGGATCAATGGAATGCATGTAGGTAATGTATATTAGTGTGTGTGTGTGTATGTGTAGTATGTATGTATGTACATACATGTATAAATGCATGTATATGTAGTTTATATGTATGTGTAGGTAGCTGTATGTATGTAACAACCAATGGGTATGCTTCATTGTGTTCATTAGTGAAGGCAATATAATATAAATTATTGAGAGTTTTGGCTATTCCAAGGTCCTTGCTTGTTGGATGTCAGGAATGCTGATGTACACATAAAGAGGCAAGGGAAGCAGATTCTACTAACCTTTTGCACCTGTATCACATGTCTATCATAGCCTCTTACATTTCACTATCCCAACAATAATAGGTGACCTGTCTGATTCACAATGTTTCTTGTATGTAATCTCAGAAATATACTCACATTTTGCTGTTTACAGGCACCATCTTCCATGTGGACAGAAGACTATCAAGTGGTCACACTGAAAGAACACTTCAAAGCTTTTGACAGTCTGTATAAAGAAGGCTTCCTCATTGGTGAGATGATTTGGAACTTTGCAGATTTTGCTACACCCCAAGGTGAAGTGTTCTATGTGTGTGTATTAGGTAGTGTATGTTAAGGAGTAGTCTTCTGGGTGTGGCATCATGTGGTTCTGGACACAGGTACCAATGTTGCAGAGGCACTTACTACCTCCATCCTCTGTGAAGAAGACACCATATAAATAAAGAGGACATGTTCTTCCAAATTATTGGTACACATCTACCAGAGGACATGGTATCACTCATATCCCAGAAGATAGTGATAATTAAAAAATTCTCAGATCTCAGGTGCTGTCTATGTTAATTATAGAAAGGTGTATGATGATTCCACTAGGTGCACATAATTTAGCATGATGCACCATACTGACATTCAAGGTGAAAGTTAAAGTTCTTTCTGTACTTGCTTAAGCAACACACTATGAACATATAATGGGGAATGAAGGTATAGGTCCATACATTTTTAACCTTGGTAATGGATGTTCAGATTCACACCTAAGCTCTTTCCCCTGGGAATGTATTGCAGGTATCCAGTGCATATGGGGTTACAAGGCCTTCAAAGCCAGGCTGAATTTGGTGTCAACAGAATCCCTGCCTCTGTTTGGAATGTGAGCTAATGTATGGTGTACCAGGACGGTATTTGCCATATTTCAAAAGAACATTCCTTAGGTTAATTTATACTGATAGAACCAGACATACCGATATCCAAAGTTAAATGGTTACAGGGATAATGATGTGAATAAAGTGTGGTCTTCTTGCAGTTCCATGTACTGTACCTGTTAAATGTGATTTATTATCCATACACTGTGCAGGTCCATTCTTGAGCTATTAATCAAGCCACACCATGTGCAGGCCACTTAATACTACATAAAGTACTTGGAACTATAACGACAATTTTTATTACAATAACATATGTTTTCCTAGCTTAAGTAATGTCTTTATGTCTCTGAAATGTTAATTTGATGTTAAGTACAGGTGTTAAAAGTCTCATTTTAATATGTATTTGGTAATCTCTAAATGTATAAAAGCTCTCTTTTCTTTAAAACTTTTCGCGTAATGATCTCTGTAAACATTAACCCTTATCCTGCTAATGTGGAGAATATGGTGAGCTAATAAAGCCAGCAAATGGCAGATGGGATTTAACTTGGCATTTAAAGGGTTAAACTTTGTATATAGGTATGTTCGTACATATTGATGTAATTTAAGCTGAGGGATGTTTTCCCAATGTATGACAAATTCCTCCTGGTACATCCTAAATACTTCTTGCCTATTTAATACTCCATCTGCTGCCCATTAGAGAGGGCTTTTAAACTTCATACAGTGCACTTAGTCTGGCACTAAAGGGTTAATGATAGGTATGATGTCAACTGAAAATGTTAACAACAGCAGGATGCAAAATCAGAATTCACATAATGTATTTGTTTGCTTCTATTAATTTGAATTTCACATTCATGCATTTCCATCTTTCTTTCAATAGAATACATTCGTCCTGGAGGATGCAAGAAAGGCCTCTTTACTCGGGAACGACAACCAAAAATGGCAGCCCATATTACCCGTTGGCGGTATTGGACATTGGCGCATAGTGCTTTTAATGTAACAATGCCAAATGATTTGCTGTTTGTGGGTTCATAATGTACATGAGTGTCAAATTTTTCTTCATGTCATTTATCAGTGTAATTTACTCATGGAATATAACAGAGCCAAGACGGTTGCTTATGGTGAGAACCAGTAAGGGGATATATATATATATATATAGAGGCAGGTAACAAATAGGCCACATTGTGATAATTTTACTGTGTTTAATAACAAAAAATTGTGAACAGATCAAGTATTTAATTAATTTTTTTAAATAACTGTAAATATGTTACACGTTGCTACCATATGCAGAATGTGATTCATTGCCATCATGGACAAACAGTGGGCAAGCGGCTCATGAATATATAAAATGTTTTGTGGCTGCTACTGTTGCTGGCACAACGTTATTAAGACTTCACAAAAGTATCTCGTGTGAAAGCACTGCTCCTTTTGGTCTGTATTTACACTGTTCCTGAAAGGAGCATTGAATGAAACATCTTGTGCCATATCTCATTAGGGTGAGTTTATTATGGAGGGAGCAAGAATATATGGGAATTGACACAGGCTCAAGTTTTACTGACCTAACATGACATGATGGTGGTGGTGGTGATGATGATGACAAGAGACATTTGCTGTTGAAATTTGCAGCTGGGATATTGGGAGAGAAAATGGAATAAAATCAAGAGGACACATGTCAATTTTGCCATAAACAAAATCCATATTATATTTGTAATATTAGCATAATTACATTAAATTAACTCATCTTATCTTCCTTTCACAGAGAAGGTACTGAACAATCCCTAGTAATCCTTTCCATGGAAACCTAATTTAGTCCATGTGTATGTATGGACACTAATAGAGAAAAATTCGCAATTTGTTGGACTAATACACTTTCAAAATGATCTATTTCGTTTTGATACAAAACTCAATAAATTCTATATATGCTTTCAGTCATGCAGCTACCAGTAAATACCAAATAATATACTATATTGCACATTTATTTACATAATAATAGTAGAAACTAAAACAGTAACACAGTCAACTACTAAATATGTATCACAATAATACAGCCTACACTACATACATGTAATATGTTACAAAGTAACTCAGATTAGGTGGCTGTAGGGTTAGACAATTTGCATCATAACAAACGCTGTCTACAGCTTTGCTGTTTGAATATGATAACTGGCACACTCTGTGCCCCCCCCTCCCATCCCCCCAAGGAGAGAAAGGTGGTTTATGAATTTGCACCCCAGATGACAGCAGTCTTTGTAGTCACCATGTGAGACCCTCATATTTCTAACTCAAAGCAGCAGAGTTCTTGAGAAACCAGTATTTCCTCAGTCATTCAAGAAGTTCCCCACTTTTTCTGGAACCTTAAGTTGCATTACCACCTTCACTGCAGCCTGCCACAGGTCACCAACCTAAGCCAAATGAAAGCACCCTACATCCTTCTAACATATCCTTTATGATCCATTTTAATATTAAGCTCTCATCTACACTAAGGTCTTCCCAGCAGTTTCTTTCCTTCAGGTTTTCCCACAAAATCCCTTATGCACATCTCAAATATTTCATGCATGTCACATGCCCCATCCATGTAATGCTCCTTAGTCTGATCATCCTAATAAAGGTTTGGAGTACAAATCATGACATCCTTTATTACATAATTGTCCCCAGCCTCTTGGTATTTTCCTCCCTCTTACAGAACCACAAACATTACTAATCAACTGAAGCTTGTTGCAATGGCTGGCAGAAGAAGGTGCAGATAATTGGAGTGTGACAGGTTTACAAACTCTTGGTCATGAGCCTCTTATCCAATTAAAGAGCATGACAGTGGGAACAGAGAGAATCACCAACTACATGATATATGGTATGTGTAAGGCAATATTATAATTTAGCCTTTTACTGTCAGGTGCTTGTCAGGAAAGTCATGTTAGATTTGCATCATATTTTGGTTCAGTTCCACTCAGAACTCATTAGCATAACTTCTGCTCTGAATGATACATACTGGTATTATACTGAGATATTTGAGGTTCTCGTGGTGGTGTACAGACAACACATTATCACATCCTAGAAGACAGTAATCATCAATCATTTAGTTGCAGTGTGTAAATAAGATACAGAGATAAGTGAAAGTGCTATTGCTTTACTTAAACAGTAGGCATATAAATTTATGTGTGATGAAATTAGTAACATTTCTTTCAAGCAGCTATTACAAACTTAACTTTTTAAGGTGATTCATCTTATCATGTTGTAGCATACCTGATATTATATATATATATATATATATATAAAGGTAAAGTTTTCCCGTTATAGGCCCAGTGTGACCCAGAGGGTGGGTAGAGGTATAGCTCTAATTTTACAGGAGGCTGGGTGTGCCCCAGGGCCGGTGTGGACGGGCGGAAAAATCTCGTCCCCCACTGGGATTTGATCCTAGACTGTCCAGCCTGTAGCTCAGTCGCTGTACCAACTGAGCTACCTGACACACACACACACACACATATATATATATATATATAGAGAGAGAGAGAAAGAATTGTGATTGGCAGTTGATTGTAGGCTTATTTTTTAAGTTTTATTTAACTTAACTTTAACTATGGTCCATTGATTGTTGCTACTTCTTTTCTGTTTAAATTAAATGGACCATATGATCAATTTTCAGAACCTGTACATGAAGTACACAGTAGACTACATCTGCTGATATAACCTAAGACTGAAGTCACATTTTCTTCATGAACTGTCATGAATTCTATTTTTTAAATCTGTTTACAGAAATCTAATTTATCTGACTTCAACATATGACTGAAATCAGTGTAATAATATTTCAGAATTTCACTTCCTACCACAAAGAAAGCACAGCACATCTTCATGAAAAAGAGCTACTGGTTTATGCTGTTTATGAAAATAATAGTTGTATATCCTATGAATCACATAAAATGCGTAAATATACCTAACAGGCAACTTGTAGAGTTTTTTATGTTGAAATAGAAGATACACAGTATCATTCTTAACTCATGAAACAGCATTCACTGGCCAGTCTTTGTAATGAAGATGCAGTGTGTTTTCTGTGCAATAGGAAATATATGTTTAAACACTATTTAAATAAATTTCAGTCTTAAAATAGCTAAACAAATGAAATTCAGTGACTACTTTTGATTATTATGTAGTAAACTGGCAATTCACATGATATCCAGCATGAAGCATCTGAGTAATCAGCTGTTTGATGTATGCTGCTGTATAAAGATCAGTGGCATGGCACAAGTATATGCAGGTTTACTGGGACACACAGTGACTATGACGGTTCATTCATATCTCAGTACAATCGTATGAATCAATTCTAGATAGAGTGACTGACTTTAGAGTAAGTAACATCAGGCTGTGAATGCCATAACACTGAACTTGTTAATCTTTTGCTTCT
>Ga0209755_10005938_pt1 | contig 13689 bp, 10 predicted proteins | sample TergutCo191P1_FD_187301 | JGI IMG/M metagenome (GOLD analysis project Ga0209755, IMG submission 187301) | Cornitermes sp. P1 segment gut microbial communities from Petit-Saut dam, French Guiana - Co191P1 (SPAdes) (version 2) | ecosystem: Host-associated > Arthropoda: Insects > Digestive system... | reverse complement strand
CCGCCTCGCTCGACTTGCATGCATAAGACACGCCACCAGCGTTCGTTCTGAGCCAGGATCAAACTCTTCATAAGTTGATCGACTCTTAAATCATTTTCTATGCCCCTATGACGGGTGCATATGGTTCGTTCCGCCTTTCGGCGGATTCTTTTCTGAATTTTCAATTTACTATTTGCCGCTTTGGACAAATGGGCATATAAATATAGAAAATTTATTTCCCCGTGTCAAGGGTGAAAAATGGAATTTTTTCAAGTTTTTTTTGAAAATTCCCGTTTTTTACTTCACTACAATCATATTATACACCCCGTTATGGCGTACAATATAGGCTCCTGCTATTTTTTGAGGCTGAATTTACCCGCCCCTCGCTGGCTTTCTTGCCAAATCGCGCAGCATGCCAAAAACCGCAGAAAGCTCTGCTTGGCTCGGATTTAGCTTTTGAAGCCAGGTGCGAATAGAAGCCTTTGTCCACGCATGCTTTCTATATCTGTCCGTTAAATTGTCCACAATAAAATTTTCAAGGCTCTCAAACTGCTCTACAGTCGCAGCCTTTCTATGCGTAATCGGCAACTTGTTTCTGAATGCCAAGCCTTCGCCAAGCAAACCGGATCTGCAAAGCTCGTAGCTCGCAACACTCACCGCATGCGATAGATTTATGCTCATCTGGCCCGCAACGGGAATCTCGCACTGAACGGCGCACAACTCAATCTCCTCAAAAGCAAGCCCGCAAGACTCGCGCCCAAAAACCAAAGCTACTATCCCGTCTTTTGCCTCGCAAAGCGAAGGAAGCTTTGGAAGCGATACGTGCGGAACAACAGAATCGAACAAACGCCGACTGAAAGCGACGGTATATGAACAATCCGCAATAGCTTCTTTCAATGTTGTGAAAAGCTTGGCATTATCCAAAATCTCTGCGCTTGAATGCGCAGTATCATAGCACTTTTTGGGAAGAGGCTTGGACTTGCGCACAATTCGCAAATCGCAGAGACCGTTGCTCCTCATGCTGCGAGCCACAAAACCAATATTATGCGGATGCTCAGGCTCTACCAATATAATTGAGAATTGAAACATCTAAGCTGACTCTAGCATTAATTCATTAACTCTACGGCAAAAATCAAAGTTGCATTCGGGGGAATCGGGCCGCCGCCTCTTGAGCCGTAACCCAAATTTGGCGGAATCAGCAGCAAACGCTTTTCGCCAGGCTTCATGCCTTCCAAACCCAAATCCCAGCCTCTTATCACGCGACCTGCGCCAAGCTCCAAAGATATTGGCTCTCCCCTGTCTCTTGAACTGTCAAACTTTGTTCCATCGGAAAGCCAACCCGTGTAATGCACTTTTACAATCTTGCCTGATTTTACCGGAGTGCCTTTGCCTTCGTGCTCTATGAAATATTTCAATCCATCCTGAGCTTCCACCCATTTTATCGCATCTGCATTCGGGAAAAAATCCATCAAAGCGGCTGCTTCTTCGTCAAAGTGAACAATATCTGCCTGAATGCGAAAGATTAGCGTGGAATTTGCCGGAATTTTCGTCATTGGAACCGGACCGTAAGCCATGCTCGGAGAAAGCCTAACCCATCTCACGCCGCCCTGCTTGAGCGACTCAAGACCAATCTCCAAGCCTCTTACCATTTTTCCCATTCCCAAAACTGCCTGCGCTTGCTTTCCCTCGTCCTTCGAGCTTCCAAATTGATGCCCGTTTGAAAGCCAGCCAGTATAATGGAATACGAGTTCCATCCCGGCGCGAAGCTCGGAACCACTTCCTTCTTTTTCATCGAAAACCTCAATGCCAGGTTGCATGGATTTCCATTTCAAAGCTTCGGGTTTGAGCAAAACATCAGATTCCAAGCTTTTTTGCGCACTCAAAAGCTCAACCTGAAACAGCAAATCGGAATTAGCAGGAATCGGGCCAACGGCATTCGCTCCATAACCCAAAACCGCAGGGATTTTCAAACTGCGAAGCTCGCCGACCTTCATTCCCTCAATTCCAATATCCCAGCCGGCAATCACCTGACCTGCGCCAAGCATAAACTCAAGCGGCTCGTTCCTTTCACGAGAACTGTCGAATTTTGTGCTGTCTGCAAGCCATCCAACATAATGTACCCGCACCAACTGCCTTTTCTTTACAGGCTCGCCAGAGCCCTCTTTGATAACCTTAATGTCAACTTTTTGAGCCATGGCATATCCTATAAAAATGAGAAAAAACAGCAATGCAAATCTCATACCGCGGCTTCCCTATTCTTTAAATACCACCGAATCAAAGAGTTTGTGCTTGAATCATGGTTAAGCTCAATGTCTGGATTGCTCTCGCCTTTTTCCAGTTCGGGAAGAATTTTGCCGGCAAGCTGCTTGCCAAGCTCCACGCCCCACTGGTCATAGCTGTTCACATTCCAAACAACGCCCTGCACAAAAATCTTGTGTTCGTACATAGCGATTAATGAACCAAGGGTTCTCGGATCTATTTTTTTCACTAAGATTGAATTGGACGGTTTATTGCCATCAAATACTTTGTGAGGAGCAAGAAATTCAACTTCGTCCTCGGCTTTGCCCGCTGCAGTGAGCTCGTCCTGCGCTTCTTCCAAAGTTTTGCCGTTGAGCAGAGCTTCGGTTTGCGCAAAGAAATTGGAAAGAAGCTTGCGATGATGGTCGCCAATTTTGTTCAAAGAGTTTGCCGGAGCTATAAAATCGCATGGGATAAGCTTTGTGCCCTGGTGAATAAGCTGGTAAAAAGCATGCTGCCCGTTTGTGCCTGGCTCACCCCATAAGATTGGGCCGGTTTGGTAATCAACGCGCTCGCCTTCGCGGTCTATGGTTTTGCCATTGGATTCCATGTCTGCCTGCTGAAAGTAAGCAGCAAAGCGATGCATATATTGGTCGTAGGGCAAAATGGTGTAAGAAGCCGCACCCATGAAATTATTGTACCAAACTCCCAACATTCCCAGAATAGCAGGGATGTTCTCTTCTACTGGAGCAGTGCGGAAATGCTCGTCCATATCGGCTGCTCCGGCATGCAAAAGCATGTAGTTTTCAAAGCCTATGCGCAAAGCTACTGGAAGACCTATTGCAGACCACAAACTATAGCGGCCGCCAACCCAATCCCAAAAACCAAACATATTTGCAGGATCTATGCCAAACTTTGAAACTTCAGCTTCATTGGTGGAAAGCGCTACAAAGTGCTTTGCTATGGACGCTGCGTCTCCGTTGAATTTTGCAAGCACGGCTGCTTTGGCAGAGTTTGCATTGGTCATTGTTTCTTGAGTTGTAAAAGTCTTGGAAGCCACTATCCAAAGGGTCTCTTCCAGATCAACTTTTTTCAGTGTCTCTGCTATATGAGTGCCATCCACGTTGGAAACGAAATAAACATCGGGCGAGCCTTCGTCTGCATAATGCTTAAGCGCTTCGCATACCATCACAGGGCCCAAGTCCGAGCCTCCTATGCCAATATTGACTATGGTTTTGATGGGCTTGCCGCTGTGGCCCAGCCACTTGCCGCTGCGAACCAGAGCGGTGAACTCCTTCATATGAGCCTGCACAGCCTTTACTCCCGGCATAACATCTTCGTTATCCACCAGTATAGGCTCTTTGCCCTGGTAGCGGAGCGCAGTGTGCAAAACAGCACGCTTCTCGGTATGGTTTATTTTGGCGCCGGTAAAGAGCTTTTCTCTCATCTCCTCAAAGCCAGAGTTTCTGAGCAGATTAGCCAGCAGGTCAAGGGTGTCTGAATTTACGCGATTTTTGGAATAGTCCAAATAAATACCGCAAGCCTCAACGCTAAGACGGGTTCCGCGGCTAGGATCTGCTTTGAATAAGTCGCGCATATGAATTTTCTGCGCAACGCGAGCTTGTGCCTCCAGAGCTTTCCACTCAGGGAGCGAATAAGGTTTTGTCATGGGGGTAATTTAGTAAACGCATTTGAACTAATTTTTACTATATTCATTTTATGCATATTTTGAGCGAAAAATGCTTTTTACCGGAGACCATAATATGGCAAAATCTTTAATTATTCTGCTCATACTCTCTTGTTTTGCCTTTGCGCAGGGAGAAATTGAAGCAGCAAAGAAAAAAGCCGAGGCAAAAAAAGCCGAAGCTGAAGATGCAATAAAATACGCTGAAGAAATCAAAGCAGAAAAAAAACCGAGGGCTTGCACAAGCACATGTGAAGTAAAATGGAAAGAATCGCAGAGAAAAAACATAGCAGCAGCCAATGCTATAGCCGCAATAAAAAAAGCTGACGCAGAAGCTGCAGAAAGAGCGGTAAAGGAAGCAGAAAATGCAATGCTTTACGCAAAAGAAATTGCCGCAAAAAAAACAGCGGATTCCATAGCCGCAGCAAGGAAAGATTTAGAAGAAGCGATAGCAAAAATGACTCCGGAAGAACAGGCGAAAAGAATTGCAGATTCAGCAGCGGCAGCGCAAGAAGAACTCAGAAAAGCTACAGCTGAATATAACCCGGAAATGGTGTTTATCAAAGGCAGCAATTTCTTTTCAATGGGTTGCACAAAAGAACAGGGCGCAGAATGCAATGAAGATGAAAGACCTGCTCACAATGTAACGCTCAGGGATTTTTATGCAAGCAAATATCCTGTAACGCAAAGACTGTGGGAAAAAGTGATGGGTTCCAATCCTTCTCGCTTTCAAGGGGAGAATTTGCCTGTTGAATCCGTAAGCTGGAACGATGTTCAGGAATTCATAAAGAAACTCAATGCTGCAACCGGAAAAAAATATCGCTTGCTCACAGAGGCAGAATGGGAATACGCGGCTAGAGGCGGCGGAAGCTCCAAAGGCCAAAGATACGCAGGGAGCAACAATCTGGGCGCAGTAGCCTGGTATGGCGGCAACAGCGGGCAAACAACACGCCCGGTAGGCGAAAAACAGCCAAATGAATTAGGGTTATATGATATGAGCGGCAATGTATGGGAATGGGTTCAAAACTGGAAAGACAGTTATTATTCTTCCGGTTTGCAAAACAACCCTGTAGGTCCAGGTTCCGGAACCAACCGCGTGTATCGCGGCGGAAGCTGGCAAGACAATGATATATATTGCAGAGTTTCCAGGCGCCACGGCGCTGTGCCGGATACTCGCAGCTCGGCAGTAGGATTTCGTTTAGCATTGGATAGATAGTTATGTTCTCTACAATTTGTTTTTTTCTTTTTGCGGCGATTTGCGCAGTCAGCGCATTTGCCTTGCTAATTTCAAAGCACCCGATAAACGGTGCAATGGCTTTGGTTCTCAACATGCTTTCGCTTGCGGGCATTTACACCCTTGTTCACAGCACTTTTCTGGGAGTCTTGCAAATTATGGTTTATGCAGGCGCAGTCATGATGCTAATCGTGTTTGTGATTATGGTGCTCAACGGCGCAAAAGACAATCGCTTGCCGAGAATGGACAAGTTGGGCGCATATTCTGTTTTGGCAGTTCTTGCAGGAGCCCTGCTTTTGGTAGGCGCTATTTACAATGTGAATCTGCAAGAAAACATGACTTCTATAAATGGAAGCGTGGCGGCCGTTTCCGAGCATTTATTTGACACGAGTTCCAGAAGCGGCGCGCTGGCGGGCGTGGGCGGCGGTTATTTTATACTATTTGAGCTGACCGGTTTTATTCTGCTCTCTGCAATGATAAGCGCTGTGCTGCTAGCAAAGAGAAAGAATTCATTAGGGAAAAATGAAGACTGATAAAATCATTGGCCTCGTTACAATAACCGCAGCATTATTGCTAATTGTTTATGTAGCTTTTGCAATGTGGTGGAACGAAAAGAGAGCACGCAATACCGTATTGGTGCAATTTCATGAAATGGGGGCATTGCAAAACGAAGATATTGTTGCGATAAGAGGCCTTGCTATTGGCAAGGTCGCATCAATTACAAGATTCAAGGGGAAAGCTTTGGTTGAAATAGACCTGGACGAACCTCGCATTTTTCGCACAGACACCAAGTTCAAAAATATCAGTCCAAATATTATGGGCAGTCGTTTTATTATTATAGAACCAGGCAAAAACGGCAAACCAGCTCCAGAGGATCATATTTTTGACGGAGAGTTCGAAGCTGGTTTTGCGGAGATATTGGCTTTGAGCGATTTGGCAAAGGAGCAGATTGCAGCTCTTATGGAATTTGTTCGCCTGTTGTACGAAGGCGATGAGGACACGCCTTCCTTGCAAGAAAAAGTGGAAGAAATCTTAACGGATTGCGAAGATTTGCTGGTTACACTGGAAAAGGCTTTGGCTTCTGTTGACAGGCAAGCTATTGGGGCTTTAAACACTGCGAGCAAATATGCCGAGCAAATATCGGATGCAAGCTTTGTTATAGACAAAACTCTGGACACTATAAGAGCGCAGGCTCAAGACGGCATTGCTGCGGCTGGAGATATAGTTTCCAAAATCGATAATACCATAGAGAGTTTGAACAGAGTGATAACAGACTTTGAAAACAGCCCTGTTACCGTAGTTCTTTTGGATAAGAATGATGTGATAGACGATATAGACAGCTTGCTTGTTGCGCTTAAGGCTTTCTTGAACAGCGTTGACAGACAGGGCATAAAAATTTACGATGAAAAAGGAAAGAGAAAGAGCATGGTATCATTGAGAAATATCAATCTTTTTGGAGAAACGGCGAGGAGCAAAGCAAAGAAACGCGCTATGCAGGAAGCTAAGAAATAATTTCTATCTTATTTCCATGCAAAATTTCTCTTACCAAAACCCGACCAAGCTCATCTTTGGCAAAAACACCATAGGCGAACTTGCAAACGAAATCCCGCAAAACGCCAGAATTCTCATGACTTACGGCGGCGGATCCATTAAAAAGAACGGCGTTTACGATGCCGCAAAAAAAGCGCTCGGCGGCAGAGTGGTTTTTGAGTTTGGCGGCATTGAGGCAAACCCTCGCTATGAAACCTGCATGAAAACGCTGGAGATAATAAAAAAAGAGAATATAGACTTTTTGCTCTCGGTTGGCGGCGGCTCCGTTTTGGACGGCACAAAATTCATAGCGCTTGCCGCAAAATACAATGGCGAAGACCCATGGGACTTTATGTGCGGCAAAGCTAAGGGCCCAAGCGATGCGCTGCCGCTTGCAAGCATATTAACGCTGCCAGCAACAGGTTCGGAAAGCAATGCGAACTTCGTTGTTTCGCGCAATTCCACGCAAGAAAAATTCGGCGGTTGGTCCCCATTGATTTATCCAAAATTCAGCATCCTTGACCCGGAAACAACTTATACTTTGCCTGCGAAGCAAACAGGAAACGGCATAGTTGATACTTTTGTGCACACAATGGAGCAATATCTGACATACCCTGTAAATGCACCTCTGCAAGACCGTTGGGCTGAATCCATTTTAACAACGCTTGCAGAAATAGGGCGCAAAGGCATAGAAGAGCCAAACAATTACGATGTTCGCGCAACCCTTATGTGGACTGCGACAATGGCGCTCAACGGTTTGATAAGCAGAGGCGTTCCGGAAGACTGGGCAACGCACGGCATTGGCCACGAGCTAACAGCATTTTATGGTTTGGACCACGGTCAGACTTTAGCGATTGTTATGCCTGGTCTTTGGCGCAATCAGTTTGAGAAAAAGAAAGCGAAGCTTACAAGATACGGACACAGAGTTTGGGGATTTTTAAAGAGCGAAAACGAAACTGCGCATTTGGCTATAGAGAAAACAGAGGAATTCTTTGAGTCTGTTGGCATTCACACAAAGCTCAAGGACTATGGAATAGACTCTGCCGAAGCTGCAGAAAAAATTTCCAAGAGATTTGCGGATCGCGGCTTGACAAGCGAGCGTGGGTTAGGGGAGAACAGATGCATTGGGCCAAAAGAGATTAAGGAGATTTTGGAGTCTCGGTGAAAATTGAGAACTTGCTTGCGTAAAAATCCGGGGCTATCTCACATAGCGGCTTTAAAACAAATTCTCTTTGGGCAATGTATGGATGCGGAAGCGTTAAGTCTTCGCTTTCCACAACCTCGTTGCCGCAATACAGCAAATCCAAGTCTATCTCCCTCTCCTTCCACTTCTCTCTTTTTTGACGGCCAAGCTTCTGCTCAATGCTTTTGCAAAGAGATAGCAGTTGCTGCGGAGTCTTTTCCGAACTGAAGCTCACAACCTGATTCAAGAATTTTGCCTGGGCAGGCTCGCCCCAAGGCTCGGTCTCGTAAATCTTGCTCTCCAGCCAATTCAACGGCTCTTCTGATTTAAGCAAACTCCTGGCCTCTGCCAACCGCTCCGCTTTAGGCTCTATATTTGAACCAAGCGAAATGAAAATTTGCCGATAAAGCGAAATTTCGCGCTCGTTTTCTCCTGTTATTTCAATTTTAACGCGGTATGTTATATTCAGCGGAAAATCGCCTGCCATTTGTGGCCATTCTATAAGCGTGATTCCCTTTGAAAAGGTGTAAAGCTCTATGCCTATGTCGTATAAATCCTCTGGGGTTTTTAGACGGTAAAGGTCCAGGTGGTAGATTGGCGGATTGTGCGGATATTCATGGACTATTGCATAGCTTGGCGAGTTTACAGCGCCCTCAAAGCCCAGCTCTTTGCAAATCGCTTTGCAAATTGCGGTTTTTCCAGCGCCCAAATCGCCTTCCAGAGCCACTACATCGCCTGATTTCAGGCTTTTGGCAAATATTTGAGCCCAAGCTTCGGTTTGGATTTGGGAATTAGAGCGGAACATGGCTTTTTGTGAAAATAGAAATATCTATATTTTTTCGCTTAAAACTTCTTGGAGGGGAGTATTATGAAAGCTAAGAGAGCTTCGGGGGGAGGCTTATTCAAAAGAATATTTGGAACCTATGCTCAGGTGGTGCTTGTATTTCTTGCATTCACTATAATGGTTGTTCTCAGTTGCATTTTCATGATTAAAATGGAGATGCAGCATTTAAGAAAAGAGGCCAAGACAACCATCTTCCATGCACAGACCGATATTGCTTTTAATGTGCAAAAATTGGAAACCACTTTAGGCAATATTGCGGAAATAGTTCGCGTAATGACTTCTTCCGGCGAAAGCGTTGAAACTGTGAAAAAATATATAAAAGATGTGTTCAATGCCGAATTATATGTAGATGCCGAAGCGAGTGGCAAAATAATAGGCTATGAACTGCACTACGACAATAAGCTTGATTCTGCGATAATTACTTATACTCACCGCATTCTGGATAGCTTGGGCAATCAGCTTGGAGTTGTTTGCCTGGATGCAAACTTTGACGAAGTTCTTGAAAAGCACGCAATAGATATGCAAATAACCGAAGATGGATATGGAATGCTGTTGGACAAAGAATTGAAAATAATAGCGCATCCTTCTCGTAAATTTTTGGGGGAATCGTTGCAAAACTCTAATGTACCACTGTCAATATTTGAAGATGAGCTTATGCATGGGCAGGATATTTTTGAACGCAAATTTGTGAATTACGAAGGCAGAAAAATGGTTATATTTTTCAAGCGAATGGAAAACGGCTGGTATATTGGAGCGGCTGCGCCAGAAAAGAATTATTATCAAAATGTGCTAAAAATAGCGGAGATACTCAGCGTAATAGCCTTTGCGCTCGCATTGCTTCTCGGTTTGGTTTTGATTCGCATTATTAAAATGAAGGAGAAAGCGGAAATACAGGCAAAAAATGCCAACCGAACCAAATCCGTATTTTTAGCGAGAATGAGTCACGAAATTCGCACGCCAATGAATGCCATTATGGGCATAACCGAAATTGAACTGCAAAAAGAAACGATAGATTCTTCTGTAAAAGCCGCCTTTGCCATGATTTACAATTCAAGCAATTTGCTGCTTGGCATTATCAACAATATACTTGACTTGTCTAAAATAGAAGCTGGCAAAATGGAGATTATTAAAGCCAGATACGGGCTTGCAAGTTTGATTAACGATGTTATTCAACTGAATGTAATGCAAAACAGCAAACGGGTAGAGTTTGAAGTTCATGTGGACGAACATTTGCCGGCGCAGTTGTTTGGCGATGAGATTCGTATCAGGCAGATTTTGAACAATCTGCTTTCCAATGCTTTCAAATATACCAAGCAAGGCAGAGTCAACTTCTCGATTTCATTTGAAAACGGAACGGATGCTTCGGAAGTAATTGTTATTTTTGGCGTGAGCGATACTGGAGAGGGCATGACAAAGAAGCAGGTTAACAAGCTGTTTGACGAATATACTCGTTTTAATTTGGAAACGAATCGCTATATCCAGGGTTCCGGTCTGGGCTTGAACATTGCGCAGCACTTGCTGCAGATGATGAACGGCCGCATTTCCGTGGAAAGCGAGATTGGCAAGGGAACAACTTTTGTAGTGCATCTGCCGCAGAAAAAGGCAGACTTGGCATCCATTGGCAGCGAGCTGGCTGGAATGCTGATGCAATTGCGTTTGCTGGATATAACAAAAACGAGATCCACTCAGTTTGTATATGAGCGTATGCCGGAAGGCAAGGTGCTGGTTGTTGACGATGTGGAATCGAATTTGTATGTGGCCAGGGGGCTTATGATGCCTTATGGTTTATCCATAGATGTTGCTTCCAGCGGCTTTGATGCGATAAAGAAAATTGAGGAAGGCAATGTTTACGATGTTATATTTATGGATCAAATGATGCCTGGAATAGATGGCATTGAAACTACAAAAAGGCTGCACAATATGGGTTATATGCAGCCCATTGTCGCATTAACGGCGGATGTTTTGGTTGGGCAGTCAAAGCGATTCCTTGAAAACGGATTTGATGACTTTTTATCCAAGCCTATTGATGTAAGGCAATTGAACAATGTGCTTAACAAGTTTGTGCGCAAGAATACATTTACTGAAATTGCGGATAATGAGATAAAACCGGAATTGCTTTTGCTATCCATAACGGATGCAAAAAGCGTTTTGCCGATTTTTGAATTTACGCTTGAGAACATAGAGGATATTTCGGATAACGATTTGCATTTGTTTACGATTAAAGCGCATGCCATTAAGAGCGTTTTTGCAAATATCGGCGAAACAGCGCTTTCGCAAATGGCTTATGCGCTTGAAATAGCCGGCAAGGCTCAGGATAAAAATGCTATTAAGCAAAAAGCTCAGGGTTTGATAGATTCGGTTAAAGAGTTTATAGAAAAAACCGAGGCTAAGGTGGGTAAAAAAACAGCGGTCAAAGACGAGGATCCGGTTTATTTGCGAGAGCAAATGAAAATAATCCGCAGTGCTTGCAAGACTTACGATATAGATACGATTAAAACCGCTATGAATAATTTAAAGAAAATGTCTTGGTCAAAAGAAACAGAGGATACTCTTTCCAAAATTTCCAAGCATTTTTTGCACAGCGAATTTGATGAAGCTGCGGAGATAGCGGGGGTAGTTTGCGGTTTTTGACAAAAAACAACGATTCCCACTACAAAAACTCCATAAAATCAGTGACTTTTTGCAGTACACTACAAAAAGTCACTGAAATTTTCTACTTTTTGTATTATGATAAAACCGCAGAACAGGCATAATGGCATAAGACAACTGAATATTGTTGAATGGCTGCTCGCATAATTAAAACGCCGTTGCCATTTTCAAAAAAAAACGCAAATTTGAGCAAATTTTGCAGTTTTTTACAAAAATATGAAAAAATGTACTATTCTACGAAAAATTATGTATATTATGCCCATAATGGTAAATTTTTGCAAAAACATGAAAAACGAGCTTGCGGTGCAAGCTTTTCAGGCTCATAAGCGCCCGAATTCGCCTTTATTTTTTCAGGGGTCAAAAATGGGGTCCGACCTTGCGTTCGTTGCTTCTAGCTACCTTAAAACATGCGTAAACGCCATTCTGCCCCCCAATTTTTTCTTAAATGTAAATATTTCTGCATACCGAAAGCATTGCGGTGCGCAAACGAATTTCAGGCAATTCCGCTTGGAAATAACAACAAAAAAAGAGAGGTAGAAAATGACCAAATCCACAGAAAGCAATTTTAAAACAACAACCAGAGATGAGCTAAAAAAAGACATTCTTTTGATTGTAGGAGAAATCAAAGAAGATCGTATTTTCGATTCCCATTTTGTCATAAGACAATTGTTGAAGTCTTTTCCAGATAAATATTTGAACTTTTCTAGTTCAATAAAAACAAAAATCAAAAAGACCGCTATTACAAACGGACAAATAGCAAATGTTCTTAAAACAAAACCGATAAGCGATTTGGTTGAAAAAATAGAAGGAAAATTCTATTCTGAAAGTATCAATGGAAAACCAAATTCTAATGCAGGATGGAAAAAAATTAAACCATCAACAAAATTAAAAAAATGAATAATGTCAAGTTTATTTCGGTTGCGGCATCTTTTGCGCTTGCTGCGCTATTCGCCCTTTCCTGCTCCAGCGACTCCTCGGATCCTCCTCCAAGCAACGTAGGCGGAATATCCAGTGTAGTCGCCGAAAGCAGCAGCTCGGAAATTTCCTACAGCAGCCATGCTGAAAGCAGTTCCTCTGTAGTTGGAGCTACTACAAAGAAAGCTCTGATAACAGGCGTGTTCCAGAAAGGGCCTTTTGTGCAGGGAACGCTTGCCACGCTGAATGAACTTGACAATGGCCTGAGCCCAACGGGAAGGCCATACCAAACACTGATCACGGATGATAAAGGAACTTTTGAGCTAAGGAATATCGAGCTGGTTTCTCCTTATGCTCACTTGATTGCGAACGGCTTTTACCGCAACGAGAATACGGGCAGCATATCAGCCGCTCCGATTACATTGCAAGCGGTTACGGACATAACCGGCAAAGACAACATCAATGTGAATATAATCACCCATTTGGAGTATTACCGCGTTCTTGACTTGGTTGACGGCGGAATGACAGTAAAAGTTGCCAAGCAGCAGGCTCAGAAGGAGATATTTGCGCAATTTGGCATAAACAGCGATAGCTTCAAAACCAGCGAGGATATGAGCATATTCGGGACTACCGAGGGCGATGCCGCTTTGCTGGCCATTTCCATTCTGTTGCAGAGCAATTTTGCGGAAGGCGAATTCTCGCAAAGGCTTATTGATTTTAGCCAGGCGATTAGGAACGGAGGCGCTTGGAACAATGCTTCTACGAAAAATGCCATAGCGGATTGGGCTTCTAGCGCAAATTTGGTGGCGATAAGAAACAATATAATTGGCTGGGGCTTGGCTCCCGCCGTTCCTGCTTTCGAAAAATACGTTATGAATTATTGGTATGAGAATTATGCTCTTGGGGAGTGCAATGCTGCACTTGGCGGAGTTATGAAAATATCCAACAGGGGCAGTTATTATATTTGCGACGGCAATTATTGGCAGTCCGCATCGCCTGCGCTTTCTTGCACGGGGCTTTCCGACAAAGGTTACAATGGAATTGCGATTCAGGAACCTGTTTTGAGTTGCAGCGTTGGGGCTTTATCGAATCCTTCTTTGACAAACACGCCTGAATGGGCTAATCCAGTGAAAGGAACTTACTTTGTAGGCGCTGCGGCTACTTGCGGTGTTGCGCCTGTGTCAACGAATTGCGGCAGTTTGAATGTGATTGACCAGCCCAAGCTTTCTTGCGATATGTCCAATTCTTCTGCTTTTGAGGGTATTGCAATGTCTAAACCCATGCTGGCTTGCAGCGACGATTCCATGCCTTTCGACGATGTTTTTGGCGGCACTTTGCCGAACTGGAATCGCCTTGAGCCAGGAACCTATTCGGTGAATGCATCGGCGAATTGCGGGGCGGGAGTCTTGAATGCAAATTGCGGCACATTGACG
>Ga0209755_10005937_pt1 | contig 13690 bp, 17 predicted proteins | sample TergutCo191P1_FD_187301 | JGI IMG/M metagenome (GOLD analysis project Ga0209755, IMG submission 187301) | Cornitermes sp. P1 segment gut microbial communities from Petit-Saut dam, French Guiana - Co191P1 (SPAdes) (version 2) | ecosystem: Host-associated > Arthropoda: Insects > Digestive system... | reverse complement strand
GGGTAGGGGGGAGGAGGGGGGGGAGCGTGTTGTGCAGCTGTTATTGTGGGGTATAAGCACCGACTTATAAACAACCCTATGCGCGTTTTACGTGTTTTGAAAACGCAGGAGCGTTTCTTTACTTCGGTTTGTCCCTCACTATATTCCCTGGGTGGATTTCAGCTGAAGAGTGGCGTTGAGAGCACCCATGAAAAAGAACAACAAAAACAGCACACGCAAGAGGGACGGTGGTTTGGGCGATGGCCAGTTGGAGTTGATGCAGGCTTCAGAGTCCCAGGTACATTTAGCGGCAGAGACGCAGCGGCGCTACATTAACTATGCACTCAGCGTCATTACCTCGCGTGCCCTCCCGGACGTCAGAGATGGCTTAAAGCCTGTCCAACGCAGAATTTTATATGGCATGCACCACGACTTACGCCTTGCGCACGACGCCAAATACCAGAAATGTGCTCAGGTGGTGGGGGCCATTATGGGGCGCTACCACCCGCATGGAGACGCTTCCATTTATGAAGCTTTGGCCCGAATGGCGCAGGATTTTTCGTTGCGCTACCCGCTGATAGAGGGGCATGGGAATTTTGGCTCTCTGGATGGGGATGCGCCTGCGGCCTACCGTTATACGGAGTGTCGGCTTGAGAAGTTGGCGGATGAGCTTTTGAGTGAGTTGTCCAGCAAGACGGTGGATTTTCGGCCCAGCTATGACGGGACGCGTTTTGAGCCGATTATAATTCCGTCAAAAATTCCTCAGTTGTTGATGAATGGAACCACGGGGATAGCTGTTGGGATGGCCACGAATATTCCCCCGCACAACCTTGGAGAACTGACGAGTGCATTGCTTGCGTTGATTGAGAATGCTGAGTTGACGACGAAGGAGTTGCTTCGTTTTGTGAAGGGGCCTGATTTTCCGACAGGTGGGCGTATACTCAACAGCAAGCAGGAGTTATTGGAGATTTATGAGACGGGGCAAGGGGGGATACGCCTCAGGGGGGAGTGGAAGTTGGAGGCCCTCCCCCGTGGGGGGCAGATGATAATTATTCACTCCATTCCCTATGCGGTGAACAAGTCCGCATTGGTGAGCAAGTTTGGTGAAATTATTCGCGAGCGACAGTTGCCGTTGCTTGTGGACGTACGCGACGAGTCCACAACCGACGTGCGTATTGTCCTTGAAATTAAGCGTGAGGCCGACCCTGAGCTGGTGATGGCCTACCTCTACAAGCACACCCCACTCTCAACGAAGTTTAATGTAAACATGACGTGCCTCATTCCAACAGAGACGCCGGATGTTGGAATGCCCAAGAGGATTGGCCTCAAGGAAGCGTTGCAGCATTTTTTGAAGTTTCGCTTTGAGGTGGTGAGGCGGAGGCTTGAGCACCATTTGGCAGAACTTCGAGCCAGGCTGCACATATTGGAGGGTTTTGAGAAGGTTTATGACGCGTTGGACGAAGTCCTCCGGTTGATTCGCAAGTCCGACGGCAAAGAGGACGCCTCTCAAAAATTACAAGCGCGTTTTAAATTGGACATGCAGCAAGCCGATGCGATTTTGGAGATGAAACTCTACCGCCTGGCCAAACTTGAAATTCTCATTGTTGAAAAAGAGTTGAAAGAGAAGGCAAAGGAAGCAAGCCGCATAGAGGCGTTGTTGAAGAAACCGAGCGCTCGTTGGACGCTTGTTGCGCAGGAGATTTCCGAAATTGGCGCCCAATATACGGACAAGCGGCGGACGAAGATAGGAGGGGAAGCAGAGGAGGTGGCGTTTGACGAGGAGGCGTTTATAGCCGACGAGGACTGTCAAGTTGTACTCACGAAGGATGGGTGGATAAAGCGCGTCAAAGAGTTGAAGTCCGCGGGGGCGACACGGCTTCGCGAAGGCGACTCTGTGGCCTACACCATAAAGGGGACATTGAAGTCCGCGCTGACGCTTTTTTCGAATTTAGGGAAGGCCTATACGCTGCGTTGCAACGACGTACCCGCCTCTGTTGGCTATGGAGACCCGATACAAAAACTTTTCCGTTTTGAGGATGGTGAGCGGGTGGTGGGGGCACTCTCTGTGAATGCCCAAAGCCCCTCAGAGGAGTTTGTCATTGTGACTCGGCACGCCTATGGCATGCGCATGGAGTTGGCGCCTTTTTTTGAAATTTCCACGCGCTCCGGGAGGCGGTTTGTCAAACTACAGGAGGGAGACGAAGTATTGGGTTTGGAGAAGTATTTAGAAAATTGTCTTTTGGGTTTTTTGTCGAAGAAGACGGCCTCTTTGGTTTTTAGGGCCGATGAAGTGGCGAAGCTTGCGAACCCGGGGAGGGGGGTGAAGATGATGTCCCTGGGAGAGGGGGATGAGGTGGCTGCATTTTTGTGCAGTTTGGACAAGGGGAGGTTTTTGAATTTTGAGACACGCAAGAAGAGGAAGCTGAGGTTTCAGCTTGGGGCCGTAGCCATAACTTCCCGGGGTGGAAAGGGGCGGGAGATGTCCAAGAATGACGCCATAGAGTCCATAAGCTTTGCAGAAAACAATGGAGACACTCCATGACAAAACTCAACAAAAGTTATACGGGTGCAGACATTCAAGTCCTCGAGGGTTTGGAAGCGGTACGCAAGAGGCCAGCCATGTATATTGGCGGCGTAGACGCTGCGGGTTTTCACCATTTGTTGTGGGAAATTTTAGACAACTCCATTGACGAGGTGATGAATGGGTTTGCCTCTCAAGTGGATGTTCGCCTGCATGCTGGCGGGAAAACGGTGAGTGTTTCGGATGATGGGAGAGGCATTCCTTTTGATGAGATGCCCAAATACAAGAAGTCCGCGTTGGAGCTTATTTTTACGACATTGCATGCCGGGGGCAAATTTGAAAAAAACAACTACATGCACTCAGGGGGTTTGCATGGGGTGGGCTCCTCCGTCGTCAACGCGCTCTCCTCGCAACTTTATGTAGAGGTTTGCAAGGATGGCCAGAGGGTGGAGCAATTTTTTTCACGCGGGAAACCCACTGGAAAACTCAAACACAAAGGTGCTTGTCGCAGCACGGGGACATTGGTTTCCTTCCAGCCGGACGAGGAAATATTTGGTGCCAAAACGTGTTTTGACGCCGACACCATTGCGGGTGTCCTCGAGGCCAAAAGTTATTTGCACCGAAATTTGACGGTGCGTTTTCGAAATGAAACCGTCCGTCCTGCTGTTGAGGCGGTTTTTCACCATGACGGCGGCATTGAGGATTTTATTCAAACGTTGCTTCAGAAAAAAAACCTGACGACTGTCCCGGAAGGTGCCCCTCCTTTTTATAGACACAACGACAGTGGTTTGCGTATGGAAGTGGCGTTGTGTTGGACGCAGGCGACCGACGAGTTTTGCAGAAGTTATGTGAATGGAATACCCACCTCCAGTGGCGGCACGCATGAACTCGGCCTTCGAGGCGGCGTGGTGAAAGCCATACGCAACTATGTGGAGACGCACAACCTCGCTCCGAAGGGGTTGAGCCTGACGGCTGAAGACATTCGCGAGGGGATGGTGGCGGTTTTGTCCATTTATGTTTTGGAGCCCCAATTCCAAGGGCAAACCAAGGCGAAACTCAACAACCCCGAAATACAAAACCAGGTGGACTCGGTGGTACGCCCTTCTTTGGAGAAGTGGCTGAACGACAACAAAACGGTGGCGGATGCAATTGTTGCGAGGATTGTGTTGGCCGCGAAGGCCCGCGAAGCCTCAAGGGCTGCCTCTTCTGCTGTTATGCGCAAGACAGCCGTGGCGCACCGTTTGAACTTGCCGGGGAAGTTGGCAGATTGCTCCTCGAGCAACCCGGAGGAGTCCGAGTTGTTTATTGTTGAAGGGGACTCTGCGGGTGGCTCCGCCAAACAAGGCAGAGACCGCCGGACGCAGGCGGTGTTGCCTTTGCGGGGCAAGGTGTTGAATGCGGAGCAGGCCTCTTTGGACAAGGTTTCTCAAAACCGCGAGTTGCAGGACATTGCGAATGCTTTGGGTTGTGGACTTGGAAAGGACTGCGACATTCGCCGTCTGCGCTATGGAAAAATTTTCTTGCTGATGGATGCGGACAGTGACGGCCACCACATTGCAACTTTGTTGTTGGCGTTTTTCTGGCGGCATTTGCGCCCTCTCATTCAAGCCGGTTGTGTCTATATTGCGCAACCCCCGCTTTTTCGCGTCGACATAGGCAAAGAAACCTATTGGGCTCAGGACGAGCAGGACAAAAACCGCATTCTCAAAGAGAAAGCCAAGGGCAATGCCAAGACAAACATTATGCGTTTTAAAGGGTTGGGTGAAATGCCGGCCAACGACTTGAAGGCGACCACTTTGGATATCAACAAGCGGGTAGCGTTGAAGGTTTCGGTGGAGGACGAGGAGGAGACGCAGAGGGTGATGAATGAATTGTTGGGCAAGGAGGTGGCTTCTCGGTTCAGACTTATTATGGATTCTGTAGGTGAGGTAGGGGAGTTGGATTTTTAGTCTTGCATGCAGCCTTATCATCGGCGAGGGTGGACACTTCGGGGTGTAGCGCAGCCTGGTAGCGCGCCTGCCTTGGGCGCAGGAAGTCGGAGGTTCGAATCCTCTCGCCCCGACAATGTTGGTATTGTTTTGCGCCTGTAGCTCAGCTGGACAGAGCATCGGCCTTCTAAGCCGAGGGTCGCAGGTTCGAGCCCTGCCAGGCGTATAATAAATTCAGCTGGTTTCGTGTTTTGCGCACAAAGGGCTTTAGTTTTTCCAACCGCCTTTCCAACCAACAATGCCCCCCCAATCGCCCCAGGGAAGGCATGAACAGGCGCATGGATTGAAACACGCGATTGCCTGGACAAACTGCGCGCCGCATAGCAACATGCGCAACTGCGCATAGCGATGAGTATGGAGAAGGGCAAAAACCGCAGGAGAACTCATGGCGCTTATTCAATGTCCGGAATGCTCAAAAGAAGTTTCGAGCGCAGCTGCAACCTGCCCAGGCTGCGGGCACCCAATTCGCAAAGAGGTGAGGGCTGCCCCCTCTTCGCCTATGCCTATGCACGCTCAAGCGCAATGGAGCCCTGGAGTGGCTGCCGTTTTGAGCCTATTTTTCCCGGGCGTTGGGCAAATGTATAAGGGGCAAGTGCTGAACGGCATTGTTTGGCTTATATGCGTTACTATCGGGTACGTCGCGTTTGTTGTCCCAGGAATAGTCCTGCATCTCTTTTGCATCTTCGGAGCAGCCAGCGGTGGGAGTGGGCAGCAAAGCGGCGCCGCAGGAAAACTGCTGCTGATAGCTGGTGCTGCGCTTATCGGCATGGTTGCCCTTGGTTTGCTTGTAAGGTCTATGTCGGCCACTAAAATCCAAGAGGCGAGCGCAACCAAAACAACAGAAGTGTCGCCTCCGCCTGAACCCACCAGGGCCGCCAAAGAAGCTTCTCTGGCGCAAGAAATGGCCAAACCAAAAGAGACAACCGAAGGAATAGACCCAGTCGCTGTATTTACTGCATTCAAAGAAACAGTTGATGAAGTCGAAGCTCGCCTAAAAAGCAACGCAGAGCATCTCAAGAAGTTTTATGGAAAGCCAGAACACGTAGAGCAAGCAACTAAAGACATTTTCTCGCTCGCTTTCATCACGGGCGCTTATGAGGAATCCGACCAAAAGGAAGCGAAGGCTCTTGGCGCTCGTGCGAAAAAACTCATAGGCATTGTTTCAAATCAGCAGCGCACAATATATGCGTCCGTAGTTGAGGGGGCTCTAGTCAAAAACGGAATAGACGCGAATGTTACGGCTGGAGGAGCAAAAAAAGACCAGCTGCGCGTCAAGTACAGTCTCATGTCTCGCCCGCTTGTGTTCAAATTTAACAACGAGCTCGACCTTCCAAAACATGCGCGCGCCGTTGACTTCAAAAAAATCATCTATTCAGATGGGCAAGGAGAAAGCTGGACTTTTGATTTAACGAAATGACGCGTCAATCCAGTGAAGCTCTTCTTTTGAAGCAGTCATAAAAATGCTTTTAGCGAGCGCATGCCGGACAAGGCGTTCGTTGAACTTACTGAAGTTGTAGACCCATAACATTAGGCTTATCAGCGTTCGTGTTTTTAAACTTTGATGCCAGGATACTTCTGTTTGAATGTTTCTTTCGCTTTGGCGTAGAGCTTCGTTAAGCCTTTTTTGTCTTCGTCTCTCTCCATGAAAACAATTTGGACGCACTCGTCCACTTCAAATAATTGAAGCGGTGTTGACAGCTGGGCCATGCGCTCTCTCAAGGCGGTTTTTAGCTCATTGTCGGAGTAACCTAGTTTTTCTTGGCAATCCATAATTGCGTCAACGACACCAGGCGCCGTGGTAGCCAGGTTTCTGTAATGACCAAAGTTCCCTCTGGAAAGATGGTACGCGCTGCGCTCAGTTAAGTATTCCCATAGTTTCTCACGAAAAGGCTTGGTTGGCTGCGTGTGCATGAGTTGATTAAAAGACCAAATATCCAAATCCAAAGTATTGAAGCGGTGGATATAGGGAACATAGGCTTCTTCTTCCAGCTCCTGCTTTCCTTCTTTGGTGAGCTGATAGAGGCGTTTTGGAAATCGCTTGTTCAGTTCATCCTCCGGGATTTCATCTAACGCTCTTTGAACAAGCTCAGCCTTCTTTCCGGACACCTTGCATCCATGCGCCCTCAAGACTTCCTCTATTGCCGTCGCCGTCTGACTTTTCAAGGCGGCCTTCACGTCACCTATCTTCAGAAAGCCGCGATTCATCAACGACGTCAAAACGGACTGTACATCTCGAACTCCATATTTGTACCACCAAAAACCTTGGAAGGAATTGCCGCAAGTATAGAACTTGTGAGCATAGCTCAGTACCAAAATTTCATGTGGGTATAGCCCCTGTTTGCTGGGCATTGCCGTTTTGATTCTGGCTTCAACACCCACCACACTCGACCCAAATCCAAATTGCGTCGGCTGGCGAGGAATGGAAATAATTTCCGGGGTGCTGGCGCTCACCGAAGGTGCAGACATTACCCTTGGCGCTTGCGGAGGTGGTGTTTGTCCACGGAGAGGTGGAGCCTGCGGTGGTTGTTGCGCTTGCTGGCTTGGCTTTTTCTGCTTCTTCCTGAGAAAATCAAATAGTCCCATACGCCAACGCTTCTTATTATCGATGATAAGAAAACGCAGGCTTAAGGGGGTGGCTGCTGCCGTTTTGGTTTTGTATTGTTGGGCGCGGCTCCTGTGCCGCCTTAGCCAACTCCGGCCAGATTTTCTGCCAGTCGTGTGGGCGGAGCTCTTGGCGGGATACGGCACCCTTGGCGTACAGCTCGCCAGCGCTGGCCCACGTTCGAGCAAAAAACAGCGCTCATGGAACGCAGAGCTAACATTTTCGCGAAACGCTCAACGGGCGATTGCGATGGATTCAGGACAAAAAACGCGTTGCTTCTCCAAGGCGTGCTGGAAGAAGACTTGGGGCTCATGCGCGCCAAGGCTCGCCTTCTGACGGAAGTGGAGGCCGAAACAATGCCCAGAACTACAGGCGCTGCCTACGACGCGGCCCTTAAGGCCGAATGCTCTCGCCCAGGTGCCGAACCAGCAATGTGTGGAGCTACCCCATGACCATCCAAGAAGTGCTAAAAAAAATCACGGAAGAATTCTGGCAAGGCCCAAAAAAAGAGCTTGAGGACTTGCTTGCAAAAGCAAAGCGGGACAGCGTGGCCTATATCCGCGCTACCGGGGAGCGCGTGGAAAAGGCGCTGGTGCACCTGGAGAGCGGAGAGCCGTGGTATCTATCCTCAATAATGAGTTGCGCGTGGCCCAAATAGAGGCCAACGGCGCCGCCATTGAGGCGCGGCGCCGGATAAATGAGGTTGCCATGCGGCTGCTAGTAGTCGGGCTCTCTCTGGCCTCAAAGCTGCCAAGCAAAAAATGAAAATTGTGAAAAGACAGCAGGAGGTGTTTGCAACTGCCAGTGGGCAAGTGGATTAAGGAGCATTGCTGTGCCCGGCAGAGCGCAGCCCGGCATCAATGAGTGTTTTGATAAGCGATTGCCGTGTAATGCCAATTCGGAGAGCCTCTTTGTCCAGGGCGGTTACGGTCCACCCAGGAAGGTCAAGCGTTAGGCGCTGCATTTTGTTTGGGCGAATAGGGTTGTCTTGGTCAAAATACTCCAGGACGCTTTCGCCCTCCTCAAACTTGCGGTCAAACTCTTCAGCGCTGATTTGTTTTGTTTTTTTCATACTATGCCATCTCTTCGTCGCGAGCGCGACGGACTGAAATGATGCGGATTTTGTCTTGGCGTTGAGTGAACACGGCGGCCCAGCTTTTGTTTTGATATTGGCCTATGGCCAAAAATCATGCCTTGACTTCAAGACAATGAGGTTTGCATCGTCCCAAATCGCAGAAGCTTCTTTAAAATCAATGCCATGTTTGATTTTATTGCTTGCTGACTTCTGTGGGTCAAAGTCAAAACTCATGTAAAAATAATATTGTTTTAATATTGTTTTGTCAACAAAAAAAGAGGAGCGGTGTTTTTGGGAAAGAAAAAATGCGCATAATGCGCATTTCTCGCTTGACGCCAATGCGCATAATGCGCATAATAAAATTCATGACAGCGCAAGAGCTCATCAGCAGGTTGGAAAAAGCTGGCTTTATCAACAAGGGCGGGAGGAACCATGACAAGCTGTCACATCCTGATGGGCGCGTTACCGTCGTCCACCGCCACAGGGGGGACATCCCTTTGGGGACGCTGAAAGCTATTGAAAGGCAAACAAAAATAAAGCTCAGATAAGAAAGGATTTTATATGCGATACCCCGTTATTATCCACAAGGAAGAAAACACCGACTACGGAATTACTGTGCCGGATTTCCCCGGCGTTTTTTCAGGGGGAAGCACCTTAGAGGAGGCGCTTTCAAACGTTCAGGACGCCATTGAGACGTTTTATGATGGAGAGGAAGTGGCCGTGCTGCCGCAGCCGTCTCCGCTGGAAAGCGCGCTGGCCAACGAGGATGCTCAAGGCGGGGCCGTAGCGCTGGTTGATGTAGACTTTGCGTTTTTAGAGAAGAAAGCAGTTCCGGTAAATATAACTATTCCTGCATGGTTGCGCGACCGCATTGATAAGGCGGCAAAAGCCGCCGGGCTAACTCGCTCAAAGTTTATTGCGCAGGCCGCACAAGAGGCCATGCGGCATATGTGACAAGGTTCATTTTGTGCGGCTTCTCTTTGCCGCCTTCTTCTTGAAAAAGTCCCCGGTAGTCCCTGCCGCCCGCCGTAAAGCCTCGTCGCTCAGGTGGGCATAACGCTGTGTCATTGCAGCGCTTTTGTATGTAAGAAGCTTTTGCAGTGTATAAATGTCAATCTTCCCCGAAGAGGCGGCTAGGCTTGCGAAGGCATGGCGTAGCCCATGGAGTGGCCGAAAGTCTTGAGGGAGCCCTGCTCGCTCTTTTACCCGGCGGGCAACCCTTCTAAAGTCCGTTCGCTTTCCGCCACCACGCCCAGGGAATACGTAGGGGCTTTCTGTTCGTTCGATTTCTTCCAACAGTTCGCGCATGGGCCCGGAAATTGGGATGCGCTCTGTTGTGCGGTTTTTGGCGTGCTCGCCTTCCAGAGTGATAAACCCCCGCTCAAAGTCAATGTCCCCCCAACGCAGTGCCATGAGAGCGCCTTTGCGCATGCCGCTATAGAGGGCTAAGCGCAAAAAACCGGCAGCGTTTTGGTCTGGCTCTTCGTCAATGGCTTCGAGGTAGGCGGAGAGCTACGCCTTTGTGAAGCTCTCCGTCTTTTCGTTGCTCACCTCAGGAAACGAAAAATGCAGGCGGGAAGGGTCAGGCAAGGGGCAGCGTCCGTTTTTTACTCCGTGGCGTATAACCCTCCTTAGGAGTGCAAGGATATGTTTCACCGTTTGTGGTTTATGCGTTTTTGAAAGCTTCACGCGCAAACGGTCTATATCCAATGTTATCAACTCGGCGGGTGTCTTCTCGGCAAAGGTGGGCGCAAGGTGCAGACTATACCTGCAAACGTCATCATTTCGTGAGGCTCTGTCAGGTTTGGACTCATAGAGTATCCATAGCCGGGCAAGAGTAGGGCGAATGAAAGGTGGAGGACGTGTCGGTGGGGGGGCCGCCGAGCACACCCTTTTCATTCCGAGGGTGGTGCATACTGTTGAGGCGCGGCTTGGTGTTGGGGCGCAGTGTATAGAGTGCTTTGGCCTGCCTGGCTGTGCTGAAGGTTGGCGGTGAGCCTCTCCAAGTCGCGAATAATGACGCCAATTTGCCAAGCTGCGCCTTTGCGTTTTTGCTGAATAAACTCAACAACTCCTCCAAGCGCCGCAGAAATACTTTCAAGATAGAGCTTGACATTCGCAAGCTCCAGCAAAACCAACACCTGCTCCACAACAATACTCGCGTGAGAATAACCGCTTTGCTTCAGACAAACCAAATGCCCACGAATGGCACGCAATACATTTTTCTCGTCTTCGCTCAGTTGTGCAAACATGCGACCCTCCGATGCAGCAGTCACGCTGCATTCGAAGGAGGCCGAGCAATGTCGTTTGAAGGCCAAAAAATGGCGACTCAAACGAGCTAGAAAAACCGGCCGTATCAGATGAAAAGCCGATGAACCTTGCGATTCCTCACTTGAGTCGCCAAAGTGGGGTACGCAGAACGAAGAGATAAGGTCCACCGGCAAGCTCTCTCCGTTCATCTGATACATAATGGGTTTTCTAGTCCCAGCCACAATCTCTTGCAGCATGGGAGATTAAGCCTCTCTTTTGCGAAGGTGTCAAGGCATTCTCGCGGGGCGCTTCACCCCACACCATCTCGCTTCAAATTGTCAAAATTGTCATATTCCGCGTTAATGTCGCTTTTGTGAATTTTTCCGTCAAACTCGGAGTTGTCGCCCGCAGTTTCGAGTCGCGTGAAATATTCTGGGTTGTCGAGAAGAAACCTGCAGGCTCTGCGCAAGTCTTTGTGAAACTTCGGGTTGTATGCAATCGCTTTCAAGTCGTCCAGGCCGATTTCACCGTCTCCGTCACCCCAGTGCCCCAGCCCTGTATCTGCATAGGCGGTGTCAACCGTGGAAAAATTCCTCCCAAGTTGCATGACTGCTTCCGCATATTGCTCTTCTTTGCCCATCTTCTTATAGCCTTTATCTGGCAGTGTTCCAGTTTCAGGCCCACAATAAGCACAATCATCGCTTCCCCCCGGCGGATTTTCCTCCCCCAAAGAAACCGCCCTCAACACCTGAGGCTGGTTGTCAGGCATCACCAAACCCGTTGCCTTCTTTGGCTCAAAGCCAGAAGGCGTCGGTTTCGACGTGCCCTTATCAAATGAATCATTCAAATGCTTTTTATAAGCGGCTACCTTGTCCGTCGTGTTTCTGTTGGTTTGAATGCTCTGCGGTGTCGTGTTGCCAGCTCTGCTTTTGGGTATGTGGATGGCCATGTTCCCTAAACTCCTCTGGAAAAATGTGAAGAAATATGTGAAGAAACGAATGCTTCCAAGTGAATGCCCCTCCTCCCCTCCGTTGAAAATATTTTTTTCTGCTCTGTTGCGCAAAAACGTACAACTTCCCAAAACGCCATGTCGCCTATGGGGGCTTTGCCCTTGAGGATGCCGTCCACCCAAATTTCAGCGCCAGGGGGAGCGTTGACATTCAGCGTTCCCTTTTCCAGTCGAATATTTAAACTCAAGTTTTGTAATTCTTTCGATTGCTTGCAGTTATTAAGTATTCCTTCATGGCTGCTTTCTGAGAAAATTCGCCGCTGTCAAAAATGCTGCTCAAATATTGGGCATTTGAAACAACGAGCCGCAGTCAAAAACAAAAAATTGAAACAACCACAGACAGCGATCGCCTTAGAAAAGAAGCCATCGCGGTTTCGCATGTAAATACAAAAATAGAAAAGACAGAAAGGAATGGACATTTAGACAATGCGCATGAAACAGAGGAAGAAAATAGGCTTCCATAGAGGAATGGGGCCTGCTTTTTGTTTGTTTTTGACTTTGGCCATATCGTTCTCGGCATACGCTCAAATTCCTCCGCCAAATAGTATTTTAGGTGGCACGCCAGTGAATGTCGAACAGCATAAGAGTCTCGGTTTAGTTACCATTCACAATGCACGCAACTGTTCAGGAACACTATTAAATCGATATTGGGTGTTGACCGCACGCCATTGCGTTACCACAGAAGCAGGAGATGGTGAGTCATTGAGAATGCTTCACGAGGTGGCTATTACGGCAACATGGGCGCCAAATATTATGGTCAGCCCCGCGCGTATTCAGGAGCTTGCCATTAATGTGCCGACCCCACGTGCTGACATTGTTTTGCTCTATCTCGGAAATGGAGATTTTGGACCTGTGCCAACCCAGCGCATTTACACGGGAAACAATGGACGCATACGTGCTTCAGACACCATTAAACAATATGGCCAAGGGTACTCAATACCTGCCAGCGGCGTCTATGGAACCCCTTCAGCTCAGAAAGCGAGCGGCCGGGGTGTTTATAGAGCTGCAGAGTATAAACCACCATGGGCTCCTGCTGGAATGAGAGAACCTATCACTGAAGGAGAATTCTGTGTTGCGCCGAATGCAAGCGGTCAAATGGCAATAGGCGGCGACAGTGGTGGCCCCGTTCGTGCCATGCTGTCCAGCGTTGATCTTGGCATTGTCGGGGTTGCATCAGCTGCCCAGCTGTCTGGAACGATTCCGGGCACCCCAAGTGATGTCTATGCATGGGAATGGGCGACAGGCGTTTCATGGGCATGCTTTGCTTCCACGGAGCGTTTTATCAATGAAATTGCAGAGTTGATTAAAGAAATACCTCCACCGCCCCCCCACCCGTCATCCGTTTGGCTTCCTGCCATTTTGGAACTCATCCTCGACTGACCCTCTCTCTCGGACAAGAAGATAAAACTTAACATTAACCTCAACATTAACACGAATACAAATATTTCATTGGCCTTAACATTAACACAAACATTTCATCAACACCCAAAGGAGCGTATTATGTTTTGCAAGAAAGTTGTTTTTTCAGCAATGGCAATGGCACTTGCGGGAATTTTCTTGGCAAGCCCAGAAGCGTTGGCTTCGAACGTAACTCAGCGTATTATAACACAAGTGAACGTTGTGGAAGTCAGCGGCGTACCCAACGTCATTGTGAAGATACAAGGGGGCGTGCCATCGAATTGTTCTGACAAGACTGCGTATATACGTCCTTTGACGGACGAAATTGGAAAACATCTACTGGCTACGGCTTTGACAGCGCTTTTAACTGGAAAGCTGGTTGATGTGCTTGGAAACAGTAGCTGCGGAGCATTCAACGTAGAGAGGATGATTGAGATAAGAGTGTACAGATAACTCCGGATAATTAGACAGCTTGAGCCATGTCAACATTCAACCCTTGCCGCCCTTCGGTTTTGGGGGCGGCAGCTCAGAAAACTGGGCAAAACGAAACAGGTCCCTCCGCCACCATGAAACCGGCCTATATTGAGCGCTCAAAAGTCGTCCAACACCAGCCTCGCGCGTTCTACGCGTAACATTTTGGCGACTTGAACGTCATATTCCCAACAGGTAGCTTAGACGTATAGGAGGAATTCCAACAATGAAAACCCACGCTGAAACCCAAACCTCCTCTGCCCCTGCCCGCTCCCATGCCTTACCTGTGCCCAATGCCTTGGCCCTCCAGGTACAATACCGCCAGGCCCTGCGCCGGGCGGGCGTCCAACCACGGCTGGAAATAGGCGCGACGAATGACCCGCTGGAGTACGAGGCG